>Ga0209517_10008688_pt1 | contig 11836 bp, 10 predicted proteins | sample PeaSoiMetSII2010_FD_187695 | JGI IMG/M metagenome (GOLD analysis project Ga0209517, IMG submission 187695) | Peat soil microbial communities from Weissenstadt, Germany - SII-2010 (SPAdes) (version 2) | ecosystem: Environmental > Terrestrial > Soil > Wetlands > Peat | place: Germany...
GGTCGGCGATCAGTCTGTGGCTGCATCCCGACACTCCGAGCATTATTACCGAGATGACGATAGCGACATTGAATCTGTGAATACTCATTTCACCTCCGGATCAGCCACGTGGTACTGCCGCGCGGTTCGAGTGACGATTGGAACCGGACGGCCGTCCCAGGGAGGACGGGGCGGCCGTTCCGGTTGGCCCTCCTGCCGCGCGAAGGCTTGCGCCCGCGCGCTCCTTGGCCGCCTATTCAGACAGTTTGCTGTGGAAGGTGCCGCTTCCCCAGACGTCGCCGACCGTCCCGAACGATTCCGTTACCTGGCCGGTACCGGGCAGGTTGGCTGCCGGGACATGCAGCACCACGTCGATCTTCGGGTCATTGCAGCACTCCGCGAAGGAGTTGGCGCTGCCGCAAATGCCGAACGCGGAGAGGTAAAAGTGAAGGACGCTGGTCGAGCCAACGTCATTTGCGAAGGGAAGGGTCGCGGTCGTGAGCCCCGCGCCAGCTACCACATAGCCACCGCCGCCCGGATTGAGGTTGCTGGAATTGGTGCCCATGTATTGGTCCGCGCAGTTGTATGGAGAATTGCTGGAGCCGGTCACCGTGCATACCGGCTTGCAACGCAAGTCTTCAGTCTGGGCTTTCGGCCCACCGCAGATTCGGGTCGTGATGCCGGTGTTGGTGGCATTGAACGACGCGAGGCTGCCGGTCTCGGAATACTTGCTTTGCTGAAAGAAGTTGAAGACGCCTTCTCCCACCACACTGCCGACGCCGTCGTAGGTAATCTCGGTGGTGCCGGTCATCTCATCTCCGATACCGACGGTGAGCTTCTTCAGCACTGCGCCAATTGTCGACGCCCCAAGCCCGCCCGGGAAACTGGCGTTCGGGCACTTTTTTGCCGCCAGGGCGGCGCCCAACTCCTGGATCGCGGTCACCAGGCCCGCGCTCACCTCTTTCGAGATAAAGATTCCCGTGCTCTTCGGATCGTTGAGGTGAATGTCAAATTCAGAGACGTAGGTGCCGCTGAGTTGTGAAGCGCTGAACCCGGCCGCCGCCGCAGGCGCCGCCCACAGCGTCCATCCGAGCGCGCCTGCCATCACGGACAATAGAATCCTTCGCATCGAAATGTCCTCCTCGATCTTTCCGCGCAGCTCTCGCGCGCGGATGTTGCGGAATCCTGCGCGCCCCGATCGAAACCGTTTCGCGCGCTTTGTTTGTGGAACCTTGCGGTGCCGCAAGGCCGCGGACTCTTACAATCCGAGTGCACAAGTAGCAGCGGCACATAACGTGCGAATTAATCGGCGGTGAAGTGGCGGCTAAGAAAGCAGCCGCCGATCGCGGCGCCGCAACGCTACCGATGGTATTCTCTTAAAGAGCTCGCAAGCGTGCGTGCGAGCGCGCGTAACCGTGAAGACATTGATGAACCCCAGCGGCGTTGCGTGGCGCGTTCAGCGCCAGTCCGTGATCCTGCTCGGCGGGAGGCGGGCGCTCCTGATGCAGATCGCTCATCCGGCGGTCGCGGCCGCGGTCGCAGAACATAGCGACTTCAAGCAGGATCCGTTCGGGCGCCTGCGGCGGACCATCGAGCCCATGTTCACGCTCGCGTTCGGAACCGCCGAGCAGGCCGAGGCGGCCTACCGGCAGGTCGATTCGGTTCACGCGCGGGTGCGAGGTGTAGCCGGCGCCAATGTACTCACCGGCGGTATTTCCTACAACGCGCGCGACCCCGAGCTCCTGATGTGGGTGCACGCGACGCTGGTGGACACTGCGATGCTGGTCTACCGGCGAATGGCCGGCGAGCTGGGCCGGCGCGACGCGCGGCAGTTCTACCTGGAGAGCAAGATCGTCGCGCGCCTGTTCAGGATTCCTGAACGCCTGATACCGCCCGGGCTCGACGAATTTCAACGCTACATGCACGAGATGATCGAGCGCGGGCCGGTGCGGGTGAGCGCGACCGCGCGCGAGCTTGCCCGCAGCATCCTGTATCCGCCGGTCCCGATGGTGCCGTCATTCGCCTTCGACGTCGTCAATATCGTCACGGCCGGTCTTCTGCCGGCTCCGCTGCGCGAGCAATTCGGGCTCAAATGGAGCCCCACGCGCGAATTGCTCTCCGACGCCGCCGAGGCCGCAATCTGGATGACGCTGCCGATTCTGCCTGAGGTCCTCCGCGTGGTGCCCGCCGCGCGCGCCGCCGAACGCGCCATAAAACATCACGAACTGTCCTGAATTTGGAGTTTAGCCGGCGCTCCGGCGACCGGTAAGGAAGATCGAGGCCGCGATCAGATAGATCAACAGCGCCGCCAGCGAAATCCAGCGGCCGATCAACCATCCGGGCGGAGCGTATTCGATCCGCAACTGATGATGTCCCGCAGCCAACGGCACCGCCATCAGCGTGTAGTCCGCCGGCATCAGATGATACTCATTCTGGCTGCTGCCCGGCATCGGGACCGCCCGCCAGTAGCGGCTGTAGGCGTCGGTCACCAGCAGCAGCATCGGCCGCGGCACATCCGCCGCGATCGCGAGCGAGCCGGTGTCGGCGTGGAGAATTTGCACGGCACCGGGCTGATCGCCGGAGACCGGGCGCGGGCTCGGAGCGCTCTCGAGGATAACGGTCTTCCTGGGGTCGAACGACGCAGCGGCGAGCGCGCCGAGGATCTCCGCGCGGCCCTGCATCTGCTGCCAGCCGTCGACCAGCAGTAGATGAGGCAGCGCACCGTCGACCTTGATTACTTTGAAAGCTTTATAATCGGGGTCTTGCGGTACGAGGACCAGGCCCAGGCGTAGCAGCCGAAAGAGCGGTGTTCCGATGTCGCGGATCGTTATCGAGGTCGGATCCTCGGCGTCATTTCCCTGCGAGAAGGCCACGAATTGCTGGTAGCGGCGCATCACTGCTGGTGGATCGTAACCCCACAGATCGTTCGCACCGATCATAATCGCACCGTTGTTCAAGCCCAGAGTTCGATAGTCGCCCGGGTCGGCGTCCAGGTACGGGCGCGCTGCCGATGGGACTTTCGCACTCAGGGAAAACGAGATGAGGCTCGAATGCGCGAACACGAAGACCTCGACCACGCCGAACACGGCCAACACGCAGGCCGCACCGGGACGATAGGCGCGCGCGAGGAGCAGTATCGCGAGCACCAAGAGCGTTGCCCCCGCGATCAGGCATTGAGCGCCAGCGAAGCGCCAGGCCGCCGCGGCGAAAGAGGGATCGGCGAGAACGGCCGACGGGAGAAACTCTTTCCCCGATTGCGCGATCGTGTTGACCAGCGCATCCCAAGAAGCAGGTTCGGCGCTCGCGCGCATCCAGGCGCCCGGTCCGAGCAGCAACGCTGCGATCGCGAGCGCCCCGGCAGCGGCAAGCCGGGTTCCCCGCGGCGATCGTATCAAGGCGTCGGTTCCGAAAGCGGAAAGCATCGCCAGAAACAGGACCGTCTCAAAGGCGAACTTCGAGGGAGACCTGAAGTACGCAAACCCCGGCAGATAGCGGAAAAGAATCGGAAACAGCGGCGTGTACGCGCCCATCGCGATCCACAGAAGCACAATCGCCATCGTGAGCCAGACGCGTTTGTGCGGAACCTTCACCGTGAGCCCGAAGAGTGCCATCGTCAGTGCCGTCAGCCCGAAATACGAGCAGGCCTCCCACAGGTACCACTGTCCCCAGTATGGGTAGCTCGTCAGGTTGCCGAAGAATCCCGGCACGAGCATTGTGATCAAATTTTCCGGTGGGTAGGAAAAGCTCGCCGCGATGGCCAGTTCCGCACCACCCTGGCGCGTGCCTTCGCTTGCGGTCTCCAATCCGGTCCACACTTGAACAGTCGTGATCAGCACCGCGCCGAGAGCTACAAGAGCGAGGCAGAGAATGGTCTTGAGCGGCCTTGGCACGAAGGCGACACGCATCGCCACGTAGAGCGCGCAGGTTATGACCGTGTAATAGACGATCTGCGGATAGCCGGCGAAGAGTTGCATCGCGAAAGCGAAGATCCCGACCAGGATCCATTTGCTATCGGGCGCGTCCAGAAGGTTGTCGATCGTGAGCAGGATCAACGGGACCCACACCATCGAGTCCAGTTGCGGAAGGTGGCCCGCATAGATGTGGAGGAACGACGCCCCGCTGAGCATCACCGCCGAACTGGCAATCAATATCGCGAGCGGATGAAGGCGATAGCGCCCCACCCAGAGCGCCATGAAGAGTCCCATCAGGAACACGTGCAGGGCGATCTCGCAGTTGATCGCCTTGGCGAGCGGCAGGAACAGGTAAATCAGGTTCAGCGGATAGAAGAGCGCCGCCTGAAATCCTCCCATGAACGGGGCGCCGCTGAAGACGTGCGGATTCCACAGGGCGATGCGGCCGGCGCGCAACTGCTCGAATCCGAATTGACGCTGGTACACGAACAGGTTGGCGGTGTCCTGCTCAGCATAGGACAGGACTGAATCGCCCGGCAGCAGGAGCGCTCGCCAGAACATCGCGAGCGTCATGCCGAGCAGACCGAGCGGGACGAACAGCGGCGACCGCATCCAGTCAGCGTCGAGTGTTCGGTTCGTCGGACCCTGGTCCAGATTCATTGGCAACCCGCCGAATCAGTCGGCCGCCTGCACGAATATCACGAACGGCGATGCCGGACGACGAGACTTGGGGGCCACTCCGAAGCGACGACGAACTGGTCGCCGCAATTAATCGTCTCTTGTGCCGGGTTCCTACTTGAGGGAAATTCGGGGGACTCTCTTGGCCAGCCGAGTAGCCGTGGCCTGAGCCGGTTACCGTATGGTTCGAGCCTTGTAGCGCGAGGAGGCGCGGAACGATGATCAACCTTCGCAAATCGGATGAGCGCGGACGGACCAGGCTCGATTGGCTCGATAGCCGGCACACGTTTTCTTTCGGCGAATACTTCGACCCGAAGGAAAACGGTTTCTCGGTCCTGCGCGTGATCAATGACGACCACATCGCGGCGGGACGGGGCTTCGCCACGCATCCTCATAATGACATGGAGATCATCACTTACGTTCTCGAAGGCGCGGTCGAGCATCGCGACAGCCTCGGAACCAGGAGCGTGATTCCGGCTCACGACTTACAGCGGATGACGGCGGGCACCGGAATTCAGCACAGCGAATTCAATCCCTCGCCGTCGCAGTCGCTGCATTTCCTGCAGATTTGGATTTTGCCTGAAGCGCGCGGGCTCAAACCGGGATACGAGCAAGCAACCATCGGCGATCGAACCCGGGGCCGGCTGAGCCTGGTCGCGTCGCATGCCGGCGGCGAAGCCGTTCTGAAGATCAATCAGGACGTCGATTTATACATCGGCTCGCTCGATCGCGGCCAGTCGGCCGGGAAGGAAATCGCGGCGGGCAGAAAGGCCTACGCGCATGTGGCGCGCGGCAGCGTGAGTCTCAACGGAATCGCGATGGGCGAGGGTGACGGCGCGAGGATTAGCGGCGAATCGCAGCTAAAATTCGCGGCGGCGGAAGATTCCGAAATCCTGCTGTTCGATCTGCCCTAAGGGATACGCACTTCGATCGATTATCAATTGGTTGCTCGATCGCCGGCGATCGCAACCCCCGACCGAAGCATCAGATCGATATCGGCCTCGCTGTAGCCGGCTTCTCTGAGAATTGCCAAAGTATGCGCGCCGAAGCCTGGCGGCGCCTGGGGCTTTCGTTTCTCGCTTCCCGCCACGAAGATCGGGCTGGTCACGGTTTCGACCGTGCCGCGGACGGGACGGTCGAGATTCACGATCGCACCGCACTCGCGCATCTGCGGATCGCGCGCCGCTTGCTCGAGGGTCGGCATCGGTGACCATTTGATGTCGTGCTCGCGAAACCTCCTGCGCCATTCAGCGATCGGCCTGGCTTCCAGTTGCGAGAGCAGAATCGCGTAGAGCGCCTCCGCGTTCTCCTGTCTGGCCGCGCTGGTCGCAAACAGAGGATTGGATGCCAACTCGCGCTCGCCAAGCGCGACGCACAGGCGGGAGAACTCGCGCTCGGGATCGAGCAACGCGATTATCATCGCCTGCCCGTCGCTGCTGAGGTACCCGGCGATAAGCGGATTGATCGGCCGATCGCCCGGTTTGCGTACGGGAAATTGAGCGTTGCTGAGCCTGGCCTGAATGTCGAAGCTGTTGGCCCATGCTCCGGCCGCCATCAGCGAGGTGCTTACCTTGGAGCCCAGCCCGGTGCGCTCGCGCCGGTACAGGCCAAGCATGATCGCGGCGAACAAGGTGGTGGCCGTGGGATGATCGCCCATCGCGGGCCGAGCGGCGGTGGGGCTGCCGTCGGCTCCGGTGACACTGGTCATCAATCCGGAGCGGGCCCAATAGGCGAGACCATCGTAAGCTGGCGCGTCGGCATCCTCGCCGCTCTCGCCGTAGCCCGTAATCAGCGCATAGATGAGCCGCCGGTTGATTGGACGGAGGTCGTCCCATCTCAATCGGAACTTTTCCAGCAAAGACGCCTGGTAGTTCGTCACGAAAACATCGGCGATACCGGCCAGGCGGATGAGAACCTCGCGGCCCGCATCTTTGGAAAGATCGAGCGCGACGCTGCGCTTGTTGCGGCTCGTCAGCAGCCAAGTGTAGCTGACATCAGCTTTCGGGTAACCCGAGATGGAAGGGAAGGTACGCCAGAGATCGCCGTCGGGTACCCGTTCGATCTTGATTACGTCGGCTCCGAAATCCGACATGATCGTGGCCGCGGCCGGTCCGGCGACGTAGGTCGCACAATCGATTACTTTGAGTCCCGCCAGGATGCCGTCATCTGAATTCATGGAACTCCCTCGCTCGATCTACGGGCGAACAGCATAGTGCCCCTCCATCGGTTGGTGCAAAACGGGAAAGGACGGCTGATGGTGATGGCCTCTTGGCCGATCGCTCAGTTATTCTGGCGCGAGCGCGAGTGAGCCTCAGACGCGCGGGAGCCATTATGTACACCGAGTTGCGTTACGAAGTGGACGGCGACATCGGCGTGATCACGCTCAACCGTCCCGAAGCGCGAAACGCATTGACCTTCACGACTTACGCCGAGCTGGAAGACGCGGTGCGCCGGGCGACCGCGCGAGTCCTGGTGATCACCGGCGCCGATCCTGCCTTCTGCTCGGGCGACGACGTTCGGCGCGTGATGGCGGCGGTCGGCGAGCGTCCGCAGGGTCAGGAGATCGAGCGGCGGCTGACGCCCGCGGCGGACGCCATCCTTCATTCTGACATTCCAATTATCGCGGCGGTGAACGGCGCTGCGGTGGGATGGGGGATGGAGCTGGCGCTGATGGCGGATCTGCGCGTCGCTTCGGAAAAGGCCCGCTTCGGAGAGTTGTTCGTGAAGCGCGGGCTGTGTTGCGACGTGCCCGGAATCGGACGCCTGTGCCAACTGGTCGGCCGCGAGAAGGCCGCCGAGCTGCTGTTTACCGGCGAGATCATCGACGCGCCGGAGGCGCTGCGCATCGGTCTGGTTTCGCGCGTAGTGCCGCATCTGGAACTGATGACGGCCGCGACTGAGCTCGCGCGCAAGATAGCCTCCAATCCGCCGCTGGCGGTTCAACGGATCAAAAACGGGCTGCGGCGCGCGCTCGACCCCGATTGGCGCGAGCTGGGCGAGTGGGTTTCCTCAAGTCTCGCCGAGCTGTTCCGAACCGAAGACCATCGCGAGGGAGTGCGATCGTTCCTGGAAAAGCGCGAGCCCCGCTTCGTCGGCCGATAGCCGGAGGAGTCAGTTCAGCGCCGCTCGCAGTTCTTCCAGCGCAGAAAGGCAGGTCGGCTCCCCCGGTTGGATCTCGAGCGCGGCCTCGAACTCCTGGATCGCGCGCAACACCATCCCCTTTTGCGCATAGAGCCGCCCCAGGTTCATGTAGGGAAAATGCCGTGGCTCATAGCGAGGAGCGGTCTTGGCTTTTTCCAACCATTCGATCGCCTCGTCGGGCTGCCCCTTTGCCAGCAGGTAGGATCCGATGTCGTTGTACGGGTTGCCAAAGGTCGGGTCGACCGCGATCGCTTTCTTGCACTCGTCGATCGCGTCGTCCAACCGGCCCTGAAAGCGGTAGGCCCAGCCGCGAAACGTGTAGGCCTCGGCGGTGGGGTAGACTTCGAGCGACTGCGCGTAAAGCTCGATCGCGCGATTCAAATCACCGCGCAGGTGATGCTCCTGCCCCTCCATCCACAACGCCAGCGCCTGATGCTTGCGAACAACGTCATCCATGGCTCTCTCCGTCACGTGCTGCAAGGGTTCGCGGAGCGCCTCCGCGCCCTGGCCGGAGGCCCGCACGGCATTAGCCGCCGCGCGAGCGCTCAGCCTGCTCTACGAGCTTTGCGGAATACCCCGACAGCGACGAGAATCACGGCAAGGACGAAGAGCGCGGATATCGGCAACCAGGCTGACATAGATACGTACATCATATCAGAGCGGGTGATCGGCGTCTCGGACAATGAGCGAGCCGTCTATCCCAAAAGGGACAGCAGGATTTCCTTTTTGCGTTCCCGCAGGGCATGCGTAAAACCTTGGAATATCCGCGAATATCGGGCAGAAGGCGCAAGATCGGCGCCTATTGGCAGGCTGGCGAGCATACGATTCGCCATGATGGCTTGGAGAACGCCTTTCGCGCTCTCTGTTCCCTAGAGACCCTTAATTCAGTCCAACCGGCACATTTGGCTTCAATCTCTACGAGAAAAGATTCATTCTTTGCGCTGAAACGTGTAGATTCATCCCATTCCCGCAGAGCTGCGACCTCGGCCAGAGACTTGAAAACGCAGCCCCTGTGATGGTTACGCCACCGTGCCGAATCAAACATCTGGAGTTCTGAAGTCGTGGGTCTGCCTTTTGCACATGCTTTGTCTGGCGCGACGAACCTCGTTCTTCAGAGGAGCAAGTCAATGACAACGCTGAAACGTCGATGGTTTTCGTGGCCGCTCATTTTCAGTCTGGTCGTGGCCATATGTTCGGCTGGCCCTGCGCCGATGGTGACATGGGCGCAGTCAGGAGGGCCGGGCCCGGCTCCCTTGCCGGCACCAGTCCCCCTTTCGGGCACCGACATCGATCAGCTCGTCGCACCGATTGCGCTCTATCCGGATGCTCTGGTCGCGCAAGTCCTGGCAGGCTCGACTTATCCAAGCCAGGTCACCGAAGCTGCCCGATGGATGAGCCTGAACCCGGGCCTCACCGGAGCGAGCCTGGCAGCGGCGGTCAACGTCCAGGCGTGGGATCCGAGCATCAAGGCTCTTACGCAGTTTCCATCCGTGCTGGACAATATGGCCAATAACCTGTCGTGGACCTCTTCGCTCGGCGAGGCCTACTACAATCAGCCATCGGATGTACTCGCCGCAGTTCAGGCGATGCGCAACCGGGCGATGGCCGCCGGAACGCTGGTGCCCACGCCTCAACAGAATGTCGTTGTCCAGAACGGTGCAGTTCTTATCCAGCCGGTCAATCCGGGCGTAGTGTACGTGCCGGCCTACAACCCCTGGCTCGTCTACGGCGCCCCCGTACCGGTGTATCCCGGCTACGATCTAGGTGCTGTGCTTGCTACCGGAATAATCGCGTTCGGGGTGGGAGTCCTGGTTAGCGCGTTTGTATTCCCATGGGGATGGGGAGGCTGGGGATGCGACTGGCATGGTCGTAACGTCATCTTTCAACGCAATGTTTATGTTTCGCGGAGTAACAACTTTTACGGCGGGGGTCGTTTCGGAGGCGGAGCCTGGCACGGACGGCCGGGTTATGGGCGTGTCGGCGGCTATCGGCCCGGCGCGGTTGCGGGGCGTGGAATGGGTGGTGTACCAGGCCGAGCTTATGGGCCGGCAGGCAGGCCTGGTGAGGGCGCCTTTCGCAATCCGGGCGTAGCAAATCGAAATCCCGGTAACGAAAGATTCGGCGCCCCGGCAGGCAGAAATCCGGGTAACGAAAGAGTTGGGGCTCCGGTAGGCAGAAATCCCGGTTACGCAAGATTCGGGGCCCCGGCAGGCAGAAATCCGGGAGCACAGCGTGTCGCGAACAATGCCTACCGAGGCTATGGCGGTGCGCCAGTCACCGGCACGAACCGAAATGCCTTTGCCGGGTATTCTGCCGGTGGCGAGGCGCGGGCTGCGGCCGAGCGCGGACGTAGCAGCTTTGTTGGGCGAGCGGCGTCGGCGCTTGGCGGCGTCGGCCGAGCGGTAGGACACGCCGGGAAGCGTTGATCACCGCACCACTGCAACTGGGAGTCCGACCAAGCGCCCGCTGGACAAGTGGTCGAAGGGCCTTATCATTCAAGGAAACCACCAAGGAAACCGCAATGCTTCGAGCAAAACGACACCATCAGGAAAGCACCCCCATTCGCATAGGTTTCACGATCCTGGTCTTGGCAATTGGAACCACAATCGGGCTTGGCGCCTCCGGGTCAGTCTTCGCGCAGGAAGCGGGACAAAAGACCTTCAGTACGCCCAGCGCCGCGGCCGACGCACTAGCCGTTGCCGCGAAGAAGAACGATGCGCAGGAAATGCTTGCGATTCTGGGTGCCTCCAGCCAGGACTTGTCTTCCTCCGGCGACAAGGTCGCCGATAAGGAGAGCCGCGACCGCTTCGCCACGAAGTACCATGAGATGCATCGGTTCGCCGCTATCGGCGAAGGGCGAATGATCCTTTACATAGGCGCTGAGAATTGGCCCACTCCAATCCCGCTTCAAAAGAACGGCTCTCAATGGTACTTCGACACGGCCTCGGCCAAGCAAGAGATCCTATATCGCCGGATTGGCGCCAACGAACTGAACGTAATCAAGGTCTGCCAGGCAATCGTTGACGGTGAGCTGGATTACTACGGGGCACTTCACGACGGTGATTCGGTACATCAGTACGCGCAGAAATTTGGAAGCACGCCCGGCAAGCACGACGGCCTGTACTGGAAGGTCAATGCTGGAGAACCGGAAAGTCCTATCGGTCCGTTGGTCGCCCAAGCGGCGACGGAAGGCTACAAGCATCATGCGGCCCAAACCGGGCAGGACAAACCGCTCCCGTTCCACGGTTACATTTACAAGCTGCTGACCAAGCAGGGCGCCGATGCGCCCGGCGGCGCGAAGAGTTACGTTGTCGATGGCAAGATGACTGGTGGATTCGCATTGGTCGCCTATCCGGTCTCCTATAAGGACTCAGGCGTGATGACCTTCGTGGTCGGTCAGGACGGTCAGATCTATCAGAAGGACCTGGGTGCCCAGACCAGGCAGATCGCGACCGGGATGGTGGAATACAATCCCGACGCAACCTGGCAACCGGTGGAGGACGTTCCGGGAGCAAACGGCTAAAAGCTCCCGTGCCTATGGGGCCAATATAGAAATGGGACGGGAGACCTTGTTGAATCGCCGCTTCAGTTCCCTACTTTTGTCCGCACGATCAAATTGTTCTGCACCGATTTGACGCCTGCCACTGCTTTTGCGACTTCTCCCGCTCGCGTTGCATCCTGTTGCGAGTTGACGAATCCGCTCAACTGCACCACCCCTTTGTAAGTCTCGACCTTCGTCTCGAGCGAGCTTAATCCCGGCGCCGCTACGATCGCCTCCTTCACCTTGGCGGTGATCGTCGAATCATCGATGTACCCGCCGACGCTTTCGCTGGTCGAAGTCGCAGCGCATGCAGAGGCAAACACGCTGAACGACAACAGCAATAGTGCGACACAGTACGCATTGTTCCTGCCACGAAATGCCCGGTCAGATGAACGCATATCGATACTCTCCCATTTGGTCTGCCTGAATTGCCAAGCCGGCAAATCCAGCCGCCGAAAATCTAACAGATCGTTGAGGGAAGTGCGACAAAAACGACGCCCAGGAACTCGACTCGCACGTGCGAAGCTGAGAGTTTAGCGGCATGCCCGGGGGCATCGATCGGCGGACATCGACCCAATAGAGACCG
>Ga0209517_10008689_pt1 | contig 11835 bp, 14 predicted proteins | sample PeaSoiMetSII2010_FD_187695 | JGI IMG/M metagenome (GOLD analysis project Ga0209517, IMG submission 187695) | Peat soil microbial communities from Weissenstadt, Germany - SII-2010 (SPAdes) (version 2) | ecosystem: Environmental > Terrestrial > Soil > Wetlands > Peat | place: Germany...
ATCTATCCATCCGATGGGGGCTCAACCCTTGCAGGCCCAGCCCCCGCTCATCGTTTGGATGAGTTTCCGACTGGCTATTCCTTGGCGGGTTGCTCTCCAGCAGAGCCCACCTCCGCTTCGCCAGCCACCCTCATTCTGTTACGATTACATCCGTTCGTCTACGAGGTATCAGCGAACGGCAATCCGTCCCTGATTTCCGTGTCTCACCCGAGGGGCGCGGCGCACATCCCTCGCTCCCCCCTTTTTTCCTCCGATAGATTTACTAGGAATGTGCGAGGAGTATGGGCCTCGGGTTTTGTTCCGTCAATAATCACTTATCACTAGGCGGAGTGGAGTGTGTGCTCAATCTTACAGTATTTCGTCTTCGGCGTGTCGTTCGTTGTGTAAGGCGGATCGCTACCCATGTGGGCAAGCGGGATCGCCGTCGTCATCATGGGCTATCTGGCCTACGAAGGATTTCGGCTGGCGAGGAAGTCGCCGTCTGGGACGTGAGGTATATCTCCGGTATGCGTACTGGCTGCATATCCCGGAGTAGCCATCGCCCGAATCTTCTTTCTGTTTCTCTCCGGCAATGCAGACTGCGGCGCTTTTGGCGCAGGCGAAACCCAACCTTTCGGGCGTCTGGAAGCTCCGGAGTACGCGAGCTCGTTATTCCGAAATCTGGACGGGACGGTGAGACCGAAGCCGGTTCGGACGTCGCAGGGTGCGTCTGTGTCCACCCCGGAGGCTGTCCATGTTCCGGAATGGTCTGGGTCAAATCGGACGAGTAGTCCGATTCGGACCGCTTTCGGATTAACACTTCTGTACTTTGAGAGTAAATAATCCGATAATCGGAGTAATCCAGCCCAGGAACAGTTCTGAAGCTGAGGACCGACTGTGTTGTTCGGTCTGTGTTACGGTTTCACGTGTCCCCACGCTGAGCCCGCTGGCGCCACCGTTTTGAACCGAAAAGGAATCCGAAGTCATGCCCAAACAAACGCGGCGCTTGCACAAACCGACTACCGGTGGCGGATCACGCGAAATTCCCGCCACGATCAGTCCCGACCAGACGGATATTGCCCGGCTTGCTTACTTGCATTGGCTGGAGAGGGGTTGTCCCATCGGATCGCCCGAAGAGGATTGGTCTTGGGCCGAACAAGACCGGCGAAGCGAAATTAACCGAACACTGTAGCGGCTACCTATTTCCCACGTTCTTTTTCGGTTCCGGAGAAGAGGAGAAGCGTGATGGGAAGGATGTTGTAATGAATAACTCCCCCGAAATCGCGACGAACGGCGTCGTTCCGGTTCTGTCGATAAGCCCGATGGAAGAGGATCACTTCCTCCTGCAAAACATTCTTAATCGCCTGCAAGGCACGCTCGACCCGATCCGTACATTCAGAGTGAACGCCTGCACCACGCTCGCCTTTGGGCTTGCTGCCCTCCGGAAGCGTCAATTCGAAGTTGTCGTCTGTGAGCGGGATTTGACGCCAGGTTCGTGGAAGGACGTCCTCGAGCAGGTGACCATCCTGCCCGATCCGCCGTCTCTCATCGTGACGTCACGGCTTGCAGATGAACGCCTGTGGGCCGAAGCCCTGAACCTGGGCGCCTACGATGTGCTGGCAAAGCCATTCGAACGCACGGAAGCGATGCGAGTTATTGGTGCAGCCTGGCGTGCGTGGGGCGGGCCGGTGCGGCAGCCAGCGCGCAAGGAGCGACATATGTATAAAGTCGCGGCGGCGGGCGGAGCATCGTGAAGCAGCACGGGCGGATCGGTCATAGAGCCGTTGCGATCGAGAACGCCGCTCTCCGCCTTCAACTCGCAGCCTTCCAGCGAAAACGTCAGCGACACAGCCCCTGCCAGGCCGAAATGAACGGAACCGCGCAGTGAGGTGCGCCATCGAGCAGCTCAGAAACCGACGCATAGAAGGCCGGGAACACGCAAACTGCGGCCCGCGGCTGACGACGCCTGTTTCCGCCGTGATAGCGGGGCCTGGCTGCTCGAGGCCTGAGCGGTCTCAATAATTGAGTAGGCCTTGATTTAGGGTCACAGCGGCTGTAGTATTTCGCTCGGATGGTACACGAGCGACACCGCCGAATAATCGCGCTTGCAGGGCGGACGCTGGGCGTAAACTTGGCCGGAATCCTTTCTTGTGAAGCGCGATGAGCCCGAGGGTCGACACGGGTGTTTCGATGAAATTGCGCACTCTCGAAGGCTCGGGCGCATCATGGGCGGCAACTCCAAGGAGGTCGTCATGTCGAGAGAACTAGCAAGTCGCGTATTCCTAGCCACTGTGGTTCTATTGCTTCTGAACTGCGGCGGATCTGAGCACCAACGGGATGAGAAGTATTACCTCGTCTCCACCAACACCAAGCTTCCTTACTGGCAGATGGCTGCCAATGGTCTGCTTAGGGCGGCCGCCCAACTGCACGTGAATGCCGAAATGGTTGGGCCAGACACCTATGACCCGAAGGGAGAACGCGAGGCGTTCGAACGTATTCTCGCTGGGAAACCAAGAGGCATTTTGGTTTCTGCAGCGGACCCGGTCGTTATCACGCCGGCAATCGATACGGCTATCACCCAAGGGGTTCCGGTTATCACGATAGATTCGGATGCGCCAGCCAGTAAGCGCCTGATGTTCATCGGTACCGATAATCGCGAGGTAGGCCGCACAGCAGGTCGTATCGCGGCCAAGGCCTTGGGTGGCAAAGGTAGCGTGCTCTTCTTCACCATGCCGGAGCAGACCAATCTGAAAGAGCGGTTGAACGGGTACCTGGATGCCTTCTCCACCACCCCTGATATTCACATTGCAGAAATCGTCGATATCAAAGGTGACGCGCGCGTTGCGTTCGACCGCACGATGGATCTGGTAGAGAGGGGGTCGCACGCCGTGGATGCCTTTCTCTGCCTTGAAGCCAGCGCCTGTGCCGAAGTGGCGGAGGTCCTGAGCCGGAAGTACGTCAAGAACAAGGTGGTCATCGCCATGGACACGGACCCACCGACCCTGGAGTGGATTCAGAAGGGCGTTATTGCCGCCACCGTTGCGCAGAAGCCCTACACCATGGCATTCTACGGCCTGAAGAACCTAGATGACCTCCATCACCGCAAGCCGGCATCGCTCCAGATCAACTTCGCGAGAGACAGCAGATCCCCTATCCCCGTCTATGTGAATACGGGCGCTACTCTGATTGACAAGAGCAACGTAGAAGCTTTTATTCAAGCGGAAAACGAGGCGAAGAAGTAAAAGGTCCACGCGGGCATCGGCGTCACGATACGAGATACTCTGAAGGACTTTCTTTGAGCTGATTTTGCACCAAGTGTCCACTTCGGGCCAGAAAATCATCATGCGACCCGTGCTCTACAATCGCGCTCCTTCATCACACGGCCGACCGGAAATTTGAAGCGTGGTTGACGTCCCCTATGGGATTACCACATCTCTCCGCCGCGCGGAGGGCCTCTTCAACGCTAACATGACCATACACTTCATCTGCACCGGCAACATATACCGTAGCCGTCTCGCCGAGGCGTACTGCGCGTCCAAAGGCACTCCGGGAGTTCGCGTGTTGTCGAGTGGTATCGGGGCGACGTTGCACCGCGGAATCCCAATCGCGCCTTACGCGGAACGCATGCTCCGAGAACACGGACTTGAACGCTTTGCGGCTCCCTCGTGGCAGCAGACGACGGCCGCGCTGGTCCGGGCGAGCGACGTCCTTGTGTTCATGGAGCGCGAACACTACCGGTAACAAAAGCCGCCGCTGAAAGCCGTTACCTTTGATGTCCTGTGGGCGAACCCAGGTCCCGGCAGTGTCCACGTACAGTTTCTTGTCGTTGATCTGGAGACCGGCGAAGTGTGGGAACCGATGCTGTGCAAATACCTGATTACGCCGTCCCTGCAGACTGCACAACGCGCAGTTCGGAATCGGTTGAAGATCTCAATTTCGGAGATAAAGCGTGCACGCGCTCACGCTGAGCAGAGCGGGTGCTTTTTCGAGTAGATCATTGGGCCCAGCCCGGCGCGCGGTCGAAGCGGCGGTGGGTGATCACAGGCTGGTTGTTCAGGGAAGCGGGCGGGGCGCGCGGCATGGGATCCGGGGGACGGCGCGCGATTAGGCGCGAGGGCTAAAGAACAAGTGCGGGCGCTTTCAAGAACCGGGCCGCTCACGAATATGAGTGGCGCAGGGGGAACGGCGGTTTCAGGATTCCACGTCGGCTCGAAGGAAGTCGGCTGGGGCCGCGGTGGGGCGCGCGCATGCTGAGCCCTGTCGCTTCCGGGCCTTGCGCCCGCGGGGTGCCGCACGATATCATCCTTTCCAAAAGGGGAAGAAGCGATGCGCAGCAAAATCGGACTCTTCTTGGTGGGTATGTTCTGCTCACCGGCAATAGCGGACGCCCAACTCTCGCGGCGGGACAGCTTCCAACAACTCCGGCGAGACTACCAGTTCTTGGCCCGCGATTATCAGGCTCTCGCATCCGAGATTTTCGCAAAGCAGGCTGATTATGGTCAGTTGAATATCAAGATTCTGAAGGAGATAATTGAGGGATTTATAGGTGACCTAGCGGGAGAAAATCCACCTTTTGAGAGGCCGCCCGGTGATCCCATCTCAACCGGGAAGAGATACGCTGACTACATTCAGGACTTGCGTGACGAATTCAATGTGTTTTTGAATGCCTGGAACCTGGGACAACGCCTCGACGAACTGAATCTACGTGCTGAAAACCTTAAAGTACGTGCTATCGCACTAGCACGGGATCAACAGCGAAAGAAAACGCTAGCCGCATTTACGACGGCGGACACGAAACCGAAGGACTTCAGTGAACTTGACACGGCTATTGTCGAGATGGATAAGGCGGATAAGGTACACCAAGATGAGTTTGCCGGAATCAAACGCGTCATCGATAACTGTTCCGATGGTATCACACGCATGCAAGACGTTATTCAAATGTACGATTGCACGTGCCAGGGCTGCGACTCCAGTGGCCCGCAAATAATCGCCGCCTGCCAGACAGACCGTACTCTCAGCATCAAGAGTCTTGCCGATTTTCGAAGCGAATGCGGTACTTATCTGAGGCAGGCTTGGGAAGCATACGATGCTGCTAAGAAGAAAAACCCCTAAAGGGTTGAACAACCGGCGTGACGTGTGCCGGGCGTTTGGAGTCTTTGTCTGCTACGTCGTCGTCTGCCTGCTGATAACGTGTGTAGGGTATCTTCAAGGTGGCCAGAGCACTGGCCTGCAGCAGTTGCGCGCCCGAGCTGAGCAAGGGAACGCCGAGGCACAATACCAACTGGGATCGAAATACTACGCCGGAGCCGGTGTACCAAAGGATTACGTGCAAGCGTACAAGTGGTTCAACCTTGCCGCAGCGCAGGGGAACGTGGCAGCCGCCAAGAGCCGTGACAACGTCGCTAACGAGATGACTCGCGAGCAGATTGCTGAAGCACAGGCATTGTCAGCAGACCAACCACATGAACCCAAGAACGTGGACAGGACTAGCGACGCACGCGGTGGCAGTTCAACCGACGTGGTCGCCCCACCTGAGGGGAGTAAGACTGTAACTGCATTTAAGAGGTCAACTGGAACGAACAGGGCTGATGCTGAGGAATCCGTCCGTAAGTTTGCATTGTCCGATCTTAAAAGTCAGTGCCCAAATCTTAACTCGACCATGCTGGATACCGATTGGATGTCACTTGGACCCTTGATCTTTCCTGACTACAAGCTTGCCGACTACGAGATGGACGCGAGCTGTGACCGACAAGGAAATCAGTGGGTGTGCGCCGTGCATGCCAAGGGATACTGTGTGGATCAGAACTTCACAAAGAGAACAGAAGTAGTGGCCAAGGCAGCCGCCGAGGCAGAAGAAGCAAGAGCCGCGCTGTCTGCCCGCAAAGCAGTTAATGTCGTGGGCTTGACGGGCATCTCCCCTGCCAAGAATATTGCTGAGGAGAAGGCAATGAATTACGCAAAAACCGGGGTGGAGTTGGCATGTCAGAGTTTGCCACCGATCTTTGTTTCCATTGGCGGGCTAAGCAATATTCACAACTTTCACCTTTCTGACTACACACTTGATCACATGAGTTGTAATGAGCCCTCCAGCAAGAACGAATGGTGGTATTGCATCGCTTACGTTAAAGGGTTCTGTGAAGTGTTGGACAAAGAGACTTGGTTGGAACACATACCGCGAACCCAAAGTTCTCTCTTTAGTCGCTCTGGACCCGAAACCCGTCAGCCCCGATCAAATGGCGAGTCCCCTGAAAGATCCGCGATCGAGAGGATTCGACGTGGGAATCACTTATCTCTTCCGGCAATACAAGAGGATCGAGCGGGCGCAGGAACAACGGCAAGCATCACATTTGAAAACGCCACAAACTATGGCATCAGAGTTTACGTTAGCGGGCCAGTGAGTCGTACTCTGATGCTTTCCCCTGGAGCGCGAGAGTCGCTCGATCTCATTCAAGGGCAATACGAACTGGCAGCTGAAGTACCAGGATCTTCTATTCTGCCATTTCTTGGGCAACAACTGATTCAACCGAATACATCTTATAGAGAAGTGTTCTCGCTTGGCACTCGTTTTTGAGTGAGACGTGGGCCGCTGGCATTCCAAACTGGTTCGCCCTCCGTTATGGAGCATGACTACACCGGGGTCGTTGGTCACCATGCCAATGCTTGCCCGTACTTTATTGCCGGGCTTTCTGCTCGGTCTGCTGTGAGCACCACCCAAGCAGGCGATATGACCTTTTACGTTTTCTTCCACGCTTTTTCACGCTCCAGCCTCTCGACGGCTTGCGCCAGGCGGGCGCGAGTGTCCGGGTGCAGTCACGCGTCATGTCGGGCTTGGGCGACTACAGCCTTGCGGCCTGCGCCAAAACCCTCAGTCGTTAAGAGAGCTAACGGACAGGATCCCGTCAGGAGTTAGGCAAAAAAGACCTGAAAGATTTCGGCACCGGGTGCTCCGGTGCAGTAGTCTTTCCCCAGGTTCTTAACTTTCGCTCCTACCCAAACGCAGTCCTTGGGCCGGTCGGGATGCCATCTTTTTTCCCCAAGACTCCCGCCTAACATGCACCAGAACGGTGAGATTCGTTCCAGCTCTGCCACTCGCGCCTCGATGTCTTCCGGGTTGTAGCGGAAGATGGCGAGCGGTAACGATCTGCGCAAAGCCAGCCATGACGTCGTCTCCAAAGCTTGTTAACTACCGGGTGGGCAGAATTATTTGGGTCCCCGAACGATCTGGAAAAGCCCCCGGCTAGTTAACGGCCCAGGTCACAACGGGAAGCACTTGGAAACGCGCAAATTCCTGTCTCCCAATCATCGTGCCGATCTTGGAGTCTTCTCATTTGAAGGTGTTTGGAGCCCGCAGCGTCGCCGCGTGGACGCTTTTGTGCGGCCAATCAGCGCGTGCAATAGTGGTCCGGGGCTTGTTAACTATCCGGTGGAAAGAGCGTCATTCGGGTGCCCAAATGAATGAACCGGGCATCCTAGTTAACAGCGTGGCGCCGCAGAGAAGATGTTCGGTCGTGCCGATTGAGCCAAGTGGTCCCTTGTCGTCTAGCGTTTCTTTTGAATTGGGATCACCTCGGCGAGTCGTGGTTTGAGCTCAGTTACCGTGCTGGTGAAGTCGATAGCGAACCGGTCATCACCGATGCAGAAAATTACTCGCGCATGCGTGGTCGCTAGCGGTTCTGGCTCCTGGCGGTTCGAGTGGAGAAAAAATGTGGGTTTGGTAGGCATTCGGACACGACTGTACCTCTAGTCAGGCGTCGCTCGCTCGCTATCGCCCAGATGGAGCCGATGAAACTAGAGGCCGAGGATCAGCGAATGGGGTGAGCCTGTGGCCCTGGCGCCGTATTTCACAGACAGGAATCTGGAAAGCGAAAACCGACGCTCACGTGGAAGGCACGGAGGTGCTGGCACTCGGTATTACGTGGCCTTGGCACGAGTGCCCGATTCACATTGTGAGTGCGCGCATTAATTGTTTTCAGACGGGCACGATGGCTCATGCCTTTATCGCGATTCGTTCGTCTTGCTCAAACTTCGGCAGAACTTGCTTGCTTTTGTGCTCGACAAGAGCAATGGATGTGATGACGGCGGTTATCACCGCCTAAGGAGAATGCGAAATGACTACATCGTCGATTACAGAACACCAGCCAGCAAACCACGCCACAGCCGCCGCAGAAAAGCTGGAAACGCCGAAGAAGGCCCAAACTGGGGCGCGACTGCCCCGTGTTCCGCCCACTAAGGCGAAGTCGGCTAACAAGGCCACCCCAGCAAAGAAGCGGGCCAAGGCCCGCCAGAAGCCCGTTGGCGCACGCCAAGGGAGCAAGACGGCCAAAGTTGTGGACCTGCTGAAACGGTCTGGCGGAGCCACCCTGAAAGAGATCATGCGAGCGACCGGCTGGCAGGCTCACAGTGTCCGGGGATTCATTAGCGGACACTTGGGAAAGAAGATGGGCTTGAGCGTGCGCTCATTCAAACGCGACGGAGAGCGTGTTTATTCATTGAAAGGTTGAACCTCGATTTCTTCTGGCCGGGCCGCCAAGGGCTCGGCCTTTCTTCGTGCCATCCGGAATCCAAAAGCGACGCGGGGGCACCTCTCAGATGATCGCCGGGCCACCTAGCTCACCCCTGGGCGCACGCATCGGAAACTCACGCGCCAAAAAGTACCCGGCGGCATCACTAAGGTGCGTTCGCATGGGATCCGATTTATCCAGGTCTGCCAGCTGGTTGCCATGCGGATCGACCTTCCAAGACACCTGTTCGAAGTCCTTGATCAGTCCCTTACACTTGGGATCGATCAGCAGACGGTGCTGGCCGGCATGGTTTCGCAGCATGGCATTCACGCAGTTGGTGCGGTCTTTGACCGGCGGATTGGAGCGTGGCACACGGAATTGGACCTTGAAACGATCCGGATAACGGCCAAAGAAGTCCCTCGCGATCTGCCAGTCGGTCCGCGAAGCCGAGGTCTTACGCTGCTCACCGGTGGCGTCACCATATATGTAAACGTTCAGGAGCGCCGGTTGATATTGCTGCAGCATTTCCTCAAAGGCCTCGCCCAGATCCTCGCGCTCGGAGAGGTCGAAAGGCTCTGGCGCGATGATCCACTGCTTGGTCCGGCCGAGGAATTCTTCACAGGCCGCCAACGTATGGGAATCTGGCAGAACCAACTCGTCTAAAATGTGGACCCTGCCATTGACCGTTTGCGCCACGATCGAACATAACGGATTCATGTTGAAGTCGAGCGACCAAGAAAGCGGCAGTTTGGGATCATAGCGGAGCGGCCGAACGTTGCGCGTGCGGTCGAAAGCGTAGTAGGCGATGCCGACACCCGACCTTTCAAAGCTGGCCTGGTATTCCTGCCGGTAGGTCCGCTCGTCGAGCTCGCGCCGGGCCGCTTCCAGCTCTGCGAGCGGTACAATACCGCCTTGCTCGGTGGTGTACTGGAATGCGGCCCAGCCGTCCTGTCCTGGAGCGGCTCGGAACAGTTCATAGAAATGGTTGCGCCCCTTGGGTGTCCCGATGAACAGGGCTCCTCCCAAGCGGTCCGATAGTGCTGGTCGCAAGACTTCCGTCCAGGCCTCCAGAGCCATGGAAGCGAATTCGTCCAGAACCACGAAATCCAGGCCTTCGCCTCGGAGACTGTCATAATTATCGGCGCCGCGGAGCGCAATGGTTCCGCCGGTGATCAGCTCAATCCGCAAATCGGTTTCATTAGGTTGCGAAGCCCAAAAGGGTCGGGTGAGCTGCTTGAGCGGCTTCCAGGCGATCCGCTTGGCTTGTCTATAAGTGGGCGCCACATACCACGCCACACGGCCCGGCCCGAAAGCTGCGCGACACAATTCGGTGCAAGCCAAGAAAGTCTTTCCGAAGCGTCGACCTGCGGCCAGAACACGAAATCGGCTTTCAGATAGGAACACTGACGATTGCGGGGGTTTCAGGGATATGATCATTGTTGTTTTGGTCTATTCTTGTAATCTCCCGCTCTCACTCCGGCATTCACGGCATCCGGGGAGTGAGCACTAGCGTGAGTTGCCATTTTGCTCCTCCGCGCTCAGATACACGGTGAAGCTGAGACCGTGGTGTGCCTCAGGTACCGGACCCATCCGCTCTTCGAACTCGCAGTGCTCGACGTTGGCGAGCGCCGTAGGTTCGCTCTTGGCGATTGCAATGTGTCGCTCGCCGCCGGTCCCCTGGAGAAGATACCGGATAGGGCCATAGCGAAAAATCGCCAGCGGACGAGCACGGGACTGCAAAGCCGATTCCAGTTTGCGGATTCGCCTCTCTCGGGCTTTCTTCATCTGAACTCACACACATGACCCATGAATTTGAACTTGGTTGCTTCGAGCCCTCCAGGAAAATCAGTGGGCGCTTGAGTCTCTACCTGAAGCCGACTCCAAAGCCTCGATTCGCGCCTCGTGTTCCTCGGTGTCGATGATCCGTCGCCGACCTTCGAGAATGGCGGCAATCATTTGGCCTTCGGCTGGCGTAATCTGCCCACGGGAAACCGCCTGCAAAACTATACTCACCGCTTCCGCAACCTCCGCGGCAGTTCTCACGGCTGGAAGCTTGAACTTTACCGGTTGCTCTTTTCGGGGAGGAATCAAGCGCTCCATGCACAGACGCATGGCTGTAGGATCACCCTGCATCGCCATGAGCGCGCACTTTCGCGTGATGGATTCGCCGTTGCCGTCGAGCATTTCCTGCAGGGCGATGGTCGCCTTGTTCCGGCTCCCTTGCGGCCGACCGCGGCCGAATGTATTGCCGGGCTGAAACGGGCTGCCAGGTGTCTTTTTCATTGGACTGTCCTTCCATCAGCGGCGTCACAGCTGATCAGAGGCTCTCCACTGGGCTGGATACGCGCTCGCGCGATCTCGGCGAAGGTCCGGCCGTCGTCGACCAGTGTCGCTTGCCTGCCGGTGAAGTTCTGCCAGCGTTGCACGCTGACATCGATGTACTCCGGCTCGATTTCAATCAATCGCGCTTGCCGTCCAGTCTTTTCGCAAGCGATCAATGTCGAGGCAGCCCCTCCGAACGGGTCCAGTACTACATCCCTCCGGCGGCTGCTGTTGCGAACCGCCCGCTCGACCAACTCGACGGGTTTCATGGTGGGATGCAAGTCGTTGGCTTGCGGTTTGTTTACGTACCATACGTCGCCCTGGTCGCGCGCGCCACACCAATAGTGACCACCGCCTTGCCGCCATCCATAGAGCATTACCTCGTATTGCCTTTGGTAGTCCGATCGGCCGAGCGTGAACGTATTTTTACTCCAGATTAGGAAGGTGGACCAATGCCCGCCGGCATCGGTGAAGACTTTTTGCAGCGTATGAAGTTCGGAGGAGGACATGCAAATATAGATCGCGCCCTTCGCTACCGCCAGGATGTTGACACACGCACGATGCAGAAACTTTTCAAAATCCTTTCCTAAATTGTCGTTGACAATCGGGCGCGGGCGCCCTTGTTTGCTCAGGAACGAACAATTATACGGGGGGTCAGTGAAGACTAAATCGGCTTGTGCGCCCGCCAGTACTTTTTCGAGGTTGTCCATCACAGTGCAATCGCCGCACAATATATGATGGCTTCCAAGCACCCAAAGGTCGCCGGCGAGGGTAACCGGCGTTCGAGGAAGATCCGGAGCATCATCTTCATCGACGGCACTGGTTTCCCGATCTAGGTCTTTGACCGCCTGAAAAGATTCTAATAAAACAATTCCAATCAGAAATGTTTTGGCGCATACTTAGGGTATGGCCCGTCCAGCCCTGCGTATCGAAGTCACAAGCAAGGACCAGAAGGCGTTGAGGAAACTGTTGAGCGGCGGTGTGCAGCAGGTGCGGGTCGTCCTGCGGGCCGTCGCGCTCTTGCAGTTGGCCC
>Ga0209517_10008696_pt1 | contig 11825 bp, 12 predicted proteins | sample PeaSoiMetSII2010_FD_187695 | JGI IMG/M metagenome (GOLD analysis project Ga0209517, IMG submission 187695) | Peat soil microbial communities from Weissenstadt, Germany - SII-2010 (SPAdes) (version 2) | ecosystem: Environmental > Terrestrial > Soil > Wetlands > Peat | place: Germany...
AAATAGCGGCGACTCGACCGATCAATTCCTCCTCGGCCACGCCCGCCTCTATTTCAGCGGAGACGTTACGAAGAACATCAGCGCCATGTTGAACACGGACTATAACAGCGTCACCAACAGCATGCAGATTCTCGATGCGGTGGGGCAATTCACCGTCTCGCCCGAGCTGCACGTCTGGGTGGGGCGCTTTCTGCCACCCAGCGATCGCGCGAATCTTTACGGCCCTTTCTACGCCAACCAGTGGGGTGTCTATAGCGACGGTGTGCAGGACGGTTACCCCTTTGTGTTTCAGGGCCGGCAGAACGGCGCGGTGTATTGGGGCGACTTCAAAGCGGGGATCGCAAAGATAAAGCTATCGGTGGGCGCGTTCGACGGCGGTTCCGCAGACGGAAATTCCAGCCTCATCTGGGCCAACCGCGTGCAGATTGATTTCTGGGATCCCGAGGACGGCTACTACCTGAACGGCACCTACTATGGCGACAAGAACCTGCTGGCGATTTCCGGAGCGAACCAGGTGCAGTCCGGCAAAACGGCGACAACCGTGGACTTCCTGATGGAGAGAAAGGTGAAGGGCGGCGGGGCCTTCACGATCGAGAGCGAATACTCCCGCTACAACAGGCTTGGTGGATACAACGCCGACTATGCCCGGAGCGAAGGAGCATATCTTCTGGCGTCCCTGCTGATTCCGAAACAAGTCGGCATCGGGAAGTTCGAAGCCCTGGGTAAGTTCGCCGAGGCGGAGTATACGGGTGGAGTCGGGATGGCGTCGCAGAACCCTAGCTATCGGCAAAAGACTACGGAAGTGGATTTCAGCTACATCATCAAGCAGTTTGACGCGCGCGTGATGGCCTTCGGCAAGAACACCGCCTTTAATGGCGTCCAGCAGAATTTTTGGGAGGCAGGTGTCGGCCTGCAGCTTCAAATTTCGAAACAGATCAAGATGCATTAGACGGAAATCGGTTTCTTTGTGTGAATACCATCGCACCGGCTAGCGCCAAAGGGAGGAGCAATGAAATCCAAGACGTTGCAAATCGCAGGCTTGTTGTTTACTGCGGCCATGACTTTATCTGTTATGGCCAAGGCCCAGGGCACCATCAAGGTGGGTGTGCTGCATTCGCTTTCGGGGACCATGGCCATCAGCGAAACGACCCTCAAGGACACGGTCCTGATGATGATTGATGAGCAAAACAAGAAAGGCGGACTGCTGGGCAAAAAGCTGGAGGCGGTGGTGGTTGATCCGGCTTCCAACTGGCCGCTCTTCGCCGAGAAGGCTCATGAGTTGCTCGAGAAAGACAAAGTCGCTGTAGTTTTCGGCTGCTGGACGTCGGTCTCCCGAAAATCCGTGCTGCCGGTTTTCGAAAAGGACGACGGCCTGCTCTTTTACCCCGTTCAGTACGAGGGTGAAGAGTCGTCGCGAAACGTCATCTACACTGGCGCGGCGCCAAACCAGCAGGCCATTCCCGCGGTTGAGTACCTGATGAACGAAGTCGGCGTGAAGCGGTGGGTGCTGGAAGGGACCGACTACGTCTACCCGCGCACCACGAATAAGATTCTCGAAGCTTTCTTGCTGTCAAAAGGCGTTAAGCCTGCGAACATCTCGATCAATTACACCCCCTTCGGCTTTTCTGACTGGCAGGCACGTGTCGCCGCCATCAAGAAGTTCGGCTCTCAAGGCCTCAAGACCGCGGTCGTATCCACCATAAATGGCGACGCCAACGTTCCGTTCTACAAAGAGCTTGGCAACCAGAATATCTCAGCCGAGGACATTCCGGTGGTCGCGTTTTCGGTGGGCGAAGAAGAACTTTCAGGACTGGACACCAAGCCGCTTGTCGGCCACCTGGCGGCATGGAACTATTTCGAGAGCATCAATACCCCGGTGAACCGAGCGTTCATCGCAAGGTGGCACGCGTACATTAAAAACCCGAAGCGGACGACCAATGACCCCATGGAGGCGCATTACATCGGCTTCAACCTGTGGGTCAAAGCGGTGAAGAAAGCCGGGACCACGGATGTGGACAAGGTGATTGCCGCGCTGCCTGGTCTGGAGACGCCCAACCTCACCGGCGGCATCGCCAAGGTGTTGCCAAACCATCACATCACCAAGCCAGTTTACATTGGCGAAGTGCGCGCGGACGGCCAGTTCGATGTGGTTTGGAAGACCCCTGGCACGGTGCCCGGCGAGGCCTGGTCCAAGTATCTTTCCGCTGACAAGAATCTTGTGGCGGACTGGGTGACGTTGAAGTGCGGTAACTACAATATGGCAACTAAAAAGTGCTCGGGACAGAACTACCAATGAAGAAATTTGTTCTTCGGGTTGACCTGCGGTGGCTGATCGCATTGCTTCTGGTGGCGGGCCGATGTGTCGGCCCGTCCTTCGCGCAGTCCTCGAGCGACGCAAAATTCCTCGAGGCCTTAGGTGAACTGCGCACCGCGACGTACGCACAAAAAGGAACCATTGTCGAGCAGTTGGCCCAGAGCACTCATCCGAATGTCCGGGCCGTTCTCACAGCGCTCCTGGAAGATCGCCTTTACGTCCGCAACGACGATCAGAAGGTCTTCCTCGTCAAGTCGGCGGCGGCCGGAGATACGACGGCGCTCGATTTAATCGATCCGCTCAGCTTGAAGAGTGCCGGCTCGGTCCCGATCGACGGCCTGACGAAGATCGGCACGAACAACCACTTGCGCCGCGTCTTGGAGACGACTCTGGCGAGGTTCGGATTGTCCAGCCCGGACCCGTCGGTGCGGCTCGAGGCCGCGCGCCAGATGGAGCGGTCTCTGGACGAAGCGAACGTAGGGTTATTGCGCGAGCGCCAGGCTGTAGAGACGAACCCCAAGGTCAAGAAGGAAATTGCAACGGGACTGGCGCTCGCGGCGCTAAACGGCTCTGAGCCGAAGGCGCTGCTCGGCGCGATCTCAACGCTTCGCGGCAGCCTTGACCCGAACGCGCGGAACCGACTGGAGGGTTTGCTCGAAAAGAATCCTGACGGCAGCTTTGTCGAAAGCGACCTGCAGGTGCGCCAGGCCGCGGCGGATGCCGTGAAGACCATCGATCGATGGCACGGGTTCTATGCGGGTATTGAGACGTTGCTTTTCGGGCTGAGCCAGGGGTCCGTACTGGTGCTGATCGCGATTGGACTGGCGATCACTTTCGGCGTCATGGGGGTTATCAACATGGCGCACGGCGAGTTGATGATGCTGGGCGCTTACACCACCTACGTGGTTCAGGTGGCGATGCCGCACCACGTCGAGGTCTCAATCCTGGCGGCGGTGCCGGCGGCATTCTTGGTCGCGGGCCTGTCGGGCGTGGTGATCGAGCGCACGGTGATTCGCGAGCTTTACGGGCGGCCGCTGGAGACGCTGCTCGCCACTTTTGGCCTGAGCCTCATCCTGCAGCAACTCGTGCGCTCCATTTTCACTGCACTCAATCGATCCGTAGTGACCCCCGCCTGGATGAGCGGCACGCTCGAGGTGAACGACGCGCTGGCGATTACCTACAACCGCCTTTACATCATGATTTTCACAATAATCGTTTTCGGGACTTTGCTCGCTGTGCTGAAGTTTACTCGTCCCGGTCTCGAGATCAGGGCGGTGGCACAAAACCGCGCCATGGCGCGAGCCATCGGCATCCGCAGCGAGTGGGTGGACGCCATGACCTTCGGACTAGGCGCGGGGATTGCCGGCATGGCGGGCGTAGCGCTCAGCCAGTTGACGAATGTAGGGCCGAACCTGGGGCAGTCGTACATCATTGACTCGTTCTTGGTGGTGGTATTCGGCGGGGTGGGGAATCTCTGGGGCACTCTGATCGCGGGCATGTTGATGGGAATCGTCGATGAGCTGCTTGAGCCTTATGCAGGAGCGGTCTTGGCAAAGATTTTCGTTCTGGTGGCCTTGATCCTGTTCATCCAGAGGCGGCCGCGCGGGCTGTTCCCGCAGGCCGGCCGCGCAGCGGAGAGCCAGTAGCTGTGACCGACCGTTCAACTTGGGGCAGTTTGCGGAAGGACTCCGGGGGCGCATGCCTCCTTGGCGCGCTTGCCCTGATCATGCTGGGCGCGCCCATCCTGAACCAGGTTGTGCCCCAGTCCTCGGCTCTGCATATGGGGCCCTACGGACTCACGTTAGTCAGCAAATATCTCTGCTACGCGATGCTGGCGCTGGCAGTGGACTTAATCTGGGGGTACTGCGGAATTCTGAGCCTGGGCCACGCGGCGTTCTTTGCGCTCGGCGGCTACGCAATCGGCATGTATCTGATGCGCGAAATCGGTCCCAGGGGTGTCTACGGAGACCCTGTGCTGCCTGATTTCATGGTGTTCCTCAACTGGAAGAAGCTGCCGTGGTTTTGGTATGGTTTCAACCATCTCGGGTTTGCCCTCGTCATGATGATGTTCGTTCCGGGATTGCTGGGGCTGGCGTTCGGGTGGTTTGCGTTCCGGTCGCGCGTCACGGGAGTCTATTTTTCAATCATCACACAGGCGCTGACTTACGCGCTCATGCTCGCATTCTTCCGCAACAACACGGGGTTTGGCGGAAACAACGGCTTCACGGACTTCAAGGATATTCTCGGTTTCGATCTTCACTCTGACCGGGTGCGCGTCGTGCTTCTGGTGATTACCGCCGCCGCTTTAGGGGTGAGCTACCTGGCGTGCCGCGTGACCGTGGAGTCGCGGGCCGGCCGCGTTTTACGGGCCATCCGGGACGCAGAGGACCGGACCCGCTTCCTCGGTTATCCGGTGGAATCGTTCAAACTTTGGGTCTTCGTGTTTTCAGCCGTTATCGGCGGTATCGCCGGGGGCTTGTACGTTCCGCAAGTCGGCATCATCAACCCGAGCGAATTTTCGCCCATCAATTCGATCGAAGTCGTTATCTGGGTGGCGGTTGGCGGGCGGGGAACGCTCTATGGTGCGGTTGCAGGCGCCGTGCTGGTGAATTGCGCGAAAACCTACCTGACCAGTTCGCTCCCTGAAGTCTGGCTTTACGCTCTGGGCGCGTTGTTCGTGCTGGTCACGATGTTTCTACCGCGCGGGATCATCGGTCTGGTTCCTGAGCGCGCGACATGGAGAGAAAGGCAGCGAATTCAAGCAGAAAAAATCTCGAGGTGAAGAAACATGAGCTTAGACGACAAGATCCTTCATATCGAACAGTTGACGGTGAGCTTCGACGGCTTCCGTGCTCTCGATGAACTTACGATGCACATCGAGCCGGGGGAACTGCGCTGCGTCATCGGACCGAACGGCGCGGGTAAGACTACCATGATGGACGTCATCACCGGCAGAACCCGGCCCGAGTCAGGGACGGCGAGGTTCTGCCAAAAGCTCAACCTGCTATCCATGTCCGAACCGGAAATAGCGCAGGCCGGCATAGGGCGGAAATTTCAGAAGCCCACTGTGTTCGAGCAACTGACGGTGATGGAGAATCTGGAGCTGGCGCTGGCCGGCGGCAAATCCATCATGATGATGCTGCTCGCCCGCCTGACGCCTGCGCAAGAGCGGAAGATCGACGAAGTGCTGGAAATCATCGGCCTCGTGGAGCTGCGTGAGACGGCGGCAAAATCACTCTCGCACGGCCAGAAGCAGTGGCTCGAGATCGGAATGCTGCTGATGCAGGAGCCGAGACTGCTCCTGTTGGACGAACCGGTTGCCGGCATGACTCCGCAGGAGGTCGAGCGGACTGCCAGGCTGCTCGAGTCGCTGGTCGGCAATCACTCCGTGCTGGTGGTCGAGCACGACATGGACTTTGTTCGTTCCATTGCCCGGCGCGTCACGGTGTTGCATGAGGGGCGCGTCCTGGTGGAAGGAGATATGGATCAGGTACAAAAGGATCAGAGGGTGATCGACGTCTATCTTGGAGTATAACCTTGCTGCGGGTCGAAGGGCTGAACCAGTTCTACGGCGGAAGCCACACATTATGGGATGTGGATCTTTCGGTGCCTGCGGGCTCGCGCGTGTGCCTGTTGGGCCGCAACGGAATGGGTAAGACGACGCTGCTTAAGTGCATCATGGGGCTGCTGCCCGTGGCCTCCGGCAGCATAAGTTTCGAGGGAGTGGAACTGGTCAAGCGCCCCGCGGAAGAGCGAGCCAGAATCGGCATCGGGTATGTGCCGCAGGGGCGCGAGATTTTTCCGCATTTGACGGTAGAAGAAAACTTGCGCCTAGGGGTAGGTGTTCGCAAGGGCGGCGTTCGGTCGATCCCGCCGCGTGTGTTCGACCTGTTTCCTGTGCTGAAGGAGATGCTGAAACGGAATGGCGGCGACCTTTCCGGAGGACAACAGCAGCAACTCGCCATCGGCCGCGCGCTCGTACTCGAACCCAAGCTGCTGATTCTCGATGAGCCCACGGAAGGAATACAACCGAATATCGTTCACGAGATCGGCGATATTGTTCTAAGGTTGAACGAAGAGGAGGGGCTGGCGGTGCTTCTGGTTGAACAGAAGTTGCCGTTCGCGCGCCGCGTGGCGAGCGAGTTCTGCATACTAGCCCGGGGCCGGCGAGTCGCCGCGGGAACCATCGGCGAGCTTACCGACGAAGTCGTGCGCTCACTCCTGAGCGTGTAACCGCGCCAGTCCTCGAATTCCCTTGCTCAAGCGAGAACTGTTTTTATACAATCGGGATGGGCTGAGTCATCAAACAGCAGCAGAGGGAGGCGCGGAAGGCAGGAAAGGTATTGCGCCTGCGCTGCGTCTGACAACGCATGCATCTCACGCCGAGAGAAATCGACAAGCTGATGGTTTTCACTGCCGCGGAGGTTGCCAGGCGGCGCCGTGCCAGGGGGCTCAAACTGAATCATCCTGAGGCCGTAGCCCTGATTACCGCAGAATTGCTGGAAGCCATCCGCGATGGGCGGTCTGTCTCTGATCTGATGGATTACGGCGCCACCATCCTGACCCGAGGGGATGTGATGGAAGGAGTCCCGGAGATGGTGGCGGAGGTCCAGGTGGAAGGAACCTTCCCGGACGGCAGCAAGCTAGTCACCGTGCACAACCCGATCCGTTGAACAAAATTGCGAGCGGGCGCCCGTATCAGGCGCTGGGACGTCACCCGCGGGCGCTCCGGCGCGAAGGGATGAGGATGGTACCCGGAGAATACCTCCTGGCTGACGGCGATATCGAGGCGAATGCCGGCCGGAAGATCATTTCAATAAGCGTTTCAAACACGGGAGACCGCCCCATTCAGGTGGGGTCCCATTTCCATTTCTTTGAAGCCAACAAAGCGCTGCGTTTCGACCGGGCAGCGGCTTTTGGAATGAGGCTTAACATTCCCGCGGGAACGGCCGCACGCTTTGAACCCGGCGCTGAGAAAGTCGTCATCCTGGCGGAAATCGGCGGAGCGAATACCGTTTACGGATTGAACGGGCTGACGAATGGCGTCGCTGACAAGTCCGCCCGCGAACGGGCAATCAGGGATGCCCGGCAGGCAGGTTTTCAGGATAGCGCATCGTGACTCTGCGAATTCCCCGTAAACAATATGCTGACCTCTATGGCCCGACCACGGGCGACAGGATCCGTCTCGCCGATACCGATTTGTTTGTAGAGATCGAGCGCGATTTCACCGTCTACGGCGAGGAAGCGAAATTCGGCGGCGGGAAAGTTCTTCGGGATGGGATGGGGCAATCCAGCCGTGCGACCTCGGCCGATGAGGCGCTCGACTTGGTGATTACCGGCGCGGTCATCGTGGATCATTGGGGAATTGTCAAAGCGGATATCGGCATCCGAGGCGGGCGGATTGTAAGCATCGGCAAGGCGGGCAATCCCGACGTGATGCCGGGCGTCACGCCGGGGATGGTGATTGGCGCGGGAACCGAAGTGATTGCGGGCGAGGGAAAGATCGTGACCGCGGGCGGCATCGATTCGCACGTCCATTTCATCTGCCCTCAACTCGTCGAAACGGCGCTTTCAGCGGGAATCACCACCTTAATCGGCGGAGGGACTGGGCCGGCCACCGGCACCAACGCCACAACCTGCACTCCGGGGCCGTCGAACCTTCGCCTGATGCTTCAGGCGGCCGATGGCTTGCCGGTCAATCTGGGGTTTCTTGGGAAAGGCAATGCATCCTTTCCGGCGCCGCTTCGCGAGCAGATCGAGGCGGGCGCCATCGGCCTCAAGCTTCATGAGGACTGGGGAACCACCCCCGCGGCGATTGACTGCGCCCTGGGTGTCGCCGAGGAGTATGACGTACAAGTCGCGATCCACACCGACACGCTTAACGAAGCGGGCTTTGTGCAAGATTCAATCCGCGCCTTTAAAGGCAGGACGATTCACACCTATCATACCGAAGGCGCCGGGGGAGGCCATGCTCCGGACATTATCGCGGTTTGCGGCGAACCTAACTGCCTCCCCTCGTCGACCAATCCCACGATGCCCTTTACCGTGAATACACTGGATGAGCATTTGGACATGCTGATGGTCTGCCATCATCTAAGTCCCGCGATACCTGAGGATCTCGCGTTCGCCGAGTCTCGCATTCGTGCCGAGACCATCGCGGCGGAAGATGTGCTGCACGACCTGGGCGCAATCAGTATGATGTCGTCCGACTCGCAGGCCATGGGACGGATTGGTGAAGTTATCATCCGCACCTGGCAAACCGCCGACAAGATGAAGCGGCAGCGCGGTCGCCTGACCGGCGAGAAGCCAGGGTCTGATAACTTGCGGGTGCGGCGCTACGTATCGAAATTCACCATCAACCCGGCGATCACACATGGGATTTCCGGCTCAGTTGGGTCCGTCGAGGCCGGCAAGTTCGCAGATCTGGTACTATGGAAACCGGCGTTTTTTGGGGTGAAACCGGAACTGGTTTTGAAGGGTGGAATGATCACCTGGTCGGTGATGGGCGATCCAAACGCCTCCATTCCCACACCGCAGCCGGTCTTCTATCGCGGAATGTTTGGAAGCTTGGGAACTGCCTTGCACGCGACCTCGCTGACCTTTGTTTCGAGGGCAGCGTTCGATGCCGGAATCTCCGCTCGATATGGATTGAAGAAACCTGTCGTCGCCGTGGCCCGTTGCCGCAAGCTCTCAAAACGCGACATGATTCTGAACGACGCATTGCCAAAGATGGAAGTCGACCCGGAGACCTACGAGGTGCGCGCGGACGGCGAGTTGCTGACCTGCGAGCCGGCGCAGGTCCTGCCGATGGCGCAGCGGTATTTCCTGTTCTAAGGATGCGCACGCATGGTGCTGGTGGACAGAATCCCGGAATCTATCGCCGTCGAGCAATTAGCGGGCAGAGAGCCGGATCCGGTCGTGGTGACCTGGGAGCAGCGGCGCTGGACGCGGGGACGGCTGACCACCGCAGGCGGCCGCGAGTTGGGCATCGCGCTCGAGACAGGTACCATTCTCCAACCCGGCTCTGTTCTGTGTGTCGAGCAGGACTGGTATGCCGTCGTTGAGGCGGCGGAGGAACCGACCCTGGCCATTAGTCCTTCCAATTCCACCGAGGCGCTGAGGGTGGCCTACGAAGTGGGGAACCGCCATTTCCCTCTGGCGATTGAGGGCGGGGACTTACTCGTACCCGATCACCCGGCCATGCGTCAGTTAGTTGAACGCCTGGGTGTACCGTGGGAACAGCGCAACGCTGTTTTCGCTCCCATCGGGATCGGGCAGGGACATGAGCACTGAATCTTTCTTAAGCCTCCTTCAGTTTTCAGATGGCTTGTTTCCCGCCGGAGCGTATGCCCATTCGTTCGGCCTTGAATACTACGTTCAGTGCGGGCAGGTGCGCGACGCAGATGGAGTTTGCAACTTCATCAGGGCGAATCTGGAGGGGTCCCTCGCTCCAATGGAGACGGTTGCAATGCTGACCGCTCTTCGATGCCTCGTCCGAAACGGCGATTTAGCTGCGCTGCTAATTCTCGACAAGCAACTGGAGGCGATGAAACCTGTCGAAGAACTGCGGAGCGCAAGCCGCCAAATGGGCCGGCAGATGATACGGATTGCTGCGGAGCTCATACAGGACCGATTATTGCGAAGCTATTTTCTAGCTACCGAATCCGACTCCACCCCAGGGCACCATTCCGTATGCTTCGGCCTGATAGCAGGGAGTCTGGGATGGTCCGAAGCGGATGCGGCGCGAGCCTTTCTCTTCTCCGCTACTTCGGCCATGGTGGGCGCAGCTCTCAGACTGCTGCCGCTGGGGCAACTACGCGGGCAGCGAATCCTCTGGGAAATAAAGCCGACGATCGAGAGGTTGGCGCATGAAGCGATGGCTAAGAAAGCGAGTGAAATGTGGAGCTTTGTCCCGGGACTCGAGATCGCGTCGATGCGGCACGCCCGGCTGGATGCGAGGTTATTCCGGTCATGACTTCCAAACCGCTCAAGATTGGCGTCGGCGGCCCCGTGGGATCGGGCAAGACGGCATTAGTGGAGGCGCTGTGCATGCGCCTGCGCGATCAGTATCAACTGGCAGTCATCACCAACGACATCTACACACGCGAGGACGCGGAATTCCTGACGCGTCGCGGAGCGCTTGCCGCCGAGCGTATTATCGGCGTGGAAACAGGAGGCTGCCCGCACACCGCGATCCGCGAGGATGCCTCGGTCAACCTGGAGGCGGTCCGCCATTTGATGCGGCAGTTTCCCGATCTCGACCTGCTTCTGATCGAGAGTGGCGGAGACAACCTGGCCGCCACCTTCAGCCCTGAACTCGTGGATGCGACGATCTATGTGATCGACGTTGCGGAAGGCGATAAGATTCCGCGCAAAGGCGGTCCGGGAATCATTTCCTCGGGCCTTCTCATCATCAACAAGATCGACCTCGCTCCCTACGTGGGAGCGGACCTCGGAGTGATGGATCGAGACGCGAAGCGCGTCCGCGGCGAGCGGCCTTATGTCTTCACAAACCTCAAGAACGGTACAGGAGTTGACACCGTCATCGGCTGGATCCGGCACGATCTGCTCTTCGGACCCTAAGCGAGTAGGCCGGGACGGTTATCTCTCCCTGGAGTTCGAACGGCGAGGGCAACGTACGGAATTGACTCGCTGCCGTTTCAGGTTGCCGCTTCAGGTCACCAAGCCGAGCTACGTCGATGACGATAGCTCAGCCTACGTGCTCCTTCTGAACCCAGCCGGAGGCCTTGTGGGTGGCGATTCTCTGGAGACAACAATCCGGTTGCGGAAAGGATCCCACGTTTGCCTCAGTACACCTTCAGCAACCTCGGTCTATCGGGCTTTGGATTCTCCGGCCAGCCAGCGAACGGATATCGTGCTGGAAGACGAATCCGTTTTGGAGTATTTCCCGGAACATCTCATCCCCTACTCGCAGTCTGCTCTTCGGCAATCCCTCCGCGTGCAAATGGCTGCCCGCAGTTGCGTCATTCTTTGCGAGGCATTCGCGGCTGGCCGGATTGCCCGCCGCGAGCAATGGCGATTCAAAGAACTCATCAGCGATACTGAAGTTCACCTCCGCGATTCCCCAGTATTCATCCACAGATCGAGGATCGTGCCGGACGAGATAATCCCGCAACGTTTAGGGTTTGCGGAGGATTTCAGTTACATCGGCAGTCTCGTCGTGGTTGCCGACGGCTTCAAAGGCTGGAGAGGGCTCGTTAATGCGCTATGGAACACGCTGAATGCCGCTCCTGGTGTGCAGGGTGGGGCCAGCTCGGCTGGACACTCCGGTTGCGTGGCTCGATTCATGGCGTCCACGGCCGCCCAGTTGACGAGCATTACGCAGGGCCTTTGGGCTTGCGTCCGCGAAATTGTTCTGAACAGACCGCCGCTCTCCCGAAGGACGTACTAGGTCTTTGACCGCCTAAATAGATTCCATTTATAACCGAACTTTGCGCGTGCTCTCTTGCGGGTGAACTGCCAATTGATCTCGAGCCGATGCCGATTGACC
>Ga0209517_10008697_pt1 | contig 11825 bp, 10 predicted proteins | sample PeaSoiMetSII2010_FD_187695 | JGI IMG/M metagenome (GOLD analysis project Ga0209517, IMG submission 187695) | Peat soil microbial communities from Weissenstadt, Germany - SII-2010 (SPAdes) (version 2) | ecosystem: Environmental > Terrestrial > Soil > Wetlands > Peat | place: Germany...
AGTTGTCGCCCAGCTCCTTCGAATACGAGCGCTTTCGCCGGTTCATGACCGCCGAGGCATTGGCTGCGGTCGAAGGCGCAAAACAAAGCGGCGCCACCGAAATTGTCGTCACCGACGCGCATGGGAACGAACAAAATCTCCTCGTCGAGCAGTTTCCATCGGATGTCCGGATCGTCCGCGGCTCGCCCCGGCATCTGGGCATGATGGGCGGACTCGACGCAAGCTTCGATGCGGCCATGTTCGTCGGGTACCACGCCTCGACGACTAATACGGCCGGAGTACGCGCGCATACCTTTTCAAGCGCCCGCTTCACACGCGTCACTCTGAACGGCACGCCGGTCACGGAAGGGGCCTGGAATGCGGCAATCGCCGGCCAATTCAATGTTCCTGTGATCTTCGCGTCGGGAGACAACGCCGCGATTACGGAAATCCGGGCAGCGATCGGCGATGTTGAAGCGGTGGAGACGAAGCACACGTTGGGCTTTCATGCGGCGGAGACGCTGACACCGGACGCAGCGCAGAAGCTCATCCGCGAAAAAGCGGCGGCGGCAACGAAACGGCTGGCCGAACGAAAACCGTACCGGGTTACGAGTCCGGTCGCCGTGACCATCTCATTCAAGAGCATCACCCCGGTGGAAGCGGCTTCTTATCTCACGCAAGTATTCACCCGCGTGGATTCCCACACGCTCCGCTTCACTGCGAAGGACATGGCGGAAGCAAGCGACGTGCTTGAGTTTCTGATGGCGTACCGGATCGATCTGGAGCCATGAGCTTCTCAGCGCTTCGTTGCAAACGAGTGGCTTAGCACCCGGCCGCAGCGGCTTCGCGAGCACGGCACAGGTGCTCTTGATCGTGATCCTGCAGCGCTTGATTCGCCCGTTGGAAAGACTGACGCCGAAGCTCGGCGAGCCGCCAAGCCCGTTCGAACTCTTTCCCGCGCGTTTGCTTCATGAGTGAAACTGCATTGCGATACGCCAACTCCGCCGCCGCTTGCTTCTCTTCCAACTTAGTTCTTAGAGAGCACATACTAAGGTTCGTCCTTGCCGTTTTGAGAATTCGTGGAGGCCGGTCCATGCCGCAACCAACGCCCGCATTCCGTCTTAGGCGGCACCAAGCTCGCGAAATTACCGTTCGAGAGAAAAGGAAAGATCCGTGGACCTGGAACCTCGCGGCAACATTCAAGTCCCAGGCCGGAAAGCTTTATGATCTAGGGAGGACGAGTGAACGCAAGGAGTGAGTATGAATGGCGTGAAAATTCTGGCGTTGATTTTTGCTTCGGGCGCGGCGGCGCAACTGCTGGTGCTCAACAAAGAGGGCAACGTTGCGGTGATCGATCCGGCGACGCAGAAGATTCTCGGCAAAGGGCCGACCGGCGACGGACCCCATGAAGTTGTTTCGACCACCGACGGCAAGCTCGCGGTGGCGAGCAATTACGGAACGGGGCAGGCGCCTGGTCATACGCTATCGGTGATCGACATCGCGACGTATCAGGAGATTCACCGCGTCGATCTGGCGCCCCAGACGCGGCCGCATGGCCTCTTCGCGGCGGATGGCAAGGTGTATTTCACCTGCGAAGGCACCAAGACGGTCGGGAGGTACGATCCGGCGACCAATCGGGTCGATTGGGTGCTCGGCACCGGCCAGGATGGGACGCACATGATCGCGCTGAGCCGGGACGGCAAGATGATTTTCACCGCGAACATCGGGTCGGGATCGATTTCGATTTTCGAGCGCACGGGAAATACCGAAGACTGGCATCAGAGCGTGGTCAAGGTCGGCCGCGGCTCGGAGGGATTCGACATTTCGCCAGATGAAAAGGAGCTTTGGGCTGCGAATGCTGGCGACGGGACGGTGTCGATCGTTGACATCGCCGGAAAGAAGGTCGCGCAGACATTTCCGGTGGAGGCGAAGCGGTCGAACCGGCTGAAATTTACGCCGGACGGGAAACGCGTGCTGATTTCGGACCTCACTACTGGAAATTTGCTCGTCATCGACGTGGCGTCGCGCAAAGAGATCAAGCGCATCAAGGTAGGCACCGGAATCGCAGGGATTCTCGTATCGGCGGATGGGTCGAAGGCGTACCTCGGGGCGACGCCGGACAATTATGTCGGCGTGGTAGACCTGAAGACGCTCGAAATGACGGGAAAGATTTCCACCGGGAAGGGACCGGATGGGATGGATTGGGTGAGCGCCCGCTGAAGATGTGAGAAGTAACCGGGATTCGGGCACCTCAATCAAGCAGGAGATCAGCACGGCGATCGCGCGCTCGTCGCCGACATTGTAGAGCGGCGAGAAAGGAGAATGCCATGGCTGACGACCGATCAGACTCTGAAATACTTGCGAATGAGAGCGCAGCCAGATCCGAGCAAGACAATGCCATCCGCGAGCGACGGGCCGCAAGACTCCGTCTAGTTTCTCTGCTTACCCTAAGAGGCAGCCTTGTATCTGTCCTCCTCGTGGTGGTGTTTGTTCTGGGGAAGCTGGCCTACACTTTGCACGAACAGTCATATGGCCAATTGCTGGCGGCAAAGGCAGCGGGCGGGATTGCCACCTTTCTTATCATTCCCTGGATAGTCGTCTTGCTTGAAAAATATAAAGTCTTTGGCACGATTGGCGCGATAACGGTATCGGTTGCCCTCGCTGTCGGAGCCGGTTTCGCCGAAGGCACATCTCGCGATTTCTTGATCGAAGGCTCTATCGGCTTGGCACTCGCGGTTGCGCTCGACTTTCTTCTCCATGGAGCGTTGGCGAAGATTCTAGCCGCCGCCGCCGAGTCATCCACAAAACTTAAGGCGGCTCGTGAGAAGTTCGAAGCGGCCAAACAGAAGGCGCTGAACGCCGAAAATGAACTGGATTATAAGTACGCCGTAAACGACTATCTGGGTCTGCCCAGGGGGTATCAGGTTGGTGTACCTGGTCTGTTTGATCCCGATGCCAAAGAGTAGGGACTACCATGCTCCTCAGCGTTGGCGATGGACTCGCTTAAGAGTTCGTCTTCAGAGCCCAAATGCCGACGGATATCGGACGCGCCCGTGGACGCCGTCGAGAGCGCCAGAGACCAGTTCCAGCGCCATGTAGGCTTCGTGAGGGAAAGGACTTACAAGGGACTGCGCTTTTTCACAGGAAAAGCCAAAGCGTGGATAGTAATCGGGATGTCCAAGGACGATCACGATCTGCTCGCCGCGATCGCGCAACAGGCCTAGGCCGCGTCGGATCATTCCTTCGCCGATCCCCTTGCGCTGATGCTCAGGCAAGACCGCCATGGGGGCCAGGGCTACCGCGGAGACAGAGCGGTTGGCTGTCTCGATGCTCATCCTGCTGAAGAGAATGTGTCCCACAATCTCGTTCTCACTCTCAGCGACCAGCGACATCAGCACAGCTCCGTCAGCGCGCAATCCCTCTACCAAGTCGGCTTCATCCTGCCGGCCGAAGGCTGCTTTGTTGACTGAACGGACCGCCTGGTAATCCTCGGTCTTCTCGGCCCGGATGATAAATTCCTGTTCCGACACCACAATTGATTCTATCGCCCGTTAACCGGCTTACGAACTGTCTCCGGAAGGTGTGAGATCAGACCTTTCGCACAACTGCGCTTTAGTTCCAAACGGCGTGCGGTGTATAAGCAGAACAGGGCCCGAGCCGTCCTCAGCCGGGTCACGAAGTATACCCACAACCACCCTCCCGCCGCTTGAGCGCTGAGGCGGTTGATTTCGCATTCCCACCGTGATAACGTCTAGTTCACTATGGATATGAAATCCGTTCTGCCCCTATTGGTCGTGGCTGTTGGCGTGAGTGCGGCGCCCGCGCCATCGCCGTCAACCTGCGCTGCGGCCGTCCCTTGCCCCAAGGTCGCCATGCCCGAGCCGGGTGCTCTTCCAGAGCTCGGTGTCGCGATGGCTGCAATTTTTAGCTTCGCGCTCTGGCGTCGACGCAAGCTGCCGACCGAGTAGGCGTAGACGGGGTTGGTTGGCGCTGCACGGACGCCTTAACCCTTGCCCGCGAAGTTCGGGTAGTGGCTCAGTTTTCAAACTGAGCCATTGCCCAGGTTTCGACGCCTGTTGCGCAAGGACGCAACAGGGGTAAAGATTGTCGCGCGTCAGTCGTCAGTGAATGTAGGGCATTGAACCTGCCGCCAAGAATCGCGACATTCGGACATCCACCCGCATTAACGTTTGATTCAGCGGAAACGCGCCCGGTAGTCGCTCGGAACAACCCCCAAGACTCGAAGAAACGAGCGCCGCATGGAGTTTCCGCTGCCCAATCCGCACTCCTGCGCGATCTGCTCCAGACGGGAATCCGAGTCCTCCAGCATGCGGCGCGCTGCCTCGACACGCAGCGATTCCACCAGGCGCGCCGGCGTCTTGCCGATTCCTCTTCGAAAGCTGCGCGAGAAATTCCGGACGCTCATGTTCACCCGGCTCGCCAGCGCTTCCACGGAAAGATCTTCAGCCGGATGTTCGGCGATCCACACCAGCAGGTCCCGCAGAGATTGCCGTTCCATCGTCTGCGATTCAAGCAGCGCGCTGAACTGGCTTTGTCCACCTGGCCGGCGCACGAACATGACCAGAGTCTGCGCCACCTTCAGCGCCACATCCCGGCCCAAATCCTCGTCCACCAACGCCAGCGCCAGATCCATGCCCGCCGTGACCCCAGCCGAGGTATACACGTTTCCGTCTTTCACGAAAATGCGATCCGGTTCCACGCGGATCCCAGGATATTCGCGGGACAATTTTTCACAGTCCTGCCAATGTGTCGTCGCGGAGCGCCCCTCGAGCAGCCCGGCGGCTGCGAGCACGAAAGCGCCGGTGCAGATCGATCCTACGCGCCGGACGCGCGCCGCCATCCGGCACAGCCATCTTAGAAGCACGGCATCTGTGGTCACAGCGCTAACATCCATCCCGCCGGGGACCAGAAGGGTGTCAATCTGACCCCGAAAATCCGCTACGGTGTGATCCGCGACCAGCGCGAGTCCGCTCGCGGTATCAATACGCGATCCCGGACAGGTTGAAACAATCGCCAGAGTGTATGGATCGGGAGCGCCGGACTTAAGACGGCGCCAAATCCGATTCGCCATGGAAAAAACTTCGCATGGCCCGGCCACGTCCAGCAGGACGATCTGCGGATATACCAACGCGACCACGCGTCGCCCGCCCGTTCTTGTGGCTCGCGGCATCGTTGTTCTCAATGGACGCGGCGGGTTCGCAAATGTACCGGCACGTCTTGGCCGAATCTGACGAATGAATGTCCTTTATGCCAGATCCCGGCCGGGCTAGTCTGGGCTGTCATCGTATGAAACCATCCACTCGCAGAAGTTTCGTGATCACCCAGGCTGTCTGCCTCGGCTGCCTGAAGGGTGCGCAGACTGAAACAGATTCCAGCTGGCCGACTGCTCAGGTCAAATGGCCGCGAGAGATCGCCGGAATCAGAATCGCCGACAGTAAGTTCACCAGAATTGCCGCCGAAGCGCTGCTCGATACCTCACCCGCTTTCTTAGTGAATCACGCGCTTCGAACTTTCTTCTTCGGCGCCATGCTCGGACGGCAGCAGAAGTTGACATTCGACAGCGAGCTGCTCTTCCTCGCCTGTGCGCTTCACGACCTCGGCCTGACCCCTAAACACGCGGGGTCCCTGCCGTTTGAGATTCAGGGAGCGCAAGCCGCACGTCAGATCTTGACGTCCGCCGGTCTGCCGGCCGAAAAAGCCGGGATCGTTTGGGACGGCATCGCGATGCACCCTTTGGCGATCGGGGACTTCAAGCAGCCGGAGATCTCGTTGGTCGGCGCAGGCGCTGGCGCCGACGTGGTGGGTGGGGGAATGAAGACCCTCCCGCCCGATGACGTGCTGGCCGTCCTGAAGGCATTTCCACGGCTTGAGTTTAAGCAGCGGTTTGTCCAGAACTGCTCGGAAATCGCTAACCAGTATCCGCGCGCGGCAAAATATACGTTCATGCGCGACATCGCGGAGCGGACCAACCCCGCCTATCGCGTATCGAACATCTGCGATGCGATCAGCGCCGCTCCGTTCACCGAGTGAGTCTCGATTCCGCCGTTATTCGTAGCGCAGCGCCGTAGTGGGATCTACCCGAACCGCGCGCCGCGTCGGAACCACGCTGGCCAGAACGGAAATGGCCATCAGCAGCAAGGTGACTCCGGCAAAGGTCGCGGGATCCGTGGCCTGCACTTCCCAGATTTCCGACGAAATGAATCGTGTGAGGGCCATGGCCCCTGCCAGACCCAGGGCAACACCGCCGGCCATCACCAGGAGCGCCTGGCGCAGAATCAGTTTCAGTACATCCCATCCCGCGGCGCCCAGCGCGATGCGGATGCCGATTTCCCGCGTCCTCTGCTCCACCGCGTACGCCATCACGCCGTAGATCCCAACCGCGGCGAGCCCGGTGGCGACCGCTGCGAATAATCCCAACAGCATCGAATAGTAGCGCGGATATTGGGCCTGATCGGCAAGATACGAGTCCTCGGTTCGCGGATCGATCATCGGACGGTTGCGATCCACTTCTTCCACCACGCGGCGCACGGCCGGCAGGGCGCCCATCGGCTCGCCCACGGTGCGCAGCAGGTAGGTCATTTGAAGGCGCAAGCCGGTGTGGGGGCCGGTGATGTGCGCTCCCGCTTGAAGGTATGGCACGAAGATGGCAGGATCCTGCCGCGTCTGCGGATTACTCGCCGGGATATCCTTCACTACCGCGATGACTTCGCGGGGTTGATCATCGTCCGACAGATCAAACTGAACGTGCTTTCCGATCGGATTTTCGTCCGCGAAAAAGCGCCGCGCCATGGTCTCATTGATGATCGCGACCCAGGGCGTGGTCGCGGTATCGCGATCCGTGAAATCCCGCCCGCGCAGCATCGGAATTTTCATGGTCGCGAAGAAATTCGGCGTGACGGGATAGAGGTTCCCGGAAAGGTCGTCGGCATTTGCGGCGTCGCGCCCTTCGATCTTGAAAGTCACCGGATAATCGCCCGTTAGCGGAGGGTACACTATGCCCGCGGCCGAGCGCACCTCCGGAACCGCTTGCACACGATCGAGCAATTGCCGCATCTGCTCGGCAGGCACCGCGCTGATTTCCCACAAAGGAATCCCGTTGTGCGCGCCGATGGGCTTGCCGAACTGCTTTTCGGCGAACCGGTACCGGAAGGTGAGCAGACCATGCGGGTCGCAGCCGAGATTGGCGCCCTCCAGCCGCAGGAAGCTGCGGATCAACAAACCGGCTCCGATGAGCAACATCAATGCCAGCGCGAGCTGTCCAGTCACCAATACCGCACGCAATCGATTCCGTGTCCCGCCGGAGGTTCCTCCGCGTGTTGAATCTTTAAGCGATTCCACAAATCTCGACTTCGACCCCTGCGCGGCGGGCATCACGCCGAAAATCAGGCCGGTAAGAATGGAGATCGCCGCGCTGAAGGCCAGAACCGAGCCGTTCATTCCAATCGCGTGCAGCCGCGGCAGCCATGACGGAGCCATCGCCACCAGAACCCGCACGCCGCCCCATGCCAGCGCGATTCCCAGGATTCCACCGAACATGGAAAGCAACAAGCTTTCCGTAAGAAATTGCCTGAAGATGCGACCCCGTCCGGCGCCCAGCGCCGCGCGAATCGCCACTTCAGTCTGTCGCGACGAGGCACGAGCCAGCAGCAGCGCCGCCACATTCGCGCACGCGATCAACAACACGAATCCAACCGCCCCTTGTAACAGCATCAATGGACGGCTGAAGGATCCAAACATGCCTTCCCGGAAGGTTTTCAGGCGGACGATCCAGGGCTTCCCGTGATCCATATCGCGCGCGGGAAATTGCTTGGCAAGCTGCACGGAAATAGCGTCCATTTCGCTCTGCGCCTGCTTCAACGTGACGCCGGGCTTCAGTTTGCCGACACATAACAGGAACCGCGCCGATCCTCGAAGTTGAAAATGGTTGAGGGGAATGGGAGCGATCCAGTCGCCGCTCTCGTCGGTGATTCGAAAATCGGGCGGCATCACGCCGATGACCGAAGTGTTCTGGCCGTTGACCAGAATCTTACGATTCAAAACATCCTGGCTTCCGCCGAACCTCCGCATCCACAATCGATAGCTGAGTAAAATCACCGGAGCAGGGTGGTCGACTTCGTCGTCGGCCTCGGTGAGCAGCCGGCCCATGAAAGGTTGGACGCCGAGAGCCTGGAGCAGGCTGGGAGTCACGTTCTCGCCCTGAACGCGTTCCGCCGGCATTCCGTTCTCTTCCGCGCCGAAGTCGCTGGCGTTGTTCGCTAGAGCTCCGATGGCTTCAAACGAGCGCGCCTGTTCCTTCCATGCGAACAGATCCGGAACCGAGACACCGTTAAGCTGATCCAGATGCTCCGGCGCGACGCTGAAGATGGTGAGCAGACGGTCCGGATCGCGGTACGGGAGCGGCCCCAGAAGGATGGTATTGGTCAAACTGAAAATTGCGGTGTTGAGCCCAATTCCCAAGGCCAGGGACAACGCCGCAACCGCGGTAAATACGGGCCTCTTCGCCAGAACTCGCAAGCCGTAGAGGATATCCTGCCATAGGGCGCCCATTTTCGCACACCTCCGTGTTGATGCTTGGACGTAAAGCCTTGAAATTCGTCTCTAGGCGGCTTGAGTAAGCCGTGCTAGTATCGCGAAATCGTGAGTTCACGTCTTATTACGTTCCTCGGGATCGTATCTCTGACGGGATCCTGCGCCCGGAAACCCCCAGTTGAACAGAACATCCGCGAATATATCCGCCTCGTTGTCGCTCTGGGCGAGCGAGACCCGGACTCGCTGGATTTCTACTACGGCCCCGCGGCCTGGGTTGCGGATGTTCGCAAACACCCGCCGGCCTTGGCGGAGATCCGGCGTTCCGCGCTGGCTCTGGCCGGCAGCATGAAGAACGATTCCGATCCTCGCATGGCGCGCCTGCTTCGCCAGGTGCGGGCAGTCGCGGCGCGGGCCGATGTGCTGCTGGGCTCGCGAATCAGTTTTGATCGCGAGACCGAGGCTTACTTCGGCTTAACGATCCCGCAGCAGAGCGTTTCCAGCGAAAACACACGCGCCGAGCTGGATCGCTTGCTCGGCGGCAGCGGAAATCTCGCAGCTCGATACGCGGCCTTGGACGAGAAATTCATCATTCCGGCAGAGCGCCTTCCGGCCGTCATGGAACGAGCCGTGCAAGGCTGCCGCGAACAGACCCTCGCGCACCTGAAACTACCGGATGGTGAATCGATCACACTCGAATACGTTCACAATCAGCCGTGGAGCGGGTTCAGCCGTTATCAGGGAAACTTTCATAGCGTGATTCAGATTAATTCCGACCTCGGCCTGACCGTGAATCGCGCCTTGCAGCTCGCTTGCCACGAAGGCTATCCCGGACATCACGTCTACAACGTGATTCAGGATCTTCAATTCGTCCGTTCCCGAGGCTGGATGGAGTGGACCGTTCAACCGACGTTCAGTCCGCCGGCGCTTGTCTCCGAAGGCATGGCGACGTTCGCGATGGAGATGGCATTTTCAGAGCCGGAGCGCCTTCGGTTCGAACGCGATCAGCTTTTCCCGCTTGCGGGATTGAATCCGCAGAATACCGAGCGCGATTTGCGAGCCGAACAGCTTGCCGAGAAGCTGCGTTCGACCGAACTCGCGATCGCGCGCGATTATCTGGATGGGAAGCTGGAATGGGCGCGAGCCGCAACGGCGCTCGAAGATCGGGCCGCCATGGCGCACCCGGAAGAGACGCTGAAGTACATCAATGAGTATCGAAGCAACGTGGTCACCTACACGCTCGGGCGGGATCTGGTCGAAAAGTATGTGACGTCGGCGCCCGACCGCTGGCGCGCGTTTGAAGCGCTGATGACCAATCCCGATGCTTCGCTGGCGCTTCGGGGTATGATCAACAAATGATGGGACGGACGGTTTGTGGCCTTGTACTTACGATCGCAGCGCAAGGCCACGACATCACAGCAAAAGTAACCTGGTCGCGCGAAATCTCCAGGCTCATGGCGAAGCACTGCGCCACCTGTCATCGTGACGGCGGATCCGCGTTTCCTCTTTCAACGTTCCAGCAGGTACAGCCCAAGGCCGCGGCGATCGCCAAAGCAGTTTCCGAGCGGCGAATGCCTCCGTTCGGCGCGGTGAAGGGATTCGGCGAGCTGATGGACGATCAATCCCTGACGCAGGAGCAGATCGAGCTTATTTCGAACTGGGTTGCCTCAGGCGCGCCCGAGGGTGATCCGACATACCTGCCGAAGGAACCGGTCAAGACAGCGCCGCAGAAGATCGAACCGCAAACCGGACCCGAATGGGTCGCGGTCGATCAGAAGCGATTGGCTACAACCGCGACCTTCTCTGCGATTCGCGCAAGAGCGTTGCCCGAAGGCGCGTCGATACGCGTGGTCGCCCAAAAACCAAATGGCGTGATCGAGCCGCTGATCTGGTTCTACCGGTATGACCCTAAGTTCGCGCGAACGTATTTTTTCCGCAAGCCGGTCACCCTGCCGGCCGGAACGCGGATTCTCATGTCGGCGCCGGACGCCACAGTCGCGCTTCTCACTGCACGGGCACGTTGAACGCGACCGTATTCACCACGCCTTTTCGCTGAAACTGGACCCAGATCCGATACACTCGCGGCCGCGGAAAAATCAAATCGAACTCGATTTGCGAGCCGCCGTCGGCGCTCATGGGATGCTCGTGCAGTAAGTCGATGAGATCGTCGCTCGCGGCCAGCATGTGGGCCCACGCGCCCAGATATTTTTCAAGACCGTCCCCTGGGTTCAGACGAAACATCAGTTTCGCCGGCGTTCCGGCTGTCAGGTGTGCCGGCTGCAATACCAGATCGGCGTCGGTGTTCTTGCCGTGCTGCGGAGCGGTGTCCGGTGAGAGTTTGGCCTCTGAGAGTGCGACGGGAGTGCCGGGAACAAAGATCGTCTTCGGTGCGAGCTGTGGAGTCCCGCCACTCGGGTAATAGTCGGCAAGCAGGCGGTACATTCCAGGCTTAGGAAAACTCGTGTCGAAACGAAACTCTCCGGCGCGGTCGAATTTCGGATGGTCGTGGAGAAAATACTTCAAATCGGCACTAACGATGAACAGGTGGAACAACCGCTCATGGACCACTTCAAAGTGATTGACGATTTCTCGCGTGCTAGGATTTTCCACGGTGAAAACAAGCTGAACTTTTTCTCCAGGATGAAATTCCGGCGGCGTAATCTTTAGTTGAAGTGGATATTCCTCCGGATCGGGAATCCCGAAAACCAGCTTCATGCCGCAGCGGGAACACTTGCCCGGCGTGGCAGAGCGAATATCGGGGTCCATCGGGCAGACGTAATCGAGCGGCAAATCGACTTGCGTCAGCGGAACGTCGCCGGACGCAGACTTACCTTGAAACGTGAACATGAGATGTAACGGAGTCGCGGCATCGCGAGGCGGTCTGCCCTTCCCCACCCAGCTTTCGCCCGTGTCGTTAAGATCGAACCTCACGGCCTCGCGATCCGCTTCGACGGTTACGTTGGAAGCGCTCGCCGCAGGCACGTCATCGCCGGCTTCGTCAAGAAAAGAAATGTTGTAGTCGCCTCCGGCGGTGACGCCAACGTCAGCTTCGAGTCCCGCAACTTTAGCGGCGCCGCGGAATTTCGGCGTGCCCGCCCGAGGCTGTTCGACCGCGGTGACGCTCGGGTCGGCCTTCTTGTCGTGAGTTCCGCAGGCGGCGAACAAGCAGGAACCGACCGCTATCGATCCACGCAAGACGAGTGCCCGAACCTTCATCGATTCGGCGCGGCAAACCAAAGGTAGCCAGAGGCTACTCATAGCGGAGCGAATCGATGGGATGCAGCCGCGAAGCGCGGCGC
>Ga0209517_10008700_pt1 | contig 11821 bp, 11 predicted proteins | sample PeaSoiMetSII2010_FD_187695 | JGI IMG/M metagenome (GOLD analysis project Ga0209517, IMG submission 187695) | Peat soil microbial communities from Weissenstadt, Germany - SII-2010 (SPAdes) (version 2) | ecosystem: Environmental > Terrestrial > Soil > Wetlands > Peat | place: Germany...
GGGGGAGCCGGTAAGCGCCGTCGTCGAGCAGATGCTGGGCGCGGGCGCCGGATCGTGGTACGCGAGCGGCGGGCGGGAGTGCTTCGATCCGGGAGCGGGCACGTACCGGCCGTTGCACCAGGTGGCGGGCATCGCGAGCATCGCGACGTTCCGGCAGTCGCACGGCGTGGTGAAGCAGAACTCGGGCTGTTCGCTGGTGGACCTGGGGGACGGGGTCGGCTGCCTGGAACTGCACTCGCTGAAGAGCGCCATCGGGGAGGACATCGTCCGGATGGTGACCGAGACGCTGCGCGCGGACAGCGACGCGGTGCGCAATTTCGAAGCGTTCGTGATCAGCGGGGACACGGACAATTTTTCGGTCGGCGCGAACCTGATGCAGTTGCTGCTGAGCGTGCAGGAGGGCGAGTGGGACGATGTGGACTTCGCGGTGCGCGCGTTCCAGCGGATGACGGCGTCGATCAAGTTCTGCCCGCGTCCGGTGGTGGCGGCGCCGTTCGGCTTCTGCTTCGGCGGGGGCGCGGAGATCGCCATGCACGCTCCGCGGCGGCAGGCGCACGCGGAGCTGTACATGGGGCTGGTGGAGACCGGGGTGGGGCTGCTGCCGGCGGGCGGCGGGTGCAAGGAGATGACGCTGCGGTCGCTGGATGCGGCCGCATCGGTGCGCGACAGCGGGCGCAGCGAATCGGTGGAGCTGATAGAGGCGCTGCGAAAGAATTTCGAGACGGTGGCGATGGCCAAGGTTTCGACTTCGGCGGTGGAGGCGTACCGGCTCAACCTGCTGCTGCACGGCGACCGCATCACGATGAATCGCGAGCGGCTGCTGATGGATGCCAAGCACCAGGCGCAGGATATAGCCAACGCCGGCTACGCGGCCCCGGCGCCGCGAACCGACATCCCGGCGCCGGGCGAGAACTTCCTGGCCTCGATCGAGCTGGCCGTGTACATGATGCGGCAGGGCGAGTTCATCAGCGATCACGACGTGAAGGTGGCGAACAAGGTGGCCCACGTTTTGTGCGGCGGCAAGATCACGCCGGGGACGCACGTGAGCGAGCAGTACCTGCTGGACCTGGAGCGCGAGGCGTTCCTCTCGCTGTGCGGGGAGAAGAAGACGCAGGAGCGGATCGCGTTCACGTTGAAGAGCGGCAAGCCGCTGAGGAATTAAGAAGAGATTTAGCCACAGATGAACGCGGATGAAGAAAGAGATGACGAGATGAGAGACGCAGTGATTGTAAGCTCGGTACGGACGGCGGTGGGGAAGTCGCCGAAGGGGACGCTGCGCGCGACCCGGCCCGACGACCTGGGCGCCGCCGCTATCAAGGGCGCGCTGGCGCGCGTGCCCAACCTGGACATAAAGGAAGTGGAGGACGTGATCATCGGCTGCGCCATGCCGGAAGGGGAGCAGGGCATGAACGTGGCGCGCATCTGCTCGCTGCGGGCGGGCGTGCCGATCGAATCGGGCGCCATGACCATCAACCGCTACTGCGCTTCGGGGCTGCAATCCATCGCGCTGGCGGCGGAGCGGATCCGCGGCGGGGGCGCCGGCGTGATCGTCGCGGGGGGCACGGAATCCATGTCGTTCGTGCCGATGGGCGGGAACAAGCCGTCGATCAATCCGTGGCTTCAGGAGCACTATCCGGATTCGTATCTTTCGATGGGGCTGACGGCCGAGCGGCTGGGGCAGCATTACGGCATCAGCCGCGAGGAAGCGGACCAGTTCTCGCTGGCCAGCCACCAGAAGGCGCTGGCGGCACAGGCGGCGGGAAAGTTCGAAGAAGAGATCGTGCCGGTGGCGGTGACGTTCACCGCGCCGGACGGGAAAGCCAAGCTCAAGAAGACCGAGATCGAGTTCAAGGTGGACGAAGGGCCGAGGGCGGACACTTCCTTCGAGGCGCTCTCGAAGTTGAAGCCGGCGTTCCATGCGAGGGGGCAAGTGACGGCGGGCAATTCGTCGCAGACGTCGGACGGCGCGGCGGCGGCGGTGGTGATGTCGGCCGAGCGGGCGGCGGCGCTGGGCATCCAGCCGATGGCGCGCCTGGTGGCGTATGCCTATGCCGGATGCCTGCCGGAGGAGATGGGGGTGGGGCCGGTGTACGCGATTCCGAAAGCGCTGAAGCTGGCGGGGCTGACGCTGGACCAGATAGACCTCATCGAACTGAACGAGGCGTTCGCGGTGCAGGCGCTCTCGGTGATCAAGCTGCTGGGGCTGGACCTGGCGAAGGTGAACGTGAACGGCGGCGCGATCGCGCTGGGACATCCGCTGGGCTGCACCGGCGCGAAGCTGACGGCCACCGTGCTGCGGGAAATGAAGCGGCGCCATGCCAAGTACGGCATGGTGACCATGTGCGTGGGCGGCGGAATGGGCGCCGCGGGAATTTTCGAGAACCTGAATTGAGGTGAGAGAGATGGCAACGACCAATGCGCCGGTGACGGCAAAGCGCGTAAAAGGCGGCAGCTTCCTGATCGAAGAGCGGCAGCCGCAAGACATTTTCACGCCGGAAGACTTCACGGACGAACACCGGCAGATCGCCAAGACGGCGGTGGAGTTCACGAACAACGAAGTCCTGCCGCTGGCGAAAGAGATCGAAGCCAAGAACTTCGAGATCACCAGGGGCCTGCTGCGCAAAGCCGGCGAACTGGGGTTGATGGCGGTGGACGTTCCGGAGGCTTACGGCGGGCTCGAACTGGACAAGGTGACGTCGGCTTTAGTTGCGGAGTCGATCTCCAAGCTGGCGAGTTTCTCCGTGGCCTTCGCCGCGCACGTGGGCATCGGCACGCTGCCGATCGTGTGGTACGGCACGGAGGCGCAGAAGCGGAAATACCTGCCGAAGCTGGCGACGGGCGAGTGGATCTCGGCGTACGCGCTGTCGGAATCGTCGTCGGCGTCGGACGCGATGAACTGCCGCACGCGCGCGGTGCTCTCGGCCGACGGCAAGCACTACGTGCTCAACGGCGAGAAGATGTGGATCACCAACAGCGGCTTCGCCGACCTGTTCACGGTGTTCGTCAAGATCGACGGCGAGAAGTTCTCGGCGTTTCTGATCGAACGCGGGACGCCGGGCTTCGCGGTGGGGGCCGAGGAGCACAAGCTGGGCATTCGCGGGTCGTCGACGTGCCCACTGATCCTGAGTGACTGCATGGTGCCGGTGGAGAATCTGCTGGGCGAGCCCGGCAAGGGGCACCACATCGCGTTCAACATTCTGAATATCGGGCGGTTCAAGCTGGGCGCGGCGTGCGTCGGCGGGGCGCGGAATTCGCTGGCGGACGGGATTCAATATGCCAAGGAGCGCAAGGCGTTCGGCAAGTCGATTTGCGAGTTCGGCCTGATCCAGGAAAAGCTGGCCGACTGCGCGGCGGGGATTTATGCCGGTGAGGCCATGGTATACCGCACGATCGGGATGATCGACGCGGCGCTGGCGGACATGGATGCGGCGGCCGAGGGGGCCTCGCGCGAGATCCAGAAGCGCATCGAGGAATACGCCGTGGAGTGCTCGATCCTGAAGGTGTGGGGATCGGAGATGCTGGACATGGTGGTGGATCACGTTCTGCAGATCTATGCGGGGTACGGCTACGTGGAGGAATACCCGGCCGAGCGGGCGTACCGCGATTCGCGCATCAACCGCATCTTCGAAGGCACCAACGAGATCAACCGGCTGATCATCACGGGATGGCTCATGAAGCGGGCGATGGCGGGCCAGTTGCCGCTGCTGCCGGCGATCAAGAAGCTGATGGACGAGGTGATGTCCGGGCCGAGCGCGGGCGAGGACGCGGAGGGTCCGCTGGCCGCCGAACACAAGCTGCTGGCCAACGCCAAGAAGCTGGGGCTGTTCGCGGCGGGCGCGGCGTCGCAGAAGTACATGACGGCGATGGCGGACCAGCAGGAAGTGATGGGCGCGCTGGCCGACTGCATCACCGAAGTCTACGCCATGGAGTCGTCGATTCTGCGCGCGGAGAAGCTGATCGCGAATAAGGGCGAGGCGGGGGCGAAGGCGGCGATCGCGATGACGCGGTTCTACGTGTCGAAGGCGATGGAGCGGATCGAACTGGCGTCGCGACGGGTGATCGCGACGGTGGCGGAGGGCGACATGCTGCGGACGCAGATGGCGATCCTGCGGCGGCTGGGGAAGTACGAGCCGGCGGACACGATCGGGCTGGGGCGGCAGATTGCGCGGCACGTCATCGCGGCGGGGCGGTACAGCCTGTAGAGCCGGGCGGCGGAGAGCATACGGTATACTGAAAGTTCTCCGCGCGACCCTGGCTGGAGTGGCGGAACTGGCAGACGCACGGGACTCAAAATCATACACACACAATTTATTGTGTGTGCTAAGCAACCTAAATTCATAGACATGCGCAAAGCATCGACCCTTGTGATATACTTACACAAGTGTTGCACAGTTTGGCCGTTTCCGCAGCCTAAACGCGATGCCAGAGAAACACACAATTCTCGGCGGCAAGGTCCACGTCTACAGACGCGACAATAGCAGTCGCTGGCAGTGCGCCACCTATCTAGCCGGCAAGAACCGGCGGGTTTCCACCAAGGAAGACAGCCTGGCCAAGGCCAAGGATTTCGCCGAGGACTGGTATCTGGAGTTGCGCGGCAAGGCCCGCAACGGCGAAATAAACGACGAAAAAACCTTTCGCGAAGCCGCTGTCCAATTCGAGCGTGAATACCAGATCATCACCGAGGGCCAACGTAACGCCGAGTACGTTGTAGGCCACAGCACTCGCCTCCGGCTTCATCTGATCCCCTTCTTTGGCGACATGGGACTTTCCGAGATCACGCCTGGCCAGATACAGGAGTACCGCATTCATCGCCACGAGGAAGCGGTGAAGGAGTACGGAAAGCCGCCGGCCCGGAGTACCATGCATCAGGAAATCGTCGTTCTGCGGCAGACCCTCAAAGCCGCCGTGCGCCACCGATGGCTGGACCGGCTTCCGGATCTCTCCGAGCCCTATCGGGCGTCCGGAAAAATCTCGCACCGTGCGTGGTTCTCCCCGGAGGAATACAAGAAGCTCTATGAAGCCACCCGGCGACGGGCGCGGACCCCGAAAAATCCCCGCTACAAATGGGAATCAGAACAGCTTCACGACTACGTCCTGTTCATGGCCAATACCGGCCTGCGGCCGGACGAGGCGAACCACCTTGAATATCGCGATGTGAAGATCGTCGAGGATGAGGGCAGTAAGGAAACAATCCTTGAGATCGAGGTCCGCGGCAAACGCGGCGTCGGCTATTGCAAGAGCACCAGCGGGGCCGTCAAGCCTTTCCAGAGACTGGTCGAGAGGAACAAGCCGCAGCCGACCGATCTGATTTTTCCGAAGACCCACCGGCAACTCTTCAACACCATCCTGGACGAAGAAGGCCTCAAGAAAGACCGCGACGGACAACCCCGCACGGCCTACAGCCTGCGGCACACCTACATCTGCCTGCGTCTCATGGAAGGCGCGGACATTTATCAGATCGCGAAGAACTGCCGCACCAGCGTCGAGATGATCGAGAAATACTACGCTTCCCACCTCAAGAACAGCCTCGACGCCTCTGCGATCAACATAAGGCGGAAGAAGGCGAAGCAAAGCGAGCCGCCCACGGAACCAGAAGAGTAGTCCCTCCGCGTGCACAAGTTCCCCTTTGCCCTCGCTTCGAAGCCGAAAAGCCTGCGGGTCACCATGATCCCGCTTCGGCGTAGGGGATGGCACCATCCCGCAGGGCAAGTTCCGAGTGCCGGGAAAAAGCGGGACACCTGCTCCCGCCCCGGCAAGCAAGGATGGAACCATCCTTAACCCTTCCTTAATGGGGTCACCACAGAATTCGGAATTTAAAGCACGTTAAGGCTTTCTTAACTACCTCGCCCCTATACTTTTCATAAGCCGCTGCCCGCTCACGATTCGGCGAACGGACACCAACCTTAGGAGCAAGATCATGGCCCAGAAACTCACCGAGCTGAAGCCCGGAGACATCGTGTCCGACGGTACCCTCTTCGCCGGCGTGTCGCCCGACACCGGAGGAGCGATGTACATACTTCCGCTCGATTCCAAGACGAAACACGGCCACAAGGACTGGCGGCCGCCAACCAAAACCGAGCTCAACGTGCTGTTCAACAACCACGCAGCGCTCGTTAAATGTGGTGATGTTGCTAAAGCACTAGTACGGGCTCCCTCAGGGGCCTCCGCTCATGACCCTTCGACTTATTGTTATCCGGTAATCTAACGTGCGATTCGCGATCCAAGCTTCCCACCTCAAGAACAGCCTCGACGCCGCTGCGATCAACGTAAGGCGGAAGAAGGCGAAGAAAAACGAGCCGCCCACGGAACAAGAGGAGTAGTCCCTCTGCGCGCGCCACCTCCCCTTTGCCCTCGCTTCGAAGCCGAAAAGCCTGCGGGTCACCATGATCCCGCTTCGGCGTAGGGGATGGCACCATCCCGCGCAGGGCAAATCGCTTTTGAACTGTCAGGCAATCTCTCCGCCCTTGCACAAGTTCTTCCGGGCGCCGGGAAAAAGCGGGACACCTGCTCCCGCCCCGGCATCCAAGGATGGAACCATCCTTAACCCTTCACTGAGTTAAGGAAAAGCGACACGCGAAGGCTGCCGTTCCTCTGAACAACCCCCCTGTTTCATCAAGAAAAAGGTCCGCTGCCCAAGGAGCTCAGGCCACCGGGTCGTCTCCGCAACGACCCAAGGGAAACAAGCTCATGGCGAAGCAGGCCCCTAAAGTAGTGAAGTCGAAGATCGGCACCCAAAGGCCGGTCGAAGAGGTCTTGTCGCTTTCTATCTTTTTAGATCCTGTCCTCGGCGAGAAGATGCCCGATGGCACGGTCTTTGCCGGAATTTCCCCGGAGACGAACCAGCCGATGTATGCCACGCCCGCTGATGCACCCCTTAACTTATCTCGCTTGCTCAGCATAGACAGAATCGGCTAGTGTAGGCCGCATCATAAACATGAAAAGGCAAAAAGCCCATGAAAGTCATGATCATCGGGGGAACCGGTTTTATCAGCGGCCAGATCGCGGAGAAAGCGGCGGCGGCGGGGCATGAGGTGGTTCTGTTCAACCGTGGCCTGAGGAATCCCCACGCGTCCTATGACGTCGTGAACGGCGATGCGAACAAGCTCTCCGCGTTCAAGGAGGAACTGCTGGCCCTGAAGCCGGACGTCGTCGTGCACAGCATGGCGCTGACGGAGCAGCATGCGAAGGAACTGGTTTCCGTCTTCGAGGGAACGAAAACGCAGCTCATCGCTCTGAGCTCGGCGGACTGCTATGAGGCTTTGCGGGCGGTCAATCGCGGCGAGGACCGCGCAGACTTCCCGATCCGCGAGGATGCGGAGCTGAGCAGTACGAAACATTACTACAAGTCCATGGGCGGGGGCGACTACGACAAGAACCTCATGACGGCGGTGCTCATGGACGCGTTCAAGGAAGGGAAAGTCTCGCCGACTGTCTTTCGGCTGCCGATGGTCTATGGCCCCGGCGATCATCAATATGCCAACCGCCACGGCGAGATTATCAGGCATATCGTGGACAAGCAGGCGGACTTGGTCATGAACACCGCCGACCAGTCGTCGCTGTTCACCTACGGCTATGTGGAGAATATCGCGGCAGCCGTCGTGCATAGCTTCGGGCTGCCGCAGACCATCGGGCAAATTTACAACCTGGGCGAGCCCGATGTTAGAACCAAGCGGCGTTGGGCGGATCTCTACGCCGAGAACGCCGGGCATCATTTTACCTACCACATTCTGCCGCCGGAAGCCGTGGGCGGCGGTTTTGCTGAGGCGCCGCAGAACTTCATCATGGACACGTCAAAATTCAGGAACGACACGGGTTTCAAGGAACCGGTCAGCCTGGATGAAGCCATAAAGCGGACCTATGACTGGGCCATTCAGCATCCCGAATGCCTGAAGGACGTACCGGTCAATTACCCGGCGGAACAGGCCATCGCGCAGCTCTATGAACAGCATATGGCGGCTTTTCGCCGGAAAATTGCGAACCCGCCTGGACCTGGGCCACAATAGGAGGACAGCGAATTAGCGAAAGTTAGCGAACGGCTGCAGCCGCTTCGTTCCCGCCATCTTCGACAGCCCGCGCGAAAGCGGGCCAGTCGTTGGCCTGGCCTTCGACAGATCCAGAATCTTCACCGCAGGTCCGCCGCGCCGCTCTCAGTTGCCGTGCCGCAAAACCCGCGACGCGATAAGAATACCCCCCTCACAGGGGGTATTTTTATCCTGTCATCCAGATCTGAACGAAACCCGCGCTAGGGCGGATTCCATAAAAACAATCCCTTGCCGATTTGTTTTAGAGTATGATAACTTCCTTTCCCACACTCTTTCTCGGCAGATGAACAATGGAAAGGGCGAGCGCCAATCTCTTTACGGAAGCGGCTCGCGTTTGTGTAGCTCGCGAGCCAGTATGACGGGGGTATGCGGTCGTTCAGGAAAATGACTTTTTAAGGGCGGTTCTCGACCTGACAGGCAGCGAATTGACGCAGGTCATCACTGACGCTGTGTTGAAGACGGTCAAAGCAATGTTTGGCCAGAGCATGTATGCGGTGCAGGCCCGCACCGCCCGGGACGTACCGCCCTGTTACGCCGCCAGCGTCGTTCTGGTGCAGGGACCCTCCTGCTTCCGGCTCCGGCTGGCATTTGACAGCCCCCTGCTCAAAACACTGGTCGCGGCCGTATACCCGCTGGAAGCCGCAAACTCGGATGACGCACTGAGGGACGTAGCGTCGGAAATTTCCAATATTATCGCCGGGCACGTTAAGACCTTTGTCAATCAGAAGGGATTCAACGTGTCACGGGACTTGCCCGTGGTGGAAAACGCGGCAACCGGCGCCGATGCCGTGACCAGTTCCTTCAGTCTGAATTTTTCTATCTTCTGTAATAGCCTGTCCGTCAGAAATCTCCTGAACGTGTCACTGCTGTGAAGTCGTCGTAGGAGGGCTGGATCAGCAGCGCAGATCAGCACATAGATACGCGGCGGGCGCTAAACTCTCACGTCCGTCCCCAGAACCGCGCGACAGTCGAAATTCTGTTTGACATAACTAGCGAATCACTTTAAGGTCGTCCGCAAAGCTCGCCATGCAGGCCGCCTCCGCAACGACCTGTGCGCTGAATGTGCGTCCGGATATCAAGCCCACGCGGAGAACGACTACAACCATGCCGTTCCCACCGGCGCCCCGGATTGTGAAAAGGAAAAAAGGCACCGACGATGTCCCTCATGCAAAAATTCCAGGCCCTGGCCAACCACCTGCCCGCCGCCGAATATCCTTCCTTTATGCGCACGATGCGTTTCAGCGAAGAGGTGACGATGCCCTATACGACGACGACCTACAGCAAGACCTATCTGGGCTGGAACGACATCGAGGGCCGCCGTTATTGCATCACCAAGCATTACGATACGCACCATAAATCCGGAACGCGTTATTCCTGGTACGAAGCGCAGAAGATCGACGCCTCGGGCGGCCCGCGCTACGAAATCCACCGAATGGTCGCGGTTCATGTGCCAGGCTTTAATTGCGAAGAGGATTGCAATGACGAACGCATCAGCGCCGCGTCCGGGCAAACCCTGCTCACCAAGGCCGAAGCGGTCGAACAGTTGGGGAAATTCGACGACCAGCTCTCGCGCCGCCTGTCCATCGATACCGACGGCGCGCATACGCGCAAGTACTTCGCCCGCTACGCCAGAACTGCCAAGCCTCCCGCTCCCGGCGCCTGACCGCCGAATCATCTAACACCTAAGAAACGAATTGCCGGTCGAATAGATCCGTTTGTTCTACCCATTCCGGTTGGTGCCACCTTCTCCATCCCTGTGGACTTGGACAAGTACTGGGCGTCGGCATCTGAGGAATTCGACTACAAACTGAAACCCGGCACTTACTCCATTGAAGCTCAACTCGCTGGCAGAGGCGTTAGCCAGCAAGAAGCCAACCTTGACGTAAAAGGGAATCGCACTAATACCCTATTGGCAGGGCAACATCACGTCAAAGCAGTTACGATTTGAGGTTCCAAGGCAATAGAGTAGCGCGGCAATCGAAGACTCACAGTCTGACAATAGCTTTGCTTTCCAAGTACCTAATCGGCATCGTGGACATCTCGGCAGGCCTTAGCGTACTTTAAAGTCCGAATTCTGTGGTGACCCCTGAGGGAGCGATCCGGCACAATGCCCTTTTTACGGAAATTGACCACGTCCCTGCCGAGCCTCTTGTTGTGAATGATAAAGGACCCTATCATGCGCAAGATGAGGTTCCCGACATGACCGCCCGCACATTGCCAGAATCAGCCATTGCCCGCTTCATTCCTTCAAATGAAGCCCTGAAGCCAGGCCCCGGAGGCGGACCGGCCGTCATGCCAAGCGTCGAGGACGCCTACCGCATGGGCCGCGACTACACCTTCAATGGCCCGAACGAGGACAACTGCCACTTCCGGCTGTTCGCCACGCCGGGCCATACCCGAGCCTGGGAGAAAGGCAAGGCTGATGCTGCTACCGGGAAGTAACGCCCTTCCGCAGCCTGCAACAACAAACCTATCGCGCATTGCCACGTCCTTTCTTCGCTTCCCTCGGATCTTTAGCGAATTAGCGAAACTTCGCTGCGCAAGCCTTCCCGACGCGACACTGTCTCTGCGAGCCGGCACCCGGCGCGCCGTCACAAGCCCGCAGGCGTGCCCGGTCCGAAGGCCCGGCAATCCCGACCACGATCTGCCGGGCGTGTCGCTGGGGTTTGGGGAGAAACGGAACAGAGAATACGCTTAAGCTATGGTCAAGAGCACCGGTCGTGCCTCCGAAACGAGCCGCGCCTCAGCAAGCCTTTGAAATTGCTAATTTAACGTTCAAATCATAGGTGTTAAGTGGGAATGTGGTGTTTGACATAACCGCAGAATCTCCCTATGGTCAGGTTACGCAATGTGCAACGACGGCAGCTCGAGTTCCGCTTGTTTCGCGACTGCCGGTAAAACGCGCAACCTGCAAAAACAGCTAGGGTGATCATCCGGCCACCACGAAGGGTGATCAGGCTCATGGCTGTTTTCCTCCAGATCACAGCATGGCCGGCCTTGATCCACTCAGAACAAGGAGCAAAAGCTATGACGAAATCGAAGATTGGTGAGCTGGATGCCGGCGGGATTTATGTGGGCAAATCGGCAACAACAGGCGAAGACCTGCATGCGGCTCTTGCAGACGAATCAAAATATCTGACCTTCGATGAGGCCTTCCAAGCTGCCGCAGAGATGCGCAAGCAGCGGGGTCGCGAAAACGCGCATGTGCCCACGCTCGCAGAGCTCGAGTTCAATCTCTTCGCCAACAAAGATAAGGGGCAGCTCAAGGGCACGTTCAACACGCTCTCTGCCAAGGATCACATGTATCCCGAGGCCGCGCCCTATCGTTCGTCGCACCTGTATTTCGGCCCGCGGGCCAACATGAGGGAACAGTCGGCCTGGACGGTGTGGTTCGAAGACGGCTTCCGGGATCTCGCCAACGGCCAGAAAAGCATCAAGCTGCCCGTGCGGCTGGTCTGGTGAGATTGGCCCGTCCAGAGATGTTCCGGAAAACTGACGGGCGCTCCTTCCCATAAGAGCCTTGAGTCAACCGTCTGTCACTCAATCAAAACGCGAATGGTGTTTACGGGACACAGATTATGTGACAAGTTATATTACGAACTTCTCGTCCAAAACAGCGGTCTCGGCGGCTGTCACATAACCGACCGTTTATGTGACCGAACACAGTGACCATAACAAGACCGGAGAACACGATGCTGGTGGGCTACATGCGCGTGAGCAAGGCGGACGGCAGCCAGGTAACCGACCTCCAACGCGACGCTCTGGTTGCGGCCGGCGTC
>Ga0209517_10008701_pt1 | contig 11820 bp, 9 predicted proteins | sample PeaSoiMetSII2010_FD_187695 | JGI IMG/M metagenome (GOLD analysis project Ga0209517, IMG submission 187695) | Peat soil microbial communities from Weissenstadt, Germany - SII-2010 (SPAdes) (version 2) | ecosystem: Environmental > Terrestrial > Soil > Wetlands > Peat | place: Germany: Weissenstadt...
TTGCTGTTGCCATCGTTCTCTCCTCAATTTAGTCGCGAATTCCGGTTGCGAGCAGTGCTCCTGCGGCCTGGTCCACCAGCCAAAGCAGCTTGCCATGCGCCGGCTGAATCAACTGCGCCGGAAATTGCTCCGGCTCGTAGGGTCCTTCCAAAACCGCTTTCAAGGCCGGGGCCTTGTCTGCGCGAGTGACCAGAAAAAGTACCTGGTTCGCCTGGTTAACGGTGGGAGCGGTGAGCGTGATGCGCTCCGTACAAAACTTCCCTATCCAGTTGCGAACCGCAATGCGATCGGGTGGAGCGTGTAAAGCCTTGGTGCCCGGGAAGAGCGAAAGGGTGTGGCCTTCATCACCCATGCCGAGCAGCACCAGATCGAAGCGAGGGAGCTCGCCTCCCTCTATTATAAAGTATGTGCGAAGAGCCTGCTCATATTCCAGTGCTGCTTTTTCCGTGTCTGCATACTCCCCTTTGATGCGCGTAATTCGCGAGGCTTTCACCAGGGCCTTGGAAAACAGCGATTCGTTGGCCATCCGGAAATTGCTGTCAGGATCATCCGGGGGCACGTGGCGTTCGTCGCCGAAAAAGAAGTGAATTTTTTCCCACGGAAGTTGCCCACGCAAGCCCGCATCGTCTGCAAGCAGGGAATACAAGGTCTTCGGCGTGGAGCCGCCCGCAAGGGCGACCGTGAATGCATCCGATTTTGCCACTGCCTCCTTGGCTGCTTGAACGAAGAGTTCCGCGCCACGCCGCGCGATTGCCGCAGCATCGGGCAGTATCCGCACCTCGCGTTCGGAAGGACCTGCCATCACGGCGTTCCCACTTTGTCCTTGTCGTTCGTCGCGTGAGGGCTATGCAGGTCCAGATCTTCCTCGCCAATGCGGCGCCACGACCGCCCATCACGCTGCAGCAGTTCTTCCGCTTCAACTGGGCCCCAGGATCCCGCGCCGTAATTCGGGAAGCCGCGGGCGGGCAGCGCGCGCCACACATCGATGATCGGCTGAATTACATTCCACCCTGCCTCGACCATGTCCGCGCGTTGAAACAGTGTTGCATCTCCCGCCATGCAGTCGCGCAACAATCGCTCGTAGCCCGTGCCGTGCTCCGCGCCAAAATACGTCGCATAGTCAAAATCCATGTTGACCAGGCCCAGTCTCATCACGGAACCTGGCACTTTCGCGCCGAAGCTGAGCGAGATGCCTTCGTCCGGTTGAATGTGGAGGACGAGACGGTTGGTTTCCAGATTGCGCACGGTGGTATTGCGGAACAAAACGAACGGCGTGCGCCGGAACTGGATGACGATTTCCGTCGCGCGCTTGGCCAGACGTTTTCCCGTGCGCAGGTAGAAGGGCACCCCGGCCCACCGCCAGTTGTCAATCAACAGCTTCAGTGCGACGAAGGTCTCCGTGTTGGAATCGTGCGCCACATCTGGCTCATTGCGATAACCGACCACGCGCTGTCCGTCCGCGGTCCCCTCCGCATATTGCCCGCGCACCATGCAGGTCAGTACATCCTCGGGACTGAGCGGCTGAACGGCATGCAGGACTTCCGCCTGTTTATTGCGCACTTCGTCAGCCTCGAAGGAAATGGGCGGCTCCATCGCGGTCATGGTCAGTATTTGAAACAAGTGATTTGGCACCATGTCGCGTAAAGCCCCAGCCGTTTCGTAAAAGGCTCCCCTGTGTTCCACGCCAACCGTCTCGGCCGCGGTGATCTGCACGTGGTCCACGTAATTGCGGTTCCATAGCGGCTCGATAATGTTGTTGGAAAACCGGAAGACCATGACGTTTTGCACGGTCTCTTTGCCAAGGTAGTGATCAATGCGGTAAATCTGTCTCTCAGTCAGAACTTTCTTCAGTTCCGCGTTCAATTGGCGCGCCGATTCCAAATCATGGCCAAACGGTTTTTCGACGATGACCCGCGCCCAGTTGCCGTTCTCTTCTTTGGTCAAGCCCGCGGCGCCGAGCTGTTGCACCACGGGCGAAAAAAATCTCGGCGCAACGGCAAGATAGAAAAAGCGGTTTCCCGCTATACTGTGTTCTTTTTCCGCCGCCTCGATCTGTTGCTCCAGGCGCTTGAACGCTTCCGCGTCCTGGAATTCACCTTTGATGTAATAGATCCGCTCGGAAAGCCACTCCCACATTTTCAGGTCGATGGGATCCGGCGCGAGCTTGGGAACTTCCTCGCCCAGCAGTTTGCGAAACGATTCCGTCGTGTAATCGTTCATCGCGAATCCCACGATGGCGAATTGCTTGGAAAGGAGATTCTCCTGCGCAAGATTGATCAGCGCGGGGATCAGCTTCCGCTTGGTCAGGTCTCCGGTAATGCCGAAGATGACCATCACACACGGCGCGGGTTCGGAAGTAAGGTCCACCTGATTCGTGCTCATTTATTGTTTTCCTGTCCGATCCGTGGGCCCGCGGCCCGGGGCGGCGCTCAGTGTCCGGATTTTTTCTCGACGTGCCCGCCGAACTGAAACCTCATGGCGGAGAGCACCTTGGCGGCGAAATCGTCTTCGCCGCGTGAAGCAAAGCGCTGGTAGAGCGATGCTGTCAGCACCGGCGCCGGTGTCGTCGATTCGATCGCTGCAAGAACCGTCCAGCGGCCCTCGCCGGAATCGGAAACGCGGCCTGAAAAGCGCTCCAGCGTGGGCTGATCGAGAAGGGAAATGGCTGTCAAATCGAGCAGCCACGATGCCACCACGCTTCCGCGCCTCCACACTTCGGTGATGTCCGCGAGATTAAAATCGTACTGATAATGTTCCGGTTGGCGCAGTGGCGTGGTTTCCGCATCGGCTTCCCGATGAGATTTCCCGGCGTTGGCATGCTTCAATATGTTCAGGCCTTCCGCGTAAGCAGCCATCAATCCATATTCGATGCCGTTGTGCACCATCTTCACGAAATGGCCCGCGCCCGAAGGGCCGCAGTGCAAATAGCCCTCTTCTGCCGTGCCCGGAGCTTTCTCGCGGCCCGGTGTGCGCTCAATGTTCCCGCGACCCGGCGCCAGCGTCTTGAAAATGGGATCGAGACGCTTCACGACTTCCGTCTCGCCGCCTATCATCTGGCAATAACCGCGTTCGAGTCCCCACACGCCGCCGCTTGTGCCCACATCCACATAATGAATGCCCTTGGCGGAAAGCTCCTTGGCGCGGCGAATATCGTCAATGTAATACGAGTTTCCCCCGTCAATTAGGATGTCGTTCTTGCTCAGCTTGGGAAGCAGATCGGCAATCGTTGCATCCACAACCGCTGCCGGCACCATCAGCCAGATGGCGCGCGGCTTCTGCAGCTTGGCCACAAGCTCATCCAGGGTAACAGCACCCGTCACCCCATCGCCGGAGAGTTGCTTCACGGAATCGGCGCTGCGATCGTAGGCGACGCACTTGTGTCCACCCTTGATCAGGCGGCGCACCATGTTTGCTCCCATTCTTCCCAGTCCAATCATTCCCAGTTGCATCGTCAAGAGTCCTCCGCGAAGTTTTTCCATCTGACCGGTGCGTCAGGATAGCGCTTGCTGCAAGGCCTTGGCGAGCTTGGCCAGATCGCCCTTCACATTCTTGCCCAGATGCACGCGAAGCGCTCGCCGACCACGTTCCGCCAGCACCGCAAAATCGCCGCGAGCCTGCGCCGCTTTCACCACGCCAAACGTGTACTTCTGTCCCGGCACTGGCAGGTCCACCGCATCGTCGCACGTGATCTGCAGAAATACCCCACTGTTCGGCCCTCCCTTGTACGCCTGTCCGGTGGAGTGCAGGAAGCGCGGACCAAAGCCGAGGCAAGTGGCAACTTTCTTGGCATCACGTACCAGGTGACGAATGCCCTGCAGCGCTCGCTCATTCTGCGGGTTCATGGTGACGTAGCCGAGCACGGCAAAATAGTCGCCCGTGCCGATGCGCGACAAATGCGTACGCAAAACGTCCGCGAGTTTCCCGCCGTTCTTCAATGCGGCAACATTCTTCTCATCCGCAAACAATTTGATGCCAGCGGATTCAAAAAATGGCGCTTCCTCGGGCAGTTTGCCGTTCACTTCGTATTCCTCTGTCAGTTTGCGCGTTTCGATTTTACTTGCTTCCACATCCGGTTGATTGAAAGCATTGATGCCGAGGATTGACCCAGCCACCGCCGTCGCGATTTCCCACCGGAAGAACTCTTGCCCCAAATCATATTTGTTCCCCAGCACAATCCGCACCACGGGGTGGCCGGCCTTTTCGAGCGCGGTCACTGCGGCATCCTGGGCCTTGTTGATTTCGTTGCCGAGCCGCAGATACGCAAACACGCGATCGGTCCCGTAAACAGCGGGCTTCACCAGTTTTTCGCGGTCCACCGGGATAATGCCCTTTCCGATCTTCCCCGTGGATTCGGCGATCAACTGTTCCAGCCACGCGCCCAGATCGAAAATTCCGGGCGAGGTGATAATGGTCAATTTGTCGCGACCATGATTCGCCGCAACCCCCAGGATTGTGCCCAGCACCACGCCCGGATTCGTGTCCGCAACGCTTGCGGAGCCGCACGCCTTCACCATCTCTTGCGTGGACTTCAGGAATTTGCCGAGGTCCAGACCCATGCTCGCCCCGGGCACAATCCCGAAATTCGAGAGCGCTGAGTAGCGCCCTCCGATGCTGGGGACGCCGGCAAAAATGTGCCGGAAACGGTCCGCATCCGCTACCTGCTGCATCTTCGAGCCGGGATCGGTGACGGCCATGAAGTGGCTGCCCACTTTTTCGGGCCCGACCTTGGATTTGATTCGTTCAAAAAAGTATTGCTTGAAGATGTTCGGCTCGAGCGTGCTCCCCGATTTGCTCGATACGATGCACAGCGTCTTGCGCAGATCCAGCTTTCTTTCCAACGCTTTGATCTGACCAGGATCGGTGGAATCCAGAACATGCAATTCCGGGAAGCCGGGAATTTTCCCAAAGGTCAGCCGCAGCACCTCGGGGCAAAGGCTGGAACCCCCCATGCCGAGCAGCAGCACGTGACGGAATTTGCCCTTCTTCACTTCCTGCGCCAGCTTCTTGAGGGTGGCGAGATTCGCCAACTGTTGTTCCGTGATCGTCAGCCAGCCCAGCCAATTGCTCTCGTCCGTATTGCTCCACAGTGATGCGTCTTTCTTCCACAGACGCGCGACCTTATTGTTGTTTTTCCAATCCGCAAACGAACTATCGATTGCCGCGGACAACGCCGGGGGCAGCTTCCAGCTGATTTTGTTCAGGCTCACGCTCGCACCCCAGCGCTTTTTCCCGTGGCGTCCAGCAATTGTTTGAACGCGTCCGCGAAGAGCTTCACACCGTCGGCGAGCAGTTTGTCCGTCACATCCCTCATGGAAATCCCGGCCTTGCTCAGGCTCTCCATGGTTTTTGCGGCGCCGGCCACATCCTCGGTCAAACTCTTCCGCAATTTGCCGTGATCGCGAAACGCGTCAAACGTAGCCGGCGGAATCGTGTCCACAGTGTCCGCGCCAATCAGTTCTTCCACGTAGATCACGTCGCGATATTTGGGATTCTTTGTGCTCGTGCTGGCCCACAGCAGCCGCTGCGTCTGGGCACCTTTGCCCGCCAGCGCCTTCCAGCGCGACCCGCCAAAAAGCTCTGCGTATTTCTGATAAGTGAGCTTGGCGTTGGCGATGGCAATCTTTCCGCGCACACTTTCCAGCAGACCCTTCGCTGCGCCACCGGCCGTTTTCTCCAATTCGTCCACCTTCGAATCCACAAGCGTATCAATGCGGCTCACAAAGAAACTGGCCACGCTCGCGATATGGCTCACGTCCAGTCCTTTCAAGGCGCGTGCCTCCAACGCCGCAATAAATGCTTCCGCTACCTTTTCATACGCCGATTGCGCAAAAAGCAGCGTGATATTGATATTCAGTCCTTCTTCCAGGAGTTGGCGAATGGCGGGAATTCCCTCAGGCGTCGCAGGCACCTTGATCATCAGGTTCTCGCGGCTCACTGCTTTCCACAGCCGCCGTGCTTCCTCCAGCGTCCCCTTCGTGTCGTTTGCAAGATAAGGCGAAACTTCGAGGCTCACGTACCCGTCCCGGCTCTTCGATTGCTGGTACACGGGCTTGAAAATGTCGCAGGCATCTTGGACATCGCGAATGGCGATTTTTTCGTAAAGACCCTTCGCGTCCAGCGATTTCGCGTCCGGAGCGTTCAGAAAGTCGGAATAGAGTGTGCTTCCGGTGATGGACTTCTCGAAAATGGCGGGGTTCGAGGTCATGCCGCGCAGCCCATCGTTCTCGATCATCTTCTTCAACTCCCCGCTGGTAAGCAGGTCTCGCCGGATGTAGTCCATCCAGGGCGATTGCCCGAAATCCAACAAACCCTTCAGGGGGTTGGTACCGGACTTGCCTCCGACATTGGGAATTGTTGCTGAGGTGGTCATAATGCTTCTCCTTTATTCGAGGGCCTCATCTTAAATTGTACGACGGCCGAGGGTCATGGACGCCCTGCATTTCAGGTTTTTAAGTTTCTTTCTTCCAACGCTTTAACCTTTGCCAGGCGCCGCATGTGGCGCTCTTCGTGCGTGAATTGCGCTCCCAGGAAGGCCTTTACCAGGTCTTCCGCCAGCTTCACGCCCACCACGCGCGAGCCCAACACCAGCACATTCATATCGTCGTGCTCCACTCCCTGATGCGCGGAATATGTGTCATGGCACATTCCCGCACGGATGCCCACCAGCTTATTCGCGGCCACGCTCGCGCCCACGCCGCTCCCACAGATCAGTACTCCGCGTTCGGCTCGCCCATCGAGCACCGCGCGGCCCACCGCTTCGGCAAAGTCCGGATAGTCAGAAGGTCGCTCATCATACGCGCCAACGTCCAGCACGTCGTGGCCGAGCATTTTCAATAAACTAGCCATCTCGTTCTTCAATTGAAAGCCCGCGTGATCTGATCCGACCACCAGTTTCATTGTCGCCTCACTTGCCCAGAAGTTGTTTCGCCGCTGCCACAACCGCATCTACAGTAAAGCCAAAATGCTTCAGCAGATCCTTCAAAGGCGCTGATGCTCCAAAGCTGCGCATCCCAATGATCTTTCCTTTCAATCCCGTGTAACGCTCCCAGCCAAACACCGAGCCCATTTCCACGGAGACGCGCGCAGTCACGCTGGCCGGCAGCACGCTCTCTTTGTACGCCGCATCCTGCTTCTCGAAAAGTTCCCACGATGGCAAACTCACCACGCGTGCCTTGATGCCCTCCGCCTTCAATTTTTCGTAAGCGCCCACGCACCACTGCAATTCCGTGCCTGTGCCAATCAAGATGACTTCCGGCTTGCCGCCATCCTCGTCCGCCAGCACATAGCCGCCCTTCGCCACTCCAGCAGCGGGCGCATATTTCGTGCGGTCCAGCGTGGGCATCGCCTGCCGGCTGAATACCAGCGTGGACGGCCCGTGGGTGTGCTGCATGGCGACTTTGTACGCCTCCGTCACTTCGTTCGCATCGCCCGGCCGCAGCACCAGCATGTTCGGCATGGCCCGCAGCGATGCAAGTTGTTCAATCGGTTGGTGCGTCGGCCCATCTTCGCCCACGCCGATGGAGTCGTGCGTGAAGATAAAGAGCACCGGAATTTCCATCAACGCCGCTAGCCGCATACTGGCCCGCATGTAGTCACTGAAATTGAAAAAAGTGGCCGCGAAAGCTCGCAAACCGCTCAGTGTCATCCCATTGGAGGCCGCGCCCATGCCGTGTTCGCGCACCCCGAAGTGCACATTGCGCCCCGCGAATTCGTCTGGGAAGAACTCGCCCGCGCCCTCAAAAAGCAGGTTGGTCTTGTTCGATTTTGCCAGATCCGCGGAGCCGCCCATCAGCCACGGAACATTCTGCGCCAGGACATTCAACACCTTTCCAGAGCTTTCGCGCGTCGCCATGCCTTTCGCGTCCGCGGGGAACACGGGCAGATTCTTGTCCCAACCAGCAGGCAGTTCGCGGTGCTGCATTTCGTTCAGTTGGGCGGCCAGGCCGGGGAATTGTTTGGCATAATCGGCAAACAGCTTCTCCCACTTACCGCGCTCATTTGCGCCGCGCGCGCCCACATGGTCCGCGAAATGTTGGTACACGCCGTCGGGCACCAGGAATTTAGGTTCTTCCGGCCAGCCGTAATTCTGTTTCACCAGTTTGATTTCCGCTTCGCCAAGTGGCTCGCCGTGCGCCTCGTACGAATCCTGCTTGTGCGGCGAGCCATAGCCGATGTGCGAGTCCACGACAAGCAGCGTCGGCCGATCACTGGTCTTCAAAAATGTTTCGTAGCCCCGCGAAAGTTCCAGCAGGCTATTGGCATCGGCAACCCGCGTGACGTTCCAGCCATATCCCACGAACCGCGTCATCACGTCTTCGTTGAATGACCAGCTCGCAGGGCCATCCAGCGTCACGCGATTGTTGTCATAAATCCAGCAAAGATTCCCGAGCTTCAGGTGGCCCGCAAGAGACGCCGCCTCGCCAGCCACGCCCTCCATGATGTCGCCGTCGCCGCACACCGCGTACACCTTGTAATTGAACAACTCAAATCCCGGCCGGTTGAAATTGGCCGCCAGCCATTTTCCGGCAATGGCCATTCCCAGGCTGTTGCCCACGCCTTGCCCAAGCGGCCCCGTGGTTGTCTCCACCCCCGTCGTGAGGTGCGATTCCGGATGCCCCGGAGTTCTGCTCCCGAATTGGCGAAACCGCTTGATTTCGTCCAGCGAGACGGAAAGTTCTTTCTGAACTTCACCTTTGGCGTTCACTGCCCGCACTCCCGCCAAATGCAACGTCGAGTAAAGCAGCATGGAAGCGTGCCCCGCGGAGAGCACGAAGCGGTCGCGATTCGGCCACAGCGGCTCCGTGGGGTCGTAACGCAAGAAGCTTTGCCACAGTGAGTAAACGACCGGCGCCAGGCCCATGGGCGCTCCCGGATGCCCGGAATTCGCCTGTTGCACGGCATCAATGGAGAGCGTCCGTATAGTATTGATGCACAGCTGATCGATGTTTTGCTGGCTCACAGTGTCTCCCTTGCGGATCAGGGGATACCCGCAATGTGGGTGCAAGGGTTAGATGCAGCACCCGCAGATAAAGCTCCCAAATTGTACAGCAAAATGGCTCGCGCAGGCTCCCAGGCCTGGCTTGCGCGCCGCTCTCGGAGACCCCGCCGTTAACAACGCGCGGCCGAGGACAAACCCATTTATTTCGTAACATTGCATTAACCGGTCATTCATACGCCACCCGTTAGTATCTCGCGCGGGGGATTCAGGATGCATGTCCTGATTGTGGAAGACGAGTTGGAAATGGCCGGGCTCATTGCCCGTGGTTTACAGGAAGAATCGTACGAGGTAAGCCACGCTCGTGATGGCCGGTCCGCGTTGGATCTCTCCGCCACTCACGACTTCGACGTCATTCTCCTGGATGTGATGCTTCCCCGCATGAACGGCCTGGAAGTCGCCCAGCAATTGCGCCTTCGCGAGCAAGCGACTCCCGTACTGATGCTCACCGCACGCGACGCGCTTCCTGACATCATCAAGGGACTCGATGCAGGCGCGGACGATTACCTCACCAAACCCTTTTCCTTCCAGGAGTTGTTGGCTCGGATTCGTGCGTTGGTGCGCCGTCACGAATTTCGCAAAAAGAATGTGCTGGAGGTCGAAGACCTCGTTCTTGACGCAGCCTCCTTCCGCGCCTTTCGTCAAGGCCGGGAAATTCGCCTTTCGCTCACTGAATTCCGGCTCCTCGAGTTGTTGGTGCGTCATTCCGGGCGTATCGTTTCGCGCGGTGAAATTCTTGGCAGTATTTGGGGCCACGGCCGGGAAGTCACGGAAAACACGCTGGACGCCTTTGTCCGCTTGCTGCGAAAAAAGGTGGATCAGGACGCGCAAGTCAAGCTTATCCAGACCCACCGCGGATTTGGCTATTCGGCGGGCATGGTGAAAAGCCTGTGCACCTGACCATTCGCGCGCGCCTCACGCTTCTCTATTTTGTTGTCCTGGCCACTTCCTTCGTTGCCTTCTTCTGGATTTGTGACTTCGGATTTCGCCGCAGCATTGAGATCACCGTGAACGATGCTTCGCGCAGTAACCTGGAGACCGTTCGTCGTGTCATCGAAGGCTCATTGACCAGAGGACTCCCGAAAGTGCAGAAGGAACTCGGCGAACTCGCCGGGCTTTGGGCAAACGGTGCCATTTTTGAAGTGGCTGGCCCCGACGGCCAGTGGATTTTTCGTCCGCCGAGGTTTCAAGCCGTCCAAACTCTGCTCCCGGAAGCTCCGGCCTCGGGCATGTCGTTTCTCACCACCAATCTGGAAGCTCTGCAATATCGCATTGCGCGCGAACGTGTCAGCATTGCCGGCAATGTCTTCTTCATTGATGCCGCCGTGCCAACAGAACCTTTTGACCAGGCTCTTGATGGCTTCCGTCTAATCGAGAAGCGCTTCCTCCCGCTTCTTGTTGTGCTCGCCTCGCTCCTTGGCTACTGGCTTAGCGGGCGAGCTTTAGCGCCCGTAAACCGCATCGTGGAATCCGCGGAGAGCATCGGCGTGCAAAATCTTTCCCGGCGCCTCGAAGTTCCCCGCGCGAAGGATGAACTGCGCCGTCTCACGGAAACCCTGAACGCCATGCTGGGCCGCATCGAGTCCAGTGTCGCGCACATCACGCAATTCACCGCGGACGCTTCTCACGATCTGCGCACGCCGCTGGCGCTGATTCGCACCAATGCCGAACTGGCGCTCCGCCGCCCTCGCAGCGAACTCGAGTACCGCGAAACTCTCGGCCGCATCCTGGCCGCCGCGGAAGAGAGCACTTATCTAATCGAACACCTGCTCACCCTGGCGCGCGCCGACGCGGGCGCGGCGCAACTTCACTTTGATTCCGCCGATCTTTCAGAAGTGCTGCGCAAGGTGTCGCAAAACGCGCGCATCTTGGCTCAGTCCAAAGGGCTGGGCTTCTCGCAAGAACTCGATGCTGAGCCACTTCCCGTCTCCATGGATCCCTCCGCGATGGAGCGCCTCTTGCTCGCGTTGCTGGACAACGCCGTAAAGTACACGCCCGAAGGCAGCCTCTCTCTGCGCTCCTACTCCTGCGAAGGGCAAGCAATCGTGGAAGTCCGGGACACCGGTATAGGCATCTCTGAATCGGATCTGCCTCATATCTTCGACCGTTTTTACCGTGCCGATCAGGCGCGTTCGCGCGAAGTTCGCGGCTCTGGTCTGGGCCTCGCCATCGCCCGCTGGATCGCGGAAATGCACAAGGGCGCTATTGAAGTCGAAAGTGACCTTGGCCGTGGCTCGCTGTTTCGCATTCACCTGCCACTTCTGAGTAGAGAGAACTCTTTTGCACTTGCATCAGAAAGCCAACAAACCACCGCGAATTCGGTCGTCTGAAAGGACATTCATCTGTAAGTTCTTTCACCGTCATTTCAACGTAGCCCAATAGTCCATTCATCCCGCCCCAAACGGGTCCATGAGGAAATGTGAATTAGAAGCAGCGTCCGGGGTTTCTTTGACTGACTCATTCGCTCCTGAGCTAGGTCCGAGACGAAGTGCCGCCAATTCATCGATCAGGTGTCACTTCGAAAGGCATTGCGGCAAGAAGCGCGCACTACTCCAGCCATTCACGCACACCTGACCGCGCAGGCCGCACCCTACGAGAGTCTTATTTCCGGCCTTCCCGGCCGATTGACCGCTTGCTTATTCGGAAAGTTTAACGAGATTGCCTTCAAGAGGAGAAATGGAAATGAAGAGATTTAGTCGTTCGATCCCGGTAGTTCTTTTGCTTGCGATTTTCTTTTTTGCGCTAACAGCACGCGCGCAGAGTGACAAGGGCTCCGTTCGCGGCCACGTCACGGATTCTTCCGGCAGCGTGTTGCAGGGTGCCGA
>Ga0209517_10008702_pt1 | contig 11819 bp, 14 predicted proteins | sample PeaSoiMetSII2010_FD_187695 | JGI IMG/M metagenome (GOLD analysis project Ga0209517, IMG submission 187695) | Peat soil microbial communities from Weissenstadt, Germany - SII-2010 (SPAdes) (version 2) | ecosystem: Environmental > Terrestrial > Soil > Wetlands > Peat | place: Germany...
GGTATTGCCGCCGCCCGCAGTTCGCAGCGGGCCCTTGCAAATCGGGCAGACCAATAGCTCGAGCAGGCGCTTATCCATGAATCGGTCCTTGCGATGCTTGATCGCGCTTTTCAATTCTCTTGATGATGACGTTCAACAAAGTACCCGACTCGCCACCATCGAAGCAGGCACTTACCGGCACATACCAATGTTGCGCACCGGCAAATGCCGCGCATTTTACGGCATCCTTCTCGGTCATAAGCACCGACTTGTCGTCGCCGAAGTCGATATCGTCTTGCGTCAGACGGGCATGATCGGGAAGCGCACGGCCATTGACTTCGATACCGCGGGATCGCAGCATGTTGAAAAATCGTTCCGGGTTGCCGATGCCGGCGACCGCATGGATGGACGTGCCGGCCAAGGCGCTCAAGGGCTGCACCGCGCCGCCGCGCAACGCTATCGCATTCTTTGCTTCGAGTCGCATGCTGAGCGCTCCGGGAAGCAATGCCCGGCCGCCGTTGACGACGATGGCGTCCGCGGCTTTCAAGCGGCCCGGCGCCTCGCGCAGCGGCCCTGCCGGCAACAACCAGCCGTTGCCGAAACGGCGGTCGCCGTCGATCACCACCACTTCGCAATCTCGTGCCAACGCATAGTGCTGCAGGCCATCGTCGCTCACGATGACATTGCACCCGCCGCTCACCAAGAGTTGCGCCGCCGCCGGGCGATCGCGCCCGATGGCCACCGGTACACCCGTGCGTCGGGCCAGCAGAATGGATTCGTCGCCCACCACACGGGGATCGTCGGCCGCCGAGATTCGCCGAACGTCGCGCGATGAGCCCCCATACCCACGGGTTACGACGCCCGCCTTGTAGCCGCATTCGGTCAGATGCGCCACCAGCCAGCACACCAGCGGAGTCTTGCCGGTGCCGCCGACGCTCAAATTGCCGACCACGACGACCGGACAGGGCATGCGCACGGATCGAAACAATCGATGGCCGTACGAAAAGCGCCGAGCGCCCGCAATGGCGCCGTAGGCCACGGATGGCGGGACCAGCCACCACGGCGGTGCAGCGCGCTCGTACCAGATATTATTGAACCAGGATTGAACCGACACTGTTACACGTTGAACTGCATTCCATGCAATGCGGCATACAGACCGCCGAGCGCCAGCAGCTCCTGATGGTTGCCCATCTCGACGATCCTTCCCTCATCGAGCACGATGATTCGATCGGCACCTTCTACCGTGGATAACCGGTGGGCGATCACCAGAGTCGTCCGCCCCTCCATGAGCAGGCTTAGCTCCTGCTGCACGCGGCGTTCCGATTCGTTGTCGAGTGCGGCGGTGGCCTCGTCCAGGATCAACACCGGGGAGTCCTTGAGGAGCGCACGCGCGATGGAAATCCGTTGTCGTTGGCCGCCGGACAAGTTCTGGCCGCGGTCGCTCAACGGCGTCTCGAAGCCTTGCGGCTGGAGCGCCACGAACTCAATTACGTTGGCGGCGCGCGCCGCGGCTTCGACTTGCGCCTCCGATTTGTCGATGGCGTTGAACGCAATGTTGTTGCGAATGGTGTCGTTGAAGAGCACGACATCCTGGCTCACCAAACTCACCTGGGACCGCAGATCCGTCAGTTTGTACTCTCTGACATCCACCCCATCCAACAGTACCGCACCCTCCTGCACGTCGTAGAAACGCGGCACCAGACCTACGAGCGTGCTTTTGCCGCTGCCCGACCGTCCGACGATGGCGACGGTCTCGCCCGGCTGCACGTGGAAGCTCACATTGTGCAGCACCGACCCCTTGTCGCCGCCGTACATGAAAGACACGTTGCGAAATTCGATCTCGCCCCGCGCGCGCGTTATCGATCGATTGCCGCCGCTGCCTTCGGTGGGCTGATCGAGCAATTCGAAGACGCTCTGGCCGGCGGCGACGCCCTGCTGCAAGGGACCGCTGACATTAACCAAGCTTCGCAACGGCCCGGGAACCAGCATCAGCGCCGTGAGAAATCCGAACAGCTCGTCGACGCGCATGTTGTGCAGAAAAATCTGCCGGATGGCGACGTACAACACCCCCGCGAGCGCCATCGAGGCGATGGTTTGTACCACGGGATTGCTGATGGACTTGGCGCGGGCCAATTTCATTTGCGAAGCGCGATTGTGTTCGTTGACCGCCTCGAAGCGCCGCGTTTGATGATCTTCGGCATTGAATATCTTGATTAAGCGATGCGCGTCGATCGCTTCCTTGGCGACCCGCGTGATGTCGCCCATGGAATTCTGAATACGTTCGCTGTAGCGGCGGAATCTGCGGTTGGCGATCTTCATCAGCCATCCGATCACCGGTGCAGCGATGATGCAGAACAGCGCGAGCCGCCAATTCAAGTAGAACAGATACCCGATCAAGCCGACGATGGTGATGGTATCGCCGATGAGAGAAATCGATGCGCCGGTCGCCGCATCGGCCACCATTTCGATGTTGTAGGTCAGTTTGGACAGCAAGTGACCCGATTGCTGGCGGTCGAGGTATGCCGTGGGAAGCCGCAAATAATGGGCGAATACATCGCGGCGCAAGCCCTTGATGACCTGCCTACCCACCCAGCTAGGATAGTAGTTGGCGACATAGTCACCGATGCCGCGCAAAGTGAAAAGCACCACCACGCCGATTGGTATCTGCCACAGGATCGCGGGGTCCTTATTGACGAATGCACCGCTCATGAACGTCTTGACCAAGTACGCCAATGCCCACTGCGAGGCGGCGAACAGAATCATGCCGAGTACGCCGATCAGGAATACGCCGACGTACGGCCTCGCGTAGCGCAATAGGCGCCGATATATCGACCAGGAGCTATTATCGGGTTTCGGAAGACTCACTCTCGCGGCGGGGATTGCGCTCAAGGCGAGCCGCCCTCGTGAACCGTGGCGATGTTCAGCTGCGCAAACCCCATTCGCCCGGCGACATCCATCGCGGTGACCACCGCTTGATGAGTCGTGCGTGCATCCGCTTTGATCGTGATGGGACCGCGCTCCGTGCCCGCTTCCTTGAGGAGCGCGGCCCGCAGGGTATCCGCGGACGAGTTGATCAGCGTGTGGTCATTGACCCGGTACGTGCCTTCCGCGGTGACCGTGATCACCAAGGGTTCCCGCGAACCGCGCGGCAGAGGAATCTGGCTGGCCTGAGGTAGTTGGACCTTGACCCGTCCCTCTTGTTGAAACGTGGTCGACACCATGAAAAAGATCAACAACACCAGCAGCACGTCGATGAGCGAGATGAGATTAATCTCTGGATCCTCACGATGTCGCGGCCGCAGATTCACGATCAGACGCCGGCGTTGCCCATGTGCGCCGCATTGCCGCGCTCGTCCAATGCATCGACGAGCTTCATGGCTTCCTTTTCCATTCGTATGACGAGGCGTTCGACTTTGCCGCGCAGAAACCGATAGGCGATCAGCGAGGGAATGGCCACCGTGAGGCCCGCGGCAGTGGTGATGAGCGCCTCGCCGATTCCGCCGGATAGGGTCCGAGGATCGCCGAGACCGTTGGCGGTGATCGCATTGAATGCGTGAATGATGCCGGCAACCGTACCCAGCAAACCCAGCAGCGGAGCCACCGAGGCGATCGTCCCGAGAGTGTTGAGAAATCGCTCCAACTCATGGATCACGTGGCGACCGCCGTCCTCGAGACGCTCGACCATCAGCGCGCGGGGTTTGTAGCGGTTGGCGAGACCGATGGCCAGCAGCTTGCCAAGCGGCGAATTCTGCTCGAGGGCGACGATGAGCTTATCGCTGAGCTGGTCGGCTTCGATCCAATTCCATACCTTTTGCGACAGGTCGCGAGGGATGACTCTGCTGCTCTGCAATGTCCACGACCGCTCCAATATGATGGCGACCGCCGCAATCGAGCATAAAATAATGGGCCACATGAAGCCGCCGCCGGCGCGGATGATCTCCCACATTGCGTCCTCTTTCGTAAGTCTTCGATCTGCGGGCATAATACTTGAGCGCCGACCCGTGAGATACCGCTCGGCAGCCCGAAATTCCAGTTTTGAGCAGTGGGTACTAGGGCGCCCCCTCATCCTACAGAAACGGCATAATAGCCGCTGGGGAGAGTTGAACCGCAATCCATGCAACGCTGGCTCAAGAGCATTACACCCGAGCGCCATACACTGGAGAAACTCTGGTGTTTGAGGCCGTTCGCTTCGCTCGTCGTCGACCGGGGTTGTTGGACCTTCAGGCGAACGAGCGTCATCCGGGCATTCTCCTTGGGACTGTTGATTGCGTTCGTTCCGCCCACGCCGTTCTTACCGCTGCATCTCACGTTGTGCGCCGTCCTCGGGATTCTCTTTAGATTGAATATTCCCGTGTTGGTCGCGACGGTGTTCGTGAGCAACCCATTCACTTGGTTTCCGCAGGTAGCCGGCTCCATCTGGGTCGGCGCAAAACTCATGGGACTGAACCTCTTACCCATGATTCACGGATTGAGTCATCGAAATTTCCGTGTGCAGCTCCATCAACTATGGGAGCCGCTGCTGCTCGGCGCATTGGTGCTGGGAACCTGCGCCGCAGCGCTCGGTTATGTGCTCGCGCAATGCCTTTGGCGCGCGCGCGTGGCGTTTCTGTTGCGCCGTCGCCGATTGAGATCAAGCCTGCGCCCCACCGCGTTCGACTAGCACGCCGTCGACCAACGTGAGTATCCGATCCAGGCGCGCGGCCAGCCGTTCGTCGTGGGTCACGATGACAAGGCTCGTCCGCAATTCACGGTTGAGTTCCAGCATCAGCTCGAATACCTGCGCCGCGTTCACGCCATCGAGATTGCCGGTCGGTTCGTCGGCCAGCACCAGCCGCGGCTGGGTAACCAGCGCGCGGGCCACCGCCGCGCGTTGGCGCTCGCCGCCGGACAGCTGCGACGGCCGGTGATCGAGCCGAGCCGCCAGCCCCACCCGCGTCAATATGGCCGCCGCCGACGCCCTGGCAACCGCGGGATTCGAGCGCCGCACCAACAACGGCATCGCCACGTTTTCAAGGGCGGTGAACTCGGGCAACAAGTGATGAAATTGATAGACGAAGCCCACCGCCTGATTGCGCAGCAGCCCACGTTCCGTGTCGTTCAACTGATTCATGGCTGAGCCTGCGATCTCGACCGTGCCGCGGGTCGGCAGATCCAAACCCCCGAGCAATTGCAGCAGCGTGGTCTTGCCCGAGCCGGAGGCACCTACGATGGCGATGCGCTCGCCGGCCCGAACCTTGATCGAGGCGCCGCGTAATACCTGCAACGTCACCGCGCCTTGGATGAACTCCTTGACCAGTCCCGTGCCTTCGAGCACGACGGTGTTCTCATCGGCCATTGGGGGTTCGGGCTCAGTCATTTCGCAAGGATTCGGCGGGCAGCAACCGCGCGGCGCGCCAGGCAGGATACAGCGTCGACATGCACGCCAGAACGAACGCGAATACGCAGATCTCGACGACGTCCGACAGCCGAACGTGCGCCGGCAAGTCGCTCATGAAATAAACGCGCGCATCGAGGAATTTGAAGCCGACTACGTCTTCCAGACCATGCACCAGCGTCTGCAGGTTGACCGCGATCAAAACCCCCAAGATGACTCCGAGGGCGATGCCGAGCGTTCCAATGAGGCTGCCCTGCACCACGAAGATCGACAAAATACTGCCCGGCGAAGAGCCGAGGGTTCGCAAAATGGCGATATCGCGACGTTTGCTCTTCACCACCATCACCATCGTCGATACGATATTGAACGCGGCGACGGCCACCACCGCCGACAGCATGATGAATAGAATCCGCTTCGTGATTTCGATGGAACGGAAGAAATTGGCGTGCTGGGTAGTCCAATCCTCGACGAGGTAACTGCCTCCGAGCGCCACGGCAGCATTGCGCACCACCCGCGGCGCGGCGTACATGTCCGCGAGATTCAGCCGAAAGCCGCTGATGTCGTCGCCCATCCGCAACAGTTTGGCGACGTCCTGCATGGCGAACAGCGCGATGCGGCGATCATATTCGTACATGCCGACGGCAATGATACCAACCACCTCGAACGCGCGCATGCGCGGCATAACGCCTACCGGTGTGACGTCGCCTTGCGGCACGATCACGACGACACGATCGCCCACCTTGGCGCCGATCTCCTCCGCCAGATCCTTCCCCAATACCACTCGATACTTACCCGCGACGAGGTCGCTCACGTGGCCGCTCAATAAATGCGGCGCCAGATCCGCGACCTTGCGCTCGGCATCGGGCAGCACGCCGCGCAGCAGGATTCCCGCGGACTTGTTGCCGTGGGTCACCATGCCCTGCTCTTCGATATAAGGCGCAGCGGCGACCACCCCGGGAAAATGCGCGAGCTTGGCAATTTGCGGACGCCAGTTCGAGATGCGGCCTTCCAGGCCGGAAATCGTCGCATGACCGGTAAGGCTCAATATCCTGGCGCGTAACTCCTCTTCGAAGCCGTTCATCACCGAAAGCACGACGATCAGCACGGCGACGCCGAGCGCCAGACCGATCATTGCGATTCCTGCGATCAACGAGACGACCCCGCGCCGCGGTGAAGCGCGCAGGTATCGCAATCCCAGGAAACCCTCGTACCAATAGGGCATCATTCGTATGATATGACCATGAAGTGTGTTAGATCAGTCACTTGCGCGGAACCATCTGAAATATCTAGCGTTTCCTTGGGTTGTTCGATCATTCTGTATCACTCATAATCACTTAATCACTTCAAATAACATTTGTTCTCGATTCGACTGATACGGATTTGCAACCAGGAGTGATACGACAATGGCGAGTATCATCGAGATTGGTTCCAAGTGGCGTGCCCTCGTGCGCAAACGAGGCGAGGCGCATTGTGCAACGTTCCCCACCCGTCACTTGGCAAAAGTATGGGCCGACCGCATCGAGCGCGAGATCGAGGAGAAGAAGTCCGCCGGTCTGATGGCTCCAAAGGGTCTGCTCGTTTCGAAACTGATCTCGCGGTACGAGACAGAATTGTACAGCGTCGCACCATGGGGAAAGAGCAAATCCGCCGAGCTGCGGGTTCTGCGCGAAGCCTTCGATGGGGTGCTGGTCAAGGACTTGACCAAGGCCAAGATGACGGAGGTGTTCGTCGACATGAGCGTCAATGGAACTGGCGGCGTGGGCTTGAACGCCCGCGTCAGCTATCTCTGTACGGTCCTGCAAACGGCGCGAGACATCTTTCATATCGATGCCCCGCACGCCGACGCAGAGGCCACCCGCAAGGCGCTCACCCGCGCCAAGATGATGACGGCCAGCAAGGAGCGAGACCGACGCGTGACGGATGCCGAGATCGAGAAGGTCATCGCCCACCTCGAGCGGATGGACACCAAGTTGCCCATGCGCGATCTCATCAACTTCAGCGTGGTCACCGCGATGCGTGTGTCCGAAGTTTGCGCGTTGCGCTGGACGGACTTCACACCGGGCGACAAGCCGATGGTCTGGGTTCGAAATAGGAAGCACCCGAAGCACAAGGCTGGCAACGACTGGAATATCCCCTTGTTGAAGATTGGCGAGCGCGACGCCGCCGAGATCGTCCAACGGCAACCCCGAAAAGGCCCGCTAATTTTTCCGCACAATTGCCGCACGGTTTCCAAATACTTCGTCGATGCGGCGGCGTTCCTCGAAATCCCGAACCTTCATCATCACGATTTGCGACATGAAGGAATCAGCCGCTTGTTCGAAGCCGGGTACAGCATCCCCGAGGTGTCATTGATCTCCGGCCATCGAGATTGGGGGCAACTGCGGAGGTACACAAATCTCCGTCCCGCGGATCTGCATCGCAAACGCGCGTAGCCTGTTGCCAGCCGCGTAGAACGCTGAGACGAAGCCAACACCAAGATTGGCACAGCGCGTCCTCTAGTTTTGATTTCCGCCAACGTCGATTCGCCAAACCAAACTTTACCTTTATATAATGTTGGCGGATACTCTGGTCATCGCCGGCGCGCGTTCACGACTTCGCTTCCTTGACGGCCCCGCGTTTTTGATTCGATTCGACACCAACCGTAGGGCATTGGACTAAGCCTCCATCAGCGACGAAGAACCACCGCCACGACATTATCGCCGTGGCGCCGATCTTCATTGCTTGTGGAGCCCCACGTGCCTAAAAACACACCTCGATTACCGGCTGCTCTCGATCAGCCGTCCGTCTCTAATGTCGATCTTCTACGCGCCAATAACCAGTCGGCTGCTGATATCAAACGCCTGCTCGATCTCATCGACGACCACGAATTCGCCCTCCTTCGCGGCATCGGGATCGGCGCGTTGGCCAACGAGCGCAGCCACGGGAAGGGGCCGCCGTATCAAAAAACGGGTCGCAAGATTTTTTACCCACTCGCCGAGGTGCGCAAGTTTCTGACCGCGAGCACGGTCCACCCGGTCAACGCGCCGACGTTGATCGACGGCGGCCCACGACGCCGCCGCGCTGGTGGTGCGCCATGAGGCGCGTAAAAGCCTTGGCCGCCATTGCGGCCCGCGCTGCAGAAATTCGCGACCCCAAAACACGAAAACAATTTCGCGAGGTGTTGCAGCTCGCCGACGCTCTCACGCGGGCCGCGGGCTCGCTGCGCAAAACAGCATCCACCCTGCAGCGCCAGGCGACCGGTGTCCGCTACAAAACATATCGAGGAAAGAAATGAAGGCCGCCCAACGCGACGCGTGCGCAGCCGAAATCCTAGACCCGCGTCAACGCGCTGAATTCCTGCGACTGGTGGAGCTCGAGACGGCGGCGTTTGAAACGGCATGGGAGCTGCGGCGGGAAATGTGGCTCGCCTACCGGTGCTTTAAGAGGGAAAAGCCGTCGAAGAAACGCGTTGCGCCGGTTTACGATGGGAGCGAGTTTGTATGAACACGCACCCACCTGACCCGGGGATGAAAAAGGCCCGGACGCGGCAAACGTCCAGGCCCTTTCGAAAACATCATCACGCCGTCGAAGTTTAGCGCCTGTTCAAAAACTGAGCAAGCCGATTACGACGGGCGAATGGGCCCGCCTCTACGTCAAGCAGGGCTTGGCTCTCTGCTCGATCCCGTTCGGCAAGAAAGGCCCCATTGATAAGGGATGGAATCTTCGCGAGAACGCGATCACGGACCCTCGGCGCGCCAGCCGCCTCATGTACAACGTCGGGCTGTTGCATCGGTATTCAGGGACCTGTTGCATAGACGTCGACGACCTGGACAAGGCCATTGAATTCTTCGCCGGTCGCGGCATCGACATCATGCGCCACTGGGATGCGCCGGATGCGGTGCGCATCTCCAGTGGTCGCCCGAACCGCGGCAAGTTGCTGTTCAAGCTGCCGCCGCCAGGGGTCCCGGTCCTCTTCACCCGGATGTGTCTTAAACGGTCCCGCCATGATGAACATGGTCATGCGGCAGATGTCGATAGAGATGGCCTGCTGCGTGCAGATTGTCGATCACGTCTCACAGAACGTCGCCCGAAGCGGGATCATGGATCAGCACGTCGGCCGCGGTGGTACCGCCAAGGCAGACAATTCGCGCGGGCAACGCCAACTCGTGCGAGTCACGGCTCGTGAATTTACCTATCGTGAGATCCGATATAAGGCGCCACCGCAGGTCACGGATGAGGATCTCCAAAAGGGTCGATATCTGATCCTCGCCGTCCACAAGCTCTCCTACGTCGAACTCGACCCGACTCCGACCTTCATCTACCGCGACGGGTTTCGATTCGAACATGCACTGCCGGAAGCTCTCGGGCGGCCCCGACAAACTACAGCCAACGAGGACATGGAGACGATCGCCGGTTTCATCGAACGAAAACTCGCCAATAACGAACGATTACCAGCTTCTGTCGTTGCGGACGTCCATTCCAAGGAGATTGGTCTCCCCAGGGTGCGGGTGCGGGAACTCGTAAAGGAGGGTCTTCGCACGGGACGCTTCGCCATGGCTGAATTACCGGCCGCCGAAAGACAGGGCAGCAAAACCGAGTATTTGATCACTCAGGAAGTCGAATATGACGACATCTCGGCCGAAACCTAACCACGTTGACGTACTCCGCCGTACTCCGCCGGCGGGGTTGTTCGTAGTGGAGGTGGATGGCGGAGGAGTTGTACTCCGCCACTCCGCCGAACCCTATAGGCGGCGGAGTACAAAGCGGCGGAGTAGAGACTTGACCAAATTCATACCCAGAAGATCCACTTGAAGCCAGAAATACTAATTTCGTTGACCGCCCCGTCAGGAATCGCACTCGATGGCAGCCGTGGCGCGACAGTGTTGGAGCAAGCGGAGCGCGCGGCGTGGTTCCGGGCGGGCAGCGGCGAGCGCAACGGCAGCGTGAGGTGGTCGTCGCACAAGTCCACGCCGTCGACGAAGAAGCCCGAATGGACGTTGCTGAAAGCGCTCTCGCTTGCGCGGGACTGGAGGATCGTTATCACTGGGCATTGCGATACTCCTTCGCGCTCGATGACAGCGTCCGCGAGAACCTGAGAGCAGCATTGCTGGCGGTCGCAGAACGGCATAGCCGGGCCGAACGCTGGGCGCCGATGATGGCGACGACGGACGGCCCGCGGCCGTATTTGTCGACCCTGGCGAACATGGCGCTGCTGGAGGAACGAGCGCCGGCGCGCTTCCTGAAGCCCTCCAAGGTGGCTATAGGGCGACCCCGCTGCATGCACGCGGTGCTTCTCAATATCTCGACGGATCTGTGGCGTCGCTGCATTGAGCCGAAGTACGAGGTAGTTGTGAACGAATACCGCATCTGGCTCGGCATCGGCACAGCGCACATGCGCCGCGCCCTGCGCGAAGAAGGGTGAGCAAGTATGAGGTGGTAGAAAAGCCAAGAGCGAAATGGCTTCACCAGATGGCACAGTCACAATGGCTACAGCAAAAGGCTGGGGGGTCCCCCCCGAGGTGTTTCCCAAGGGTCACTGTGGGCCCCCGCTATCCTTAAATGGGGCTCGGCAGTTTCAAATTTTAGTTTCGCCTTGGCAGGAAACGAGCGGAAAAATTACAAAAAATTTCGAGCTCCGTCAGCAAAAAACATCGCTTCTGCCTGGTCGTTCGCTTTTATAAAAATTTAGGAATTAGCCGCTCGGTATTTGACTTTGGTATAAAAGTCGGTCCATATTACTAAAGTGCTTTCACGCACCCCAAGGCCTGCCACCGCAGGCCTTTTTCATTTCTGCGCTCGCAAACCATTCACCTATTCGGAGCTTCACCCAATGTTCGTTACGCGTCCGATGCTCGCCAAGCATTTCTCATGTCATCAATCGACCATCACAAATTGGGTGAGGAAAGGCCTTCTGCCCGCGCCGGCAACTCGATCCCCAAGTGGTAGACCGCTCTGGGCGGCGGACGTGATTCAACCCAAGACCGCAGGCTCATTCCCTTCTTTGGAACTGGCAGACGTTCTCGGCGAAAAGTCTGCCGCAAATCCTACAAACTCAAAACACGGATCGAACGATTGCGCACTCAGGGGCTGCTGACGCCGAAGCAGATTGCCAAGCGGCTGGATGTCTCCTATCACACTGTAAAAATCTGGCGACGAGCGGGGTTGCTGGTCGGACATTGCATCAACGATAAGGGACAATGTCTTTTCGAAGACCCCGGCGCAGACGCGCCAATCAAATATCGCCACCAGGGCAAATTACGCGGCAAAACGGCCGCCGCACGATCAAACGACACTCGAACTCACTCCTGAGGTGCACTATGCAGCGTATTCCTTGTCGATCCAACGCCCCTTGCTGTCCATGCTGATGCGAACGCCCGCGGCGTTGAGCACGTCGGTCCACGCTTGGCTGGTGAACTGCGAGCCCTGATCGGTGTTGACGATCTCGGGCGCACCGTATCGGTCAATCGCTTCGGCCAGCGCATCGACG
>Ga0209517_10008703_pt1 | contig 11817 bp, 14 predicted proteins | sample PeaSoiMetSII2010_FD_187695 | JGI IMG/M metagenome (GOLD analysis project Ga0209517, IMG submission 187695) | Peat soil microbial communities from Weissenstadt, Germany - SII-2010 (SPAdes) (version 2) | ecosystem: Environmental > Terrestrial > Soil > Wetlands > Peat | place: Germany...
GGCGCAGGCGCGCCCGCCGCGCCGGGCATTGCCGGCACGAGCGGGGCGGAATCCACTGCGGACGGTGCGGACAAGGGTAGTTATCAGGCGGCCTTCGATCTCCTGAAGAACGGGCAATATGATCGCGCGATCACCGCATTCCAAGGATTTCTTAACGCGTACCCGAACAGTCAGTTGGCGGACAACGCCCAATATTGGCTGGGCGAGGCCTACTATGTGAACAGGTCGTTCCCCGAAGCATTGGCGGCATTTCAGCGCGTGGTGGAAAATTTTCCCGGCTCGCGCAAGCTGCCGGACGCGCTGCTCAAGATCGGCTATTGCGACTATGAATTGAAGGAATATTCTGCGGCGCGTGCCGCGCTGTTGCACGTGACGACGAAGTTTCCCGATTCTTCTGCGGCGCCTCTGGCGCAGCAGCGTCTGGAAAAAATGGCGGCCGAGAAGCATTGATCGAGACCACCCACAAGCCCGGGCGGCTACGCATCAATGAGATTTTTCACTCATTGCAAGGGGAAGCCGATGCGGTTGGTTTTCCCACCGTGTTCGTGCGGCTGACGGGTTGTCCGCTGCGCTGCCAATACTGCGATACCGAATACGCGTTTCATTCCGGCGACTGGCGCGATCTTGATGCCATCATCGACCAGGTTCGCGTTTTCGCTACCCGACACGTGTGCGTGACCGGCGGGGAACCGCTGGCGCAGCCGAATTGTCTGCCGCTGCTGACCCGCCTCTGCGACGCAGGCTTCGACGTGTCGCTGGAGACCAGCGGCGCCATGGATATCAAGGACGTGGATGCCCGGGTATCGCGAGTGGTCGATGTAAAAACGCCGGGCTCGCAGGAGGCAGCGCGCAATCGCGTGGAGAATTTCGGCTTCCTCACGCAGCGCGATCAATTGAAATTCGTGATCTGTTCCCGCGAGGATTACGACTGGAGCAAGTCCTACTTGCAGGAGCATGGACTGCCGGGTCGTTGCCAGATCTTGTTCTCGCCCAGCTATTCCCAGGTGCCGCCGGCCTCATTGGCGGAATGGATTTTGGCGGATCGATTGCCGGTGCGTTTCCAACTCCAGCTTCACAAAATCTTGTGGGGCGACGTCCCCGGAAAATGAAATCGGCCGTCGTCTTGTTGTCGGGCGGCCTCGACTCCGCGACCGCGCTCGCGATGGCACGTTCGCAGGGGTTTCGAACCTTCGCGCTCAGCGTGCATTACGGCCAACGGCACGCGGCGGAACTCGAGGCGGCCCGGCGGGTGGCGAAGGCGCTGGGCGTTCACGAACATCGCGTGATGGGCGTGGACTTGGACGGCATCGGCGGGTCCGCGCTGACCGACTTCAGCATGAGCGTCCCCGAGTCGCCGAGTACCGGCATTCCCGTAACGTACGTGCCGGCGCGGAACACCTTGCTGCTGGCGCTGGCGCTCGGCTGGGCGGAAATCACCGGCGCCTCGGATATCTTCGTGGGCGTAAATTCAATAGATTTCTCTGGATATCCGGACTGCCGGCCGGAATTCATCGAGGCGTTCGAGCGGTTGGCGCAACTGGCCACCAAGGCCGGCGTCGAGGGCACGCGGTTCAGGATTCAAGCGCCGTTGCTTCATATGAGCAAGGCCGACATCATTCGCGCCGGGCTCACGTTGGGGGTGGACTACGGCCTGACCGTTTCCTGTTATCAGGCCGATTCGGCGGGCAGGGCGTGCGGACGATGCGATTCGTGCCGGTTGCGCGCCGCGGGATTCGCCGAAGCGGGGGTGCCGGATCCCACGCGCTACGCCTGAGTCGCGATCCCGATGACCTGGCCGGCGAGTTCGGCTATGATGCGCGGCCCGCTGGGACGGTAGCTCAGTTGGTAGAGCAAGGCCCTTTTAAGGCTTTGGTCCTGGGTTCGAGTCCCAGCCGTCCCACTTTCCGTAGACTTCCGCTGATGTCCACTGACGTCCGGTAAGCACGAAAAATTCCAAGAAAACCCGAGAAAAATCATAGAAAAGCTGCATTTCGTCATCCAGTAACGTCCGGGGTAATTCGCTTACAGCCGCCGGACGGCATTGGGGGCCTTTTGAGAAAGCCGAAGGGCGAGGCCCCCAAAGCGATCGAATATCTCGGGAAAATGGCTCTCAGAACGACTTCGCTAGGGCCAAAAATGGCCGTTGGTTCGAGTCCGACTCGCGCCACCAAATGCGATCAACTCGTGCTAGCGGACTCACCGTCATGATGCTTGCGCGGCGGGGGAGGGCGGCAGCGGTTCGATCGCCACTTGGGTCCGCAGCCGCACGTTGAGCGCGTCCAAGATTTTGGCTGCACGTTCGAGCGTGATGGTCAGGGCGGCGGTCAGGACAGCGGTGCCGTGATCACCACCACCATGATGATCATGGCGCCGCCGGCCATCATCATGGTGGCGCTGCGGGCGTGAGCCGTGTGATCACCATGCTCACGCCGCAGCGGCTTCGGCTGTCTCGCGGCGCATGGTCTCCTCGGCCGCTTTCACTAAGAAAGCCGAACGCGAATCGACGTGATGACTGGCAACATAGGCGTCAATGCGTCGCAACGTGATCGCCGGCACCGTGATGTTGATTTTCTCAGCGGGTCCAAAGAAACGCTCGACCTCGACATCGACAATGCCCCATGTCCAACCTTTGTATTCCTCATCCGCCTGCCATTCACTCATGGCTTTTGCCACAGGCAGATCCTTTTTCTCTTCAGCCAAGATTTCACAGTGAACTTTGATGGCCTCGCGCGCGTTGTCGAAGGCTTCCTCGACCGTGTCGCCGGCGCTAAAGCAGCCCGGAAGATCCGGAACCACCACGCCGAACGCTGTCTTCTTCGCTCCTGCCTCGATTGCAATTGTGAATTTCATTTTAAACCTGCCTGCTTGAGTATCTTCTCTACCAAACCTGTGCCTAAGTCCTTTTTCGGGTGGGGTACCGATAGATGACCTGGTTTCGTTGCATGCTTGAAAATGTGATGGCTGCCTGCCACTCGATCCTCGTACCAGCCCGCATCCTTGAGCACCCGAACAAGGTCCCTACTGTTCATGGTGGGTATAATACCCACCGATGCGGGCGCTGTCAACACTATACCCACCGCGATCATGACGCCGAATTGCCTTCAAATTCTCCCTTTAGAGGCCTAACTGACTGTTTTGATCGAAATCAGCGAATTAGGGCAGTTTCGCAGCCGTCAATGAACCATTCCCCCCCATTTCCAGCGACTTCCAGGGCCTACATGGGATATTTTCCCGATTTTTGAGTTGGGCGTGCCGGGCGCTGGCCGATATTTGTTATTAGGCACGTCATGAGCATCAAGGACCAAGTTAAGGGCCGTGTCGAAGAGGCGAAAGGAACAATCAAGGAAGCCACCGGCAAGCTTGTGTTTCCGGTTGCCGTCCAAGGGAGCGCTCAGCGACGCGCGTTCCTCATCGCCGGATTTGCCGGGGCCGTCAGTTGTGCGTTTCCTCGTGTCGCTCTTGCGGTGACAGCAATCGGTTCGGCGGGTGCAGCCGGCAATCGACGATTCTCGGTCTTCTATAAGGGTCATAGGATCGGCACCCATACGGTCCTTTATTCGTCGGAAAGCGAAGACATGCGGATCAACACAAGATAGCCTTTTTTACCGTGTTTGCGTTCAGTCACCGCTCCGAAGAGACCTGGCGCGACGGGCAGCTGATGTCGCTAAGAAGCGAAACGGTCGAACATGGCGAAAATCTCCATGTAGAGGGGGCGGCGACGCCCGACGGGTTTCGCGTGGTGAGCAGAGGCGGTCCGTTTATCGCTTCCGCCGCAACCTTGACGTCGAATAGCTTGTGGACCCCGGCGGTGCTGGAGCAGGAGACGGCGGTCGACGCGCAGCATGGTGGCATCATCGGTGTCAGCGCACGCAAGTTTGCCGACGAGGATATCGTGATCGGCGGCCGCCCAGTCCGCGCCACGCGCTTCGGCATCGGCAAGAGCGGCGCCGGATACACCTACACCCGCGATGTCCTCCTTGAATTGTATGGCTGGATGATACCGAGTGCTGAGCGTGTGCTGGAATTCGGGCCTGCCGATCAGAACGAGGCTCTTTGTAACAACAAGGTCGACGCAATCATTTTTGAGGCGGGTCATCCCAACGGGCTCACGCAGGAGGCGACGACGGGCTGCCGGGCGAGGCTGGTGCGCGTCACTGGCCCGCCGGTCGACCGGCTGCTTGCGACGCATTCCGATTACATCGCCTCTGTGATCCCCGGCGGCATGTACGCCGGCAACCCCGACGATGTCCCGACAATCAGCACACTGGCTGTGCTCGTCACATCGAGTGCTCAGCCGGACGAGCTGGCCTACGGTGTCGTCAAGGCGGTGTTCGAGAACCTCGCCGATTTCCGCCGCTTGCACCCTGCGCTTGCAACCTTGGATATCAAGGCCATGGTGCCCAGTGAGGCCGTCATGCCGATCCATCCAGGAGCGCTGAAATATTATCGTGAGGCTGCCCTCGTCCATTAGGACACACGGCGCAATCATTGAAACCCGCAAAGTCGAGCTTCGGACGGACCGAGGCCGGCCGGCAGTGCGGGCCTTTTCAACTATTGTTCAGCTTCCTAGCGTTATGTACGATGGCCTACAGACTCACGATGTCGGTACAGCCGACCATTCGAGCCGGCGAGGAGATGCCCTCGCCCGGAGCGATGTGCAGGCGGCACTCGCTTTATTTACCGAAGATGCGGTAATCGATTCCGAAAGTGGTTTCTGTGCGAAGGCCCCATGCGTGGGCAAGGCCGCTATTCAGAAGGATTTAGAGCGTTACGTGGCGGACAAGAGTCGTCACGCCACGCCGCTCAACACGTATGTCTCAGGCAATGTCCTGGTCACGCGCTTTGAAGCGCGCAGTGCGGCTATCCAGAAGGCTGGAGTCGACCGTATCATTCTCTGGAGCATTCGCGAGATGCGCGGGGACAAGATCGCGTCTACCCGCTGCTGTCTGCCGGAACGCACCGACCCGCAGACAGCCCGCTTTCTCGAATGGGATTATGCGCACCCGACCCAATGAGGCGGCCCAGCCCTGGTCTGTTAGTCCCACAGCTGCTTGTCATGTTAGAGGCGAAACACGAGATGAAGGAGGCCGGTGATGCGTAGATTTGCTGTTGCAGTCTTGATCCTCAGTAGCTTGCTGAGTGGGTGCATTGGGTTTGTCGGGCCAGGTGGTGGAAGGGGCGGCTACTATCATCATCACGATTGGCGCTAGAAGAGGTCTCCCTGTGACGGTATTCGTCCTGGGAACGCTTAAAATTTTTGCCTAATGGAAAAATATCATGCTGTATACCATTGCGGTCGTATTGATCATCCTCTGGCTTCTTGGTCTCGTCACCTCGTATACGATGGGCGGGGTCATTCATATCCTACTGGTCATCGCGGTGGTGATGATTCTGGTTCAGGTCATTCAGGGGCGGCGTTTATAAGCAGGCGGCATAAAGTAAGGATGATCTTTGGACACGTGACCAAGGGCGGCGTCGGTGTCGGGGGCGAATTCGGCGAAGGCGTTCTGCGCGTCCAGGGCCACACCGTCGATTACTACAACCTCGTCTCCGCCTCCGTTGGCCTCACGCTGGGTGTGGCGAAGCACCGAGAGATCATCATGTTCATGACGCAAGGCGCGCTTGATAAGTTCACGAAGAGCGAGGGGTGGTCAGCCGGCGGGGACTCGGCGATTGCCGTTGTGTCGCAGGGTGCTGGTGGCACCTACGACAGTGCCACGCTGGGGAAACCAATCCTCGGATTTGTCTTCGGTGAAAAAGGCCTGATTGGTGATTTATCACTTGAAGGGACGAAAATCTCGAAGATCAAGGATTAACGATCGCCGCCGAGGCGCGGCATTGCGCGCCCTCGGCGGCCGTCCGGCCATTCAATAATTATAATAGATTTATATAGTTAGGAAATGTTCCCAAATCTTTTCTAGAGCTACGACTGATTCTTTCTTCGGCAGGTAGCGGCCGTGCGATGGGGTTGACGGGCAGTGCTCGCAGCGCGCGATGGTATTCTCAGCAGCGTGCGGCCCATGTTCAATGCAGAGCTCATCAATCGAGCGTTCGGCGACCCGGGCGTCTATGTCGATCTGAAATTTGAACGCCGCGCGATCCTGTTCGATATTGGCGATATCGCCGCTCTGCCGACGCGCAAGCTGCTGCGCATCAGCGACGTATTCGTCTCGCACACCCACATGGATCACTTCTCTGGTTTCGATCACCTGCTGCGAGTCTGTCTGGGACGCGACACCGGAGTGAGCCTGTACGGTCCTGAGAGATTCATAACACACCTCGAACACAAGCTTGCGGCGTACACGTGGAATCTGGTCGAGAATTACGAGACCGAATTCGTCGTCCTCGGTCACGAGATCGACAGCCGGGGGTGCGTGCAGCGCGCCCAGTTCCGCAGCACGAGCCGCTTCCAACGCGAGGCGCTCCCCGATGCCTCAGCTCCTCAAGGAGTGCTGCTGGAAACACCGCTGTTCCGGGTGCGCAGCGTGCCGCTCGAGCATCACAACATCACCTCGCTGGCTTTTGCCTTTGAGGAAAGCGTGCACATCAACGTGTGGAAGAGCCGCCTGAATGACTTGCGGCTCCCGACGGGGCCATGGCTCACGGAATTGAAGAAGCGGGTGCGTGAGGGTGCACCGGATAGCACGCCGATTAAAGTGCACTGGCGCACGCGCGATGGTCCGCATGTCCAGGAAATGGAATTAGGCGAACTGAAGCGAAAAGTACTGGAATTCGTGCCGGGCCAGAAGATCTGCTATGTGACGGATGTGGCTGATAACGAGCGCAACAGGGGTGCTCTGGCGGCGTTCCTGCAGGGTGCAGATCTGCTGTTCATCGAGGCCGTATTTCTGGATGCCGACCGGGCACACGCCGAGCGCAAGGGGCATCTCACGGCGCGCGCTGCGGGCGATATTGCCCGGGCCGCCGGGATCAAGTCGGCCGTGCCGTTTCACTTCTCGCCGCGCTACCTCGGGCGGGAAGCGGAGCTGCGTGGCGAGTTCGCCGACGCCTGGCTGCAACCATAGAACGGCGCCTGCGGTTAGGTGCTTCGCCGGGACAGTGCGCAGCGCCGGTGTTGAACTCGTCTCGGCCGCTGTCGGTAGATGAGGAAACTTTTCCGGAGTTTGGGCTAACAACCCCGGTATAGTTTGGTGGCTCGTAAGATGAGCGTTAGCGGCAGGAATATCTTTGGACGGCAACGGACATAACAAGCAACCGACCACCGATTCACCCTGGGCGGTGTATGAGGCCGTGGGCATAGGCATTGCGGTCACCAGGCCCGATGGAACCTTGGATTTTTTCAATGTTGCCCTAATCAAACTGATGGCGGACGGCGCCCGGACAGTGCTGGGAGCGTCGATTTTCGATTTGCTGGATGGTGCGAACGGCGACCTGCAGAGCTTGCACGATGCAGCTCTGGCGACAGACACGGAGCAACGTGCCCTGGTGCGCAGCGCGTCGGGTAAGTTCTTGGCGAACGCGGTTCTGCATCGATTGACTCGCGGTGACGGACACCATGTGGTGTGGTCCTTCGTGAGCACACGAGGCGAGGAGCTAGCCCCTGAGCTCGCGTTATGGGGTACGGAGATCGGCCTCTGGGATTGGGAGGTGCCCAGCGACCGTTTGATCTGGATCAACGACTGGTGCGAGCACTCCCAACTGACGGCCTACGCCGGTAGTGGTCACGAACAGCTATGGTCAGCGCGCATCCATCCGGAAGATCTTTCCGCGTATCGATCCGCCATGACCCAGCACTTGGACGGCCGAGCTCCGCCCTATAATGTCGAGTATCGGCTCCGTGATCGCGACGATGTCTGGGTGTGGATACACGAGCGCGGTCGGGTCATCGAGCGCGACTCGCATGGAAGGGCGCAGCGGGTAGTCGGCATATGCCTCGATGTGAGCGAGCGCCATAACGCAGCGCGCGCCCTGGCGCGAAGCGAATCGCGATTTGCGCATGCCGTCTGGGGAACGAGCGTAGGCTTTTGGGACGTTGAGGTCGCCACCGATACGCTTCATTGGTGGAACGATTGGTGTACTTCGGTCGGATTGGACCCCTGCGAGGGAGACTGGCACTCGCTGCGCTGGAGTGCGGCGGTTTATCCGGACGACCGGTCGCTCGTCACCGACGGACATCAAGCGCTCATCGAAGGCCGCAGTCAGGTCTTCGAGGTCGAGTACCGAATTCGAACCCGCGCGGGTCATTGGCATTGGATCTTGAGCCGCGGACGCGCGATGGCGCGCGATGACTGCGGGCGTGCGATCCACATCGCGGGCGTCACGATCGATATCGATGCCCGCAAACGTGTGGAACTCGCGTTGCGCGACAGCGAAGCGCGACTTGAAGCGGCGACCTGGGGTGCGGACATTGGGTTGTGGGACTGGAACGCCGAAGAGGACTCGCTACTCTGGCTGTCAGATTGGCCTGCTCGATACGGTATCGAAGCCGCACCACGGACAGTGCCGCGTGCAGACTGGCTGGCTCGGATGCACCCGGAAGATCGGCACAAGTGTGCCAGCGAAGACCACGCCTTGCTGCACAACGAACGAAACTCTGCCGAGGCCGATTATCGGATCCTCACCGCGGACAGCGAGTGGCGTTGGGTCAACGTGCGAACCCGAGTCATCGAACGCAATGCCTGCGGCCGTGCAGTGCATATCGTCGGAGCCTGCATAGAGGTCGACACACGACGGCGCGCCGAACAGATCTTACGAACTCAAGCGTTGATTTTGGAAACCATGCGCGAAGGTGTCGTTCTACTCGATCTCCAGGGCCGGATCGAATTTGCCAATCCGGCATTCGATCGCATGTTTGGCCGCGTCGATGCCGGCGCAGCGGCAGTGGCGTCGGTAACGGACTTGCTGAATGTTCCGCAGGCTCATCAGTCCGCAAGGTTCGCGGTCGAAGAGTTGTTCGAACAACCTAACGGCCGCAGCGGCAAGCGCGATGTGACCTTTACGCGGCGTGACGGGACACAGTTTGCGGCGGAGATGTTATCCGCTGATATAGACTTGAATGGGGAGCGACGGGTTCTGGTCGTCGTACAGGATGTCTCCGAGCGCAAGCAGTTGGAGGCAGAGATCATCGAAATCGCAAATCACGAACGGCGTCGTTTGGGGGGCGATTTGCACGATGGCATCGGCCAGGAGCTGACGGGGATTTCGCTGATGTTGCGCAGTTTGGCAACCCGCGTGGGTTTCGCCACCGCGCCGGTCGGTTCTGAATTGAATGAAATCATCGGCTTGGTCAATCACGCAATACAAAGCGTGCGAAAGTTGGCGCTGGGCATTTCCCCCGTGACCTTGGAACGTGGTGGCCTGTTGTCCGCCTTGGAGGCGCTCACGGCGTGGTCGCGGGCGAGCTACAAAATCGACGTGCGCCTACTCCTTAGGATTTACGCGCCAAGTCTGTTCGATGAATCGATGGCTACCCATCTCTATCTCATTGCTCAGGAGGCAATCAATAATGCGGTAAAGCATGGGCAAGCACGATCCGTTATCGTGAAGTTACAGACTTATAAAGCGGTCATCGACCTATCAATCAGTGACGATGGTGTGGGGATTCCTGCAGAGCCGGCGCGAGGCATCGGAATGGGCCTTCGAATTATGGAGCATCGGTGCTCGATCATCGGTGGAGAGATGCAGATCAAAAGACGCCGGAGCGGTGGAACCCGGATTCGATGCGTTATCGGCCGGTAACGATGCAATCTCTCGCGCAACGGCCCGCTTTTCCAACGCGGTAAAAAGCGTCGTGAACTATTCCCGCTTAGGAGATGTTCGGTCAAGACGGAGGACGGCAGCGACCGCGAGTGCTGTTCGCCTCCGAAGCTCGCGTGGGCGAGCCGACTGATCTGCGCCCAGCAGCAAGCGCACCAGCACATCGCCCATCAATATGTGCATGTAGGTGCCTACCGCTTCCTGCGCATCCGCAAAGTCGACCCAGCCACGCGCGATCGCCTCCGCGAATAGTTCCGTGATCGCGTGAGTCACGGTCAATCGCCCCGCTCGATAAAGGGCAGCGCCCAGCTCGGGGGATTGTGCGGATTCGGCGATCGCGAGCCGATACAGTGCGACGGTAAGCGGCGCCAGCAGCTCGGTCAGGAAGCTCATGCCGAAGCGCTGCAGGGTCGCGAAAAACTCGGCGCGGCTACCTGGAGGTCGCAGCTCCAAGGGGCGGCGCATATCGCGGACGCGCTCGTTGATCATGGCCTGCACGATGCCGCGTTTGTTCCCAAAGAGCATATAAAGCGCGCGTTTGGAGGTCTTTGCGCGCGCAGCGATCTCGAGGGTTGTCGCCCGATGATAACCGCGCTCGCCGAATAGCTCGCGGGCAGCATGGAGGATCGCGTCGCGGCGATCCTGGTCGCGCGCATCGAGCTTCCCGGCCGATTGTTGCTGTTGCATCTGACCTACGTGGATATAACGGTACCCTATGGTACCACTCTGTGATATACAATGCTGATCGGTACCGACTAGTACCCGGCGGAACGATGACAATGGAACAGCAAATTCCCGACGAGGTGTCGCAGAATGCGATGGCATCAAGTACGGCCACCGGCCCGGTCGTGGTGCTTCGTGATGTCGTCAAGACCTACGATGGCGACAGCCTGAAGGTCACCGCCATCGATGGCATCACTTTTGACATACCACGCCAGCGGTTCGCAATGATTGTCGGGCCCTCCGGCAGCGGTAAGACGACTCTCCTCAATCTAATCGGCTGCATCGACACTCCTACGGCCGGCCAGATTGAAGTCTGTGGCCAGAACCTCGCGGCACTCTCAGACGACGCGATTACGGATTTCCGTTCCCGTAACGTCGCCTTCGTCTTCCAGAATTTCAACCTGTTTCCGGTACTCTCGGCCTATGAAAACGTTGAGTATCCGTTGCTGCTGCTGGGATTGGAGCCCGGCGAGCGGCGCGATCGCACCATGGCGCTGCTCGCATCCGTTGGACTTGCCGAACATCGGGAGCACCGCCCAAATCAATTGAGCGGCGGCCAAAAGCAGCGTGTGGCCATCGCCCGTGCCTTGGTCAAGAGGCCGGGACTGGTGCTCGCTGATGAGCCGACCGCGAACCTCGACAGCCGAACCGGAGCCCAGATCATCGAACTCATGCATCGGGTGCAACACGATCACGCGGTGAGTTTCATATTTTCGACGCACGACCCCCAGCTCATCTCCCATGCCGAAGAGACGTACGCCATTCGCGACGGCAAATTGGTCGAGCGACACTCGGAGCCACGCCGATGATGCTGCTCAAGATCGCCTTCCGCAATATCCTGCGTAATTCCCGCAGGTCGCTGATGACCATGTCAGCCGTTGCCGTAGGCGCAATTGCCTTAATCCTTTTCGGCGAATTCATGGCCTACTTGGTCGTCGGTTTCCAGACGACCACGGTTGAGGAAACCGGTCACTTATCGGTCTTCCATCAAGGCTATTTCGAGTTCGGCGCCGGCAATCCCGCCGCGTACGGCATCGGGGATTACCAGACGGTCATCGGCCTGATCGAGGATGATGTCGTACTCAAGCCCATGCTTCGCGTGGTGACTCCCACGGTCAAGCTGTTCGGCATCGCCGGCAATTTCGATATCAATGCTTCGACGACGTTTTTAGGCATGGGCGTCGTACCCTCAGACCGGAGCCGGATGCTTCTATGGGACGAGTACCACATCCAGCGCGGTGGAGGGCGAGTCCCCACCGAGCTTGGGTTGCGCGATGACACCCCGACGCGAGGAGTGATCGGCGTGGGCCTGGCGCGCATTCTCGGCCTGTGCAAGCAACTGGGAGTCGCCAATTGCCCCTCGCCTCCCGTGGAGGC
>Ga0209517_10008704_pt1 | contig 11816 bp, 12 predicted proteins | sample PeaSoiMetSII2010_FD_187695 | JGI IMG/M metagenome (GOLD analysis project Ga0209517, IMG submission 187695) | Peat soil microbial communities from Weissenstadt, Germany - SII-2010 (SPAdes) (version 2) | ecosystem: Environmental > Terrestrial > Soil > Wetlands > Peat | place: Germany...
GCTTCAACCACTCCAACCAGTCTCGTTCCTCTTGGCTCATCGCGATTCGTTCCATGCTTCAGCCTGACGGCTGTCAAGAGGAACTTTCTACTTTGGCCAATTAGGAATTTCTCATTTTGGCGCGACACCGGGATTAGGCTACCGCTCCCTCACGATCGCGGCTCCGCTATACTAGTTCCATTCGTCTGAACGAGGGGATATGCGTCCGACAACTGGGTACCTGTGGGCTGCAGGTTTCATTTTTTGCACGGTTTGTTCCGGCCAGATGGTTTCGGTGGCGCCGCGGAGAGGTCCCGCTCATCCTGAGGAACTGCCGCGCTCGACCTTTCGGCTGGAGGTGAAGCTGATCGAAATTCCGGTCAGCGTCAAAGACCTGCGCGACCGTCCGGTCCTCGGTTTGCCGCAAAGCGGTTTCCGCCTTTTCGAAGACGACGCGGAACAGCAGATCGTGGCATTCTCGCGGTCGGACGCGCCCATTTCCACGGGCCTGGTTTTCGACACCAGCGGCAGCATGCGGCATCGCATTCAAGATTCCCGCGCGGCGGTGGAACAGTTCCTGACGACCTCGGTGAAGGGCGACGAGTTTTCGCTGGTCACGTTCAGCGACAGTCCCCAGTTGATCAGCCCATTCACTTCGGATGCGGGCGAAATCTCGCGCCGTCTGACAGGCGTTCATGCGCGCGGCTGGACCGCCATGATCGATGCGATCCGGCTCTCTCTTCAAGAGATGCGCCGGGCCATCAACTCGCGCAGGGTGCTGCTGGTGCTCTCGGACGGCGGCGACAACAACAGCCGCTATTCGGAAAGCGAGCTGCTCTCGCTGGTGCGGGAATCGGACGTGCGGATCTACTCCATTGGGCTTTTCGAACGTCCCAAGTACCTGGAGAAGCTGGCCGAGGAGACCGGCGGCAGGGTGATCTGGGTCCACAAGCTGAGCGAACTGCCCGAAGCTATGGAGCGGCTCAGCGCCGAGATCCGCAACGAATACTGCATCGGCTACTATTCGAGCCACGCGCAGAACGACGGGCGATATCATAAGATTCGGGTGGAAATCGCGCCGCCGGATTCGAGGCAGGTGCGCGCCTCGTGGCGGCGGGGCTATACCGCGCCATGAGGTAGCTACCGCCCGGACGAGCCAAAGCCGCCAGCTCCACGTTGGGAATCGGCCAGGCCGCCTTCGACCCACTCGACCGCTTCGTATCGCGCCACGATCATCTGGGCGATGCGATCGCCGGCATGGACGGTGTAGGGCTCGCGCCCGAGGTTGAGCAGGATGACGCGAATTTCGCCGCGATAACCGGGGTCGATGGTGCCGGGCGCATTGGGCGAGGCGATGGCGTGCTGGAGCGCGAGTCCGCTGCGCGGCCGCACCTGGGCTTCGTAGCCGGGAGGGAGCTCGATGGTGAGCCCGGTGGGAACCAGGCGGGGCACTCCCGGTTCCAGCGTCACGTCCTCGACCGCGCGCAGATCCATGCCGGCGTCTTCGCCGGGTCCATGGGCATAGGCGGGCAGGACGGCCGCGGGATGGATGCGCTGGATTCGGATCTGCATTCCTCGTTATCATAGCGTCTTGCCCTCCACCAAACGCGTTATCGCGGTGGCGCCCATGCCGCCGGAGAAGAGCGCCTACGCGCTGGCCCGTTACAGCCGCTCGCCCGATTCCATTCGCGACTCGATCGAATGGGTGCGCACGCACGACTCGCAAAAGTTTCTGGAGAGCTTCTATTTCCAGTACGGGCACGCCTCGATTGCCGACCTGGGGCACAGCGTGGTCTGCTTCGAAGGGATTTCGGAACTGGCGGCCACGGAAATCGAAGAAGAGCCGCTGTGGGACGGCCAGGCGAAATCGTCGCGCTACCAGGACTTTTCGAAGTCGGGCTTCATCACGCCGCCGGAGCTGACGGGCGACGATGCGGCGGCGTACCGGTCGGCCGGAGAGAGCCTGCTGGCGGCATACGGCAAAGTGAACGAGCTGGCGTTCGGGCGCCTGTGCGAGCGGCTGCCGCGTCCGGACGACATGAAGCCGGAGGCTTACCGGCGGAATGTCGCGGCGCGGGCCTTCGACGTGGCGCGCTACCTGCTGTTTTGGGGCGTGCCGACCAACGTGGGGCAGGTGACCAGCATTCGCACGCTGGAGAAGCAGATCCGGCGGCTGAAGGCCTCGGAATACGGGGAAGTGCGGGAGATCGGCGAGGAGATTGCGCAGGCCTGCGCCGCGGAGCCGGACTGCCGGTGGGACCTCAACGCGGCGGCTGAAGCGGTGGCCCCGACGCTGGCGCGGCACGCCGAGGCGGACGAGCACGCCGCGAAGTCGCGCGAGGATTTGAAGCGTTGGGCGGAGCAGAATCTGCCGGCGGCCGCGGGCGGCGCCGCGGAGCGCGTGGGCCTGGTGCGTCCCACGAACGTTCCTGCCGATATCGCGGCCACGCTGCTCTACCCGGTGACGGACCGTCCGTTCCGCGAGCTGTACGAACTGGCCTGCGGATGGAGCGCCGCGCAGCGCGCCGAGGTGATCGACGTGGCGCTCGGCTCGCGCACGGGGCGCGACGAGATCCTGGCGGGCTTCCGCGGGGGGCTTTACGCCTACGACATGGTGATCGACATTGGAGCTTATCGCGACTTGCACCGGCACCGGCGCTGCCAGAAGTTCCGCCAGCCGTACTCCGGCGGGCTGGGCTACGACACGCCCGCGCTGGTGGCGGACGCCGGCGCTGCCGAGGTCTACGATGCGGCGATGCGGGAGGCTATGGACACGATGCGGCGACTCGCGGCGCCGGCGGCTCACTATCTGCTGCCGTTCGGGGCGCGATCGCGCTTCCTGTTCAAGATGGATTTCGCCGAGGCCGAATACATTTCGCGGCTGCGGAGCGGGGTGAAGGGCCACTTCAGCTACCGGGAGATCGCCTGGGAGATGAAGTGCAAGATGGAGCAGGTGGAGCCGGAGCTGGGGCGGCTGATTCAAGCGACGCCTCCGTGGGTGGAGGATCCGCTGAAGAGATAGGGAGTGGGGGCCGGGGGCAAGGGAGCCCGGCCGGGAGACGCAGGTGACGCAAAATCCCGGGTGAGTCGAGTTATTAATGGTGGGGTCTTAAATTCTGGTGTTTCTGTGGGTTGCGGAGATTGGCCGAAATCGGGAGACGCCAATTGAGGGTTTTGTGGAAAACTCGCGTCACCCTGAACCCCGCGGAGACCGATGGTGCGGGTACCTGGTTGTAAATGCTGGAATTTCAATTCGATGCGGCTCGCGATGGGGGCCGGCATGCACTTTCCGGGATGCTGGGACACGACTCGTGCTGGTTGGGGCGGGTCGGCCGGCAGCGTGGCAACGGGTTGGTCCATAGAAAGCTCCGTAGGCGGCGCATCGATGCGTCGCCACCCCAAAATGGGGGCACAAACGAAAAACAGCTCCCAAAACGACGGGGAGCTGTGTTGAGCGCAAGTCTCTTCCTAGTTTCAGAGTAGCAGGCGGACATGGCGGGGAATGGGCAAAAGGGGTGGCGGAGCGGGTTTGGGTGGTTCGTAAGTGATTTCGAATCAGTGGGTAAGGTGTGGATGAAGATTTATTTCCAAAATCTGTGACCGGGTTTTGGGGCGAGGTTAGGAAAGATCTGTATTACATGTGAAGTCTTTTATTTTTAGTATGGTGAGTTGATGCAAACGTATTTCGCCAACATCGAGAACGACCTGGGTGACTGGAACCCGTTGCTGATAGTGCTATTTTAGGGGCGGGTGCCATGCACCTGTGGATTGAAATTGTCAAAGGTTAGTGCAGTGAAAAAAGCCCGGAGTACGTGCTTCGGGCTTTGCAAATAACCTGTGACAGAACGTTTTTATTGACTTCCGTACTGGGAAGGCGCATGCTCCGTGTATGAAAGGAGACATATGCGACCCAGCTATACGGTCGTCATGGAAATAGCCGGCCCGGCTGCGATGTTCACGCGGCCTGACACCGGCGGAAGCTTCGTTTCGTATCCCGCGCCTACCTACTCGGCCGCGAAGGGGATCTTCGAATCCATCGCGCGGCTGAAAAGCGCCTTCATCAGGCCAACAAAAGTTGAGATCTGCCTACCGGTTCAATTCCACCGCTACGGGACCAACTATCGCGGCCCCTTGCGAAAAGTGAATCAACTGAAGAAGGACGTCAGCTACCAGCTCAAGGCGGTGATTCTGGTGGATGTCTGTTACCGGCTTCACGGCGTGATTGAGGAGGCGACACCCTCACCGGTGCCCACCAACCACTTACACGCGCTGCAACAGATGTTTGAACGAAGGCTGCGAAATGGACAGTGCCATGCGATGCCGTGCCTCGGGTGGAAGGAATTCACGCCGTCGTATGTCGGGCCGTTCCGTGATGCCACCAAGGTCGAGGATTCGATCACGTTGGATGTACCGTCAATGCTGCACTCCGTCTTTGACAAGGCAGTGGCCGGAACGTGGCAGCCGAGGTTTGTGCAGAACGCGAGGATCGAGAAAGGCGTATTGGAATATGCTCAATGAACTGTACACGCTGGACCGCTCTCTTAAGAAGTTCAGTGTGAGAGTGCAGGAGTCACATCCATGGGTTAAGCGGGTTGGCCGTTCGACGCTGCTGATTGCGGGCGTCGATGCCTCGGGCGCGGTTACGGAGATCGGGCAGACGGACGCTCAAGATGCCGTCTCGCTATTCAAGATCCAGCCAAGCAATCAAGCCAACTTTCCGCAAGTGACTTGGAACGGCCCGATCTGGGATCTTGACCGGAACTCCAGCGCGGTGCAGGAATGGCTGGCTTGCCCCGAGAAGGAGGTTCAGCGACGGGCGGAGTTACTACGACGAGCGTGTAGGGGCACCGAGATTGCTACCGGGCAGGGCAGGGCTGTGACGAGGATGCGTGAGTTCTGCCAGGAACTGGCGGAGCGGTTCCCCAGAGACGACGAAAGCGAGTTCGCCGCTTTTCCCGTGCTGCTCTGCCGACTTCTCGGAGCGGCTCTTACGCCGCGGGATTGGCTGCGCGGCTTGTCCGACGCCGCCATCTCCAGCGCGGAGACCGGGCCCCAGGAGTTGCTGGCGTCCGTTGAAGCACTGCTTACGGGGGAAAAGGCCAAGGTGCCGATCCTCTTCGACCTGGCCGACTGCACTGACTTCCGCTGCCGGGTTGCGAATCCCCGGATGGGGGGGTATTTCAGCCGCAGGCTGAACGCAACCCAACAGGCGGGGACAACCATGGGGCGATGCGCCTTGAGCGGGTTGGAGATGCCGCTCGAAACAGAGAAACTGCCTAGCCCCAACCTTCCGGTTCTGGGACCGACGTTTCTGATGGCGATGAATCCGGATACACCATGCCAAACTCGCTATCGACGGATCGGCACCGATGTCTTCCCGGTTGGAAAGATGACGGCGGACGAGTTAAACAGGGCGTTGGTGCATCTGACTACAGCCGATCGAGAAGGCAAGAATTGGAAGCGCATTCCGGGTAACAACCGCAAGAAGTTCCATCTGCTGGTCGCTTACCTGGAGTCGTCGCCGTTGCTCGAAGCGCAGATTGCCGAGATGTTTACCGGATCTGAGAAGTCGGACCGGCTGTACTCGGCAATTTGCGAAGAGGTCTGCAAGGCACTCGAGGGCCGGAAGGCCGGTGATAGCGACCTGCTCCACGTATTCACTTTGAACAAGATCGACCCGGGGCGAGTACAAGTGGAACTCAGCGATGCATTCACCGCTAGTCAAGCTATTCAAGGGAGCACTGAGTGGGCGCGGGGAGCACGGAACAGACCCCTACTTCCGATGAAGGATGAGGGTGCCGTCCCGTCTCCCTACGACGTGATGCGTTGTACGCAGATGCAATGGGAACGGGGCGGCGGTTCGTACGCCGATGCACCCGGATGCCGTCTAGGAGAGGTCTTCGACCTTGTCATCGCGGGCAGGCCGGGGGCCAATGTCTCAGCACATGCTCTGCTTGAAATGACGACGCGGCGGACTGCGGAGTTACTAATTGCAATCGGACACACTGTGCACCGGGGGACTAAGGAGGCATGGAAGAATATTTCGCGAGAAGCAGGAAAGTACCCATTAATCGCGGCCTCCGTGTTAGGGATAACTTTGAGCAAACTTGAACAACGAAAGGAAAACTACATGCAAGAACCCGCATTTCTGATTGGGCGATTTCTATCGCTCGCCGACACATTGCACGCCGAATACTGCAAGGTTGTCCGCAAGAACGACATGCCGCCGCAACTGCTGGGCAATGCGCTGATTCCGACGGCGATCCAGGACCCGAATAAAGGGTTGGCGAGAATGCGCCAACGCCTCTGCATTTATCAGGCCTGGGCGCGGGGAAAGAAGGGAACCGGCCTGGCCCGCTGGGCGTGTGGCGAGATGGGGAAAATAGCGACCGAGGTAGCCGGCAAGTTGCCCGGGCTGCGACTTAGCGACGAGCAACAGGCGCAGTTGCTGCTGGGATACCTGGCGCGGACGGAAAGCAAAGATGAAGAAAAGATCGAGGAAGGAGCAACAAACTAAATGAGCACACAAGTAAACCAGACGAGTTTAATGCGGGCGACCGGCCTGCTGGTGATTGAAGTGGTCAACTCAAATCCTAACGGCGATCCGGACAACGAAAGCGAACCGCGGACGCGAGTAGGAGACCGAGGCGAGATCTCGCCGGTCTCGTTCAAGCGCAAGCTGCGCGATCTGGTTGAGCTCAAGGAAGGGCCGGTGTGGCAGGAGGTTGCCGGTGGATTCGAGCCGCCGTTGTCACCCGAGGGGTTCGACGTCCTGGAACAGCGTGGCCGCGACCGGAAGAAGATCGAAGGGGAGATTAAGGATGGATCGTTTGTATCACGCTATTGGGATGGACGCCTGTTCGGTAACACGTTCCTGGAAGAAGGCAGCTCAACGAGCATCAGGACAGGGGTGGTTCAATTCGGCATGGGGATTTCCTTGGCTCCCGTAGAGATTCAGAGGCACACACTGACGAACAAATCAGGGGTTCAAGAGGGAAAGGACCGTGGGATGGCTCCGCTGGGTTACCGAGTGGTGCAGCACGGAGTCTATTGCATGCCGTTTTTCGTGAACCCCACGGCGGCATCGAAGTCGGGCTGCACGCCGACAGACCTCGATCTCATGTTGCGGCTGATCCCTTACGCTTACGCACACACGGCGTCGTTCGTGCGGCCGGATGTCCGTATGCGTCACGCATGGTACATCGAGCACAAGTCGCGGCTGGGATCGTGTCCCGATTCCAAGCTGATCGATGCGTTGACACCGACGAGGAAGGGCGGCAGCAGCACGGCATCGCAGGAGTGGAGCGACTACGAAGTGCCTTCCGGTCTCCCTGAGGATCTGTTGGCGCGGGTTTCCTCGTGCATCGATCTGGCGGACCATGACTGGAAAACTGCTAGCGCATAGCGCCCGACCGAAGCGCGGAATCCCGGCGCAGGAATTCTGGAAACATACAGAGGAGGTGGCCCGCAAGGCGGCAGAGAATGCGGGCCACGCCTGCGAGTTTTGGACTGGAGACCGCGGGTTCTTTCGCGCGGAAGTAAAGGCTGCGGCGCGCCTGCACGACTGCGGGAAACTGGCCCCGGAGAACCAGGAGGTGTTGGCGCGTTCGTGTAAAGACCCGTTGCCGGTCAGGCATGAAGATGCGGGCGCGGCCTGGCTACTGGAAAGGCGGAGTACAAAGGCCGCGTTGCTGGTAGCCAGCCACCACGCAGGCCTGCCGTCGGAATCCGACGAGGGCAAGAAGGACTTCATGAAACCGCCGGGCAGGAGGTACCGGCTTGCGGAAGCCATCGAGCACACGGAACGGCACATGGCGAAATACGCGGCCGAATACGCGCAAGCGGGTGTCTTGTACGAATGCGAGACGGGGGACGGGGCCCGCGGTTGGTCGGGGCTAACCCACCGGATGGCGCTTTCCTGCCTGGTGGATGCGGACCATACCGACACGGCGGCGAACTACCGGCAGGCCGTTCCGAAGAAGCCCGCGAAGCGGCAGTGGGCCGAAAGAGCGGAAGTGCTCGACCGATATGTAGCCGAGTTGTGCGTCAAGCGGAAAGACGATCCGCGCAACCAGGATCGCCGCGTGGTGTACGAACGCTGCGCGGCCGCCGCTCCGGATTCCGGCATCGTTGCCTGCGACGCAGCCGTCGGTTCAGGAAAGACGACGGCGGTTATGGCTCACCTGCTGGGAGTGGCCGAGCGGAGGAAACTGCGCCACATCTTTGTCGTCCTGCCGTACACGAACATCATTCAACAATCGGTTGACGTTTATAGTGAGGCGTTGGTGTTGGATGGGGAGAATCCAGCCGATGTGGTGGCGGAGGTACACCATCGGGCGGAATTCCAAGACCCGGATCTCCGAGAGATGTCGGTGCTTTGGGACGCTCCGATTACGGTCACCACGGCGGTTCAGTTCTTCGAAACGCTGGCGGCGAACAAACCAGCGCGTTTGCGAAAGCTGCACGAACTGGCGGGTTCGGCGGTCTTCCTCGACGAAGTTCACGCCGCGATTCCGACCTGGCTGTGGCCGCAGACCTGGCTATGGCTGAAGGAACTGGCGAGGGATTGGGGCTGCTACTTTGTGCTGGCCTCGGGCTCGCTGGCGAAGTTCTGGGAGAATGGCGATTTCGTGCAGGCTCCAGAGAGCATCCCAGACCTCTTGACACCGGAGATTCGGGCACGGCTGACGAAGGTGGAGGAGCAACGGATTCAAGTCCAGGCCCGTCCACAGCCCCTCGGTTGCGATGAACTATCGCGTTTTGTTTCCGGTAAGACCGGACCCCGACTGGTTATTCTGAACACGGTGCAATCGGCGGCTGTGCTGGCCGACCACATGCGCGCGAAAAAGCTGGAGGTCATGCACCTTTCCACGGCGCTGGCCCCGGGCGATCGAGAGAAAGTAGTGGAACGGGTGAGGGAGCGCCTCAAGGACAAGGCTTTCACCGACTGGACCCTGGTGGCGACGAGTTGCGTGGAATGTGGAGTGGACTTCTCGTTCCGGACGGCGGTCCGGGAGAGTTGCAGTGTCGCGAGCCTGATCCAGACGGGCGGAAGAGTAAACAGGAACGGCGACTGGACCGCGGCGGAAGTTTGGGATGTTCGCTTGACGGACCCAATGTTCAACGAGCATCCATCGTTCAAGTACTCGCGGAAGGTCTTGAAGGAGATGCTGGAGAGGAACGAACTAGGCGGGAGCGCGTCGGCGGCGGTTACCGAGGCACTGCGACAGGAATTAGTTCTTAAGGATGTCCGGACAAAAGCGGACGAGTTGCGAGGGCTGGAGCGTGACGAAGAATGGGCCGACGTTGGACGGCTGTACCGGGTGATCGATTCGGATACGGAGACAGTGGTGGTAGACCCGGAGTTGGTAGAGCGGATCACTGCTGGTGAGCGCGTCGCGTGGCAGGAATTGATAAGAGGAAGCGTTCAGATCTGGCGGAAGAAGGTGCTGGACCTGGGGATTCGGGCATTGGACCGCGACGGCGATCTGTTTTACTGGACCGGGCCGTACGACCGGGAGTTTCTGGGTTACATGAAGGGGGTGCTTCCGCTGATCAAGGGAAAGGATACGGGTTTGTACGCGTAATGTACTCCGAAGACGACCTGCTGCCGCTTTCGGGATTGCAGCACCTGCATTTCTGCGAGCGGCAGTGGGGGCTGATCCATATCGAGCAGCAATGGGAGGAGAACCGGCTCACGGCGGAAGGGCGGGTTCTCCACGAGCGGGTCCACTATGGAGGATCGGAGGGGCGGCCCGGCGTAGTGATTGCGCGCGGGCTGCACCTCTACTCCCTGCGATTGGGACTCACGGGGCAGGCGGACGTGGTGGAGTTTCAGGAACAGGGGCCAGGCTCACCAACGCGCGAGTGGGCCGGGGGCCAGGGGTCGGGGCTCGGGAACACGGTACGATTGCCGGGAAGGCCGGGCTATTGGCGGGTTTTTCCAGTCGAATATAAGCGCGGGAAGCCGAAGGCGGATTCGTGCGACGAGGTGCAACTCTGCGCGCAGGCGATGTGCCTCGAAGAGACGTTCGGAGTCGAGATCGGGTGCGGCGCGCTATTCTACGGCACGAGCCGGCGAAGGACCGAGGTCCGGTTCGATGGCGAATTGCGGCGGCGGACCGAGGAGCTTGCGCGGCGGATGCACGAATTGTACGCCGCGGGGGTCACGCCGCCGGCGGTCTATGCGAAGAAGTGCGACCGCTGCTCGCTGTACGGGCGGTGCCTGCCGCGGGCGATCTCCAAACGGGCGAGCGTGAAGCGGTACATGGCCAGGGCGTTGCGGGACGAGGATGTGGAGACATGAAGCAACTGCTGAACACGCTGTACGTGACGACGCAAAAGGCGTACCTGGCGCGGGACGGTGAGGCGGTGGCCGTGCGGGTGGAGCAGGAGACGAAGCTGCGGGTGCCGATTCACACGTTGAGCAGCATCGTGTGCTTCGGGCAGGTGGGGTGCAGCCCGTTCCTGATGGGGCTGTGCGGGGAGCGCGGGGTGGCGCTGGCATTCCTGACGGAGCACGGGCAGTTTCTGGCGCGAGTCGAGGGGCCGGTTTCGGGGAACGTGCTGCTGCGGCGCGAACAGTATCGATGGGCCGACCGGCCGGAGCGCGCGGCGGCGGTGGCGCGGTCGGTGACGCTGGCGAAGATCGCGAATTGCCGGACGGTGGTGCTGCGGGCGCTGCGGGAGCGGGCGGAGGGGGACGGCACGGAGGAACTGGGACAGGCGGCGCGGCGCCTGGGTCGCCTGGTGGAGACGGTGGAAAGGACGGAGGGGCTGGAGGAGATTCGGGGGCACGAAGGGGACGCGGCGCGGGTGTATTTCGGAGTTTTCGGGCGGCTGATCGGAGTGCCGGAGGAGGAGTTCTACTTCCGCGGGCGGAACCGGCGTCCGCCGCTGGACAACATGAACGCGCTGCTCTCGTTCGTGTACACGCTGCTGACGCACGACGTGACGGCGGCGCTGGAGGCGGTGGGGCTGGATCCGGCGGTGGGGTATCTGCATCGGGACCGGCCGGGGCGTCCGAGCCTGGGACTGGACCTGGTGGAGGAACTGCGGCCGGTGATCGCGGACCGGCTGGCGTTGTCGCTGGTGAATCGGCGGCAGGTGCAGGCGAGCGGGTTCCGGAAGACGGAGAGCGGCGGCGTGGTGATGGACGACGCGACGCGGAAGGAGGTGCTGGTGGCGTATCAGAAGCGGAAGCAGGAGGAGGTTCTGCATCCGTTCTTGCAGGAGCGGGCGGCGTTCGGGCTGGTGCCGCACTTGCAGGCGGCGTTGTTGGCGCGGTTCATCCGGGGCGACCTGGACGGGTATCCGTGTTTCTTGTGGAAGTGAGGAGCGAGCAAAGCGATGATGCTGGTGGTGGTTGCTTACGACGTGAGCACGGAATCGGAGGAAGGGCGAAGGCGGCTGCGGCGGGTGGCCCGGGTTTGCGAGAACTGCGGGCAGCGGGTGCAGAACTCGGTCTTCGAGTGCCTGGTCGATGCGGCACGATGGGTCCGGCTGCGGGCGGAGTTGGTGCAGGAGATCAGCGTGGCGGAGGACAGTTTGCGGTTCTATTTCTTGGGCGATAAGTGGAAGGGGCGAGTGGAGCATGTGGGCGCGAAGGCTTCGTACGATCCACAGGGGGCGTTGATTGTGTGAGAGTTGCGCGAACGTGAAGCGGACGGAGATTTGCCGGGAGGTTCGCGCGGGCGGGTTTGTGTCGTGGGGAGAGGGTTTTGGGCTGGGGTTGAATATAATGAATGGAGAGAAGAGCAGTAGGGAGTGGTGAGGTTAGCGGAAGTTGCAGGAACGCCCGTTTGTTCTGAGGGGGATAGAGGCGGGCCGTCGCGCCC
>Ga0209517_10008705_pt1 | contig 11816 bp, 9 predicted proteins | sample PeaSoiMetSII2010_FD_187695 | JGI IMG/M metagenome (GOLD analysis project Ga0209517, IMG submission 187695) | Peat soil microbial communities from Weissenstadt, Germany - SII-2010 (SPAdes) (version 2) | ecosystem: Environmental > Terrestrial > Soil > Wetlands > Peat | place: Germany: Weissenstadt...
CTGCCCCTACTGTGGTTCCGCGCCCCAGCACATCGGGGAAGAAGTCACGGAAGAAATCGACCTGATTCCAGCCAAGCTGATCCGCCGCCGTACGGTGCGTCCCAAATACGCCTGCCGCTGTGGCGAAGCGGGTGTGGCGATCGCGCCCCTGCCACCACGGCTGATTCCCCAAAGCCAACTCGGACTCGGCTTGGCCGTTCACTTGGTCCTGGCGCGGTATGACGATCACCTCTCGTTCTACGCTTTGGAACGGATCTTCCGCGAACGCCTTGCGGTGGAGATCCCCCGCCAACAGATGGTGCAGTGGGTCGAGCATATCGCCGGCTGGCTCAAGCCCGTTTACGATGCGATGTGGCAAGCGATGAAAGCCGGCGGCTACTTGCAGATCGATGAAACCCCCGTCAAGGTGCTCGACCCGGAAGTCCAGGGCAAGGCTGCGCAAGGCTACTTGTGGTTTTTCTCGGTGCCGGGAGGCGACGTGATCCTGGAGTTTTCCCGCAGCCGAGGGCAGGAGGTGCCCCGCCAGAGATTGCAGGGTTTTCAGGGCACGATGCAGACCGACGCCTACGAAGTTTATCAGGCTCTGGAGCGTAAAGACGCGGCCCTGGCACGCATCGGATGTCTCGCCCACGCCCGGCGGGGCTTCTATCAGGCGCTGAAGGAATCGGTCAGCGAAGCGGTTTGGTTCATCAGCCAGATCCGCCAACTCTATCGCCTGGAGGATCAAATCCGGCTGCTCAGCCCTTCCGAGCGCTACCGCCTTCGCCAAGAGCAGGCTCCTCCCCTCTGGGAAGCCATGAAGAAACATGCTGAGGGACTGCAACCCCAGCTCTTACCGAAGAGCACTCTGGGAAAAGCGGTGAACTACTTCCGCAACGAGTATGTCGCTTTGTGCGGGTATCTAGCCGATGGGCGCTTCGAAATCGACAGCAACCTGGTGGAGAATGACATCCGCCCTACCGCAGTAGGCCGCAAGCGGTGGCTCTTCATCGGCCACCCCGAGGCCGGATGGCGTAGTGCGGTGATCTATTCCATCCTGATCAGTTGCCGGCGGCGCGGCCTGAACCCGCAAGAATATCTCACCGACGTCCTGGCTCGCTTGCCCTCCCTGAAGATCACTCAAATCCAAGACCTGCTCCCGGCCCCTTGGAAGCCTCCCTCGGGGAACACCTCTCGCCGTTCAGATTCTAGCGCCTTGAGGGGATAAGGTCCGCAAGATCGCATCCAGAACTTGATCGAGATACTTACCGACGTCTTCGGCCAGGAAGCGGAGGACCCGATAGCCGTTCTCCTGAAGCAAAGCATCCTTGCGACGATCGCGCCGGTAGGCGTCCGGATCGCCCAGATGCTGGCTGCCATCCAATTCGATCGCGAGGCGTGGCCGCTCGCAAAGCAGGTCAACTTCCATGCCGCCCCATCCATCGAAGGCAATGGGAAGCTCGGCGTTCAAATGAAACTTTCCGGCTGTTTCCGTCAGTGTTTCGAGTCGCCGGTATAGAAACGCTTCCGTGGCGCTGCGCGCTCGATCGGCGCCTTCGGCATTCGGCGGTGGGGTTACGGCAACATGGACAAATAAATTCGCCAGGGGTGAATCTACGCCATCGCGCACCAAGCGACGCACGCTCGAGGCGTATTGGCTCTTCCACACAGGATCGACGGGAAGTGGCACATCCGCAGGCCAGCCAGGCACAGCGCTACCCGGAAGCTCGATCGTGTAGCCAATCGCTTCATAGCCGCGACAGCGGCGATCAAACATCCTCGCCAGCATCGGCACATTGAGATCAGCGTAGTCGTATACGCGCACTTCGCGCTTGCCGTCATAGAGGCGGTGCAGCCTGCCGACATACTGCGCGATGGTTCCGTGCCACGAAACCGGCAGCGTCAGAAAAAGAGTATCCAGCCGGGCATCATCAAAACCCTCGCCCACATAACGGCCAGTGGCCAAGATCAGGCGAGCCTCTCCTGCAGGAATGGCGGCCAGGCGAGCCGGGAGCGCGCTAAGTTCCTTCTTGCGCATCCCTCCTCGGAGCACGACGAGGTGCTGCACCTCGGGGCCCAATCGATTGGCTAAGGCGTCCAGATGTTCATTCCGTTCCGTCAGCACCAGCGGCGAACGCCCCTCTCCCAGGGCTTGGAGCACGTCCTGGCAGATGAGTCGATTACGTTCTTCCTCGGCAACCAGTTCTTCATAGAGTTGGTGAAATTGCATCCGCACATTGGGATGCGCCGGTCGTAACGGACGAAAGCCCGTCGGACGAACCATCACCTTATGCTTAAAAGGATGAGCCGCCGCCTGCTGTTTCGCATTACCCCGATAACGCACGGGACCACATTGCATGAAGATGATCGGATGATGGCCATCCTTCCGCGCGACGGTCGCAGACAAACCCAGGACGAACTTTGCCTTGGCCTGACGTGCCACAAGCTCAAAGCTCTGGGCGGAAAGATGGTGGCATTCGTCAACAATCAAGTGCCCGTAATTCCCCACCAGGTCATCGACGGCCCCCTTTCGCACCAGGCTTTGAATCACGGCCACATCCACTAGACCGGTCGGCTTTTTGCGTCCCCCACCGATCCGACCGATGGCGCGCGCCGGCACGCCCAGGAAGGTGGAAAGCCGCTCGATCCACTGTTCCTGCAATTGCCGCCGGTGTACCAAGACGAGCGTATTAACGCCCCGTTGGGCCATCAACCACGCGGCCACCACGGTCTTTCCGAAGGCAGTGGTGGCCGCCAACACTCCCGTGTCATGGGCGAGCATGGCCTGGGCGGCGACAGCTTGCTCGGTGCGGAGTTGACCCTGGAATGTCATCTTTAGGGGTTGGCCGGCGTGGCGTCGGTCCTGAATCATCGGCCGGATGTTCAAATCCGACAAGGTTTGAAGCAGCTCTTCCAGGCAACCGCGTGGCAGCCCAAGGTGCTTGGAGTGATCCTCTGCGCAGGCAATGATGCGAGGCTTGTCGTAGGTCGAAAGCCGCATGGCCTGAGCTCTGTAGAACTCGGGATTTTGGAACGCCGCCATCCGGATCAACCGGTTGCGGAGGGCAGGAGCCAACCCCTCCTTCCGAATATAGATTTGATTGCCCAGGGTGAGTTCCAAGCTTTCCGGCAGTGGACCTGGGATCGAAGCTTCTCTCCGGCGCCGCGAGGGTGGAGTCAACCATGGGGCTGCTTCGTCTTCATCCTCCGCAGGCGCTAAACGCACGCCGATCACTTTACCCTTGGCCTCGGCGAGACGGACTATCTCTTCAACTTCCTGGCGGGTGATCCTGCGGATCGTGGACAAGAACTCCCATTGGTCAGGATAGGGTGCAAAGCGCTCGTCCACGAAAACGCTATGGCCCGAATCCCGCGAGCGTTTCTGTAGGGGCAGGGCGATCAAGTTGCCGAACCCACCGGGCGGCAGGGTGTCTTGATTCGGAAAGAAACGGTCGTAGGAATCTAGACCGATGTCCGGACGGCGTTCCATGGTTTCCGTCAGAAGGTGCGCCCCCAACTTCCGCGCCAAGCCGGCAGGGATGGCTTCGTCGAAGAAGAACCAAATGTGCCCACCGTGGCCCGAGCGTGATCGCTCCAAGGCAACTGGTACATTCTTTTGGCGGCAGGTTTCCAGAAACGCGACGGCATCCTCCTGCCATGCTGCTTTGTCAAAATCGGCAGCCAGGAAGAAACAGGTTTCGTCCAGCAGCATCGGATAAACACCCATGACGAAACCACGGCCTTGGTCGTCCCGACCCGAGAGATGCCGGCGGAGTACCTCATCAGTTACGGGAAGAAAACGCTGGTGGGGGCATTCGGAACATTTGATTCGCGGTTTTTCGCAAATCCCCGCGACCCACTCATTGGCGCAAGCCGGTGAATAACCGGCCCTGCCTGTCTTGCGGCTTTCGAAACGGCGTGGGTAGACATCTGCGCGCCCGCGAAACAAAGAACGGAAAAGGGCGATTTTGGCTTCGGCGGGTGAATGCTGATTCACGCTAACTTGCTGCAAGGCAGGAGGGCTGAGAAGTGGTTCCACGCCCCTATTTTACATTGGGCTCTCCGCCAAGCTCCAAGCACAATCGAAAACTGTTCACGCCCCTTGTGCGGCTGCACCCCGCTTGACGCTTACTGTGCTCCGATGGCGTACTGGGCCTGATCGATGCCATTACCAAATTCGACCCAAGCAAGAAGGTGAAGCCGGAGACCTACGCGCGGCGCCGGATTTGTGGAAGCATCTTAGATGGCCTCCGAGGAGCCGATCCAGCCTCCCGTGATGTAAGGCGCAAGAGCAAAGAAGTCCAAAAGCTCTATCACGAACTGGAGGTCAAGCTCGGTCGCCCGGTCACGGACGAGGAGATGGCCGCGATGCAGGGAATGAATCTGGCACAGTGGCACCGTGAGCTAAACGAGATTCGAAGTGCTAGGCTTGACTGCGGTACACGGTCCCTCTCAGCGGGTCCGAGATCCATCCAGAGGTCCGTTGAGCCAGCGTTCTTGGCAGGTGATGATCCCGATCCTTTTGACCTCTGTTTCCGTCACGAACAATCCGAGATTCTCTTCCGCGCCATTTCTGGACTGGGGGAGCGCGAGCGGACGATCATCGGCCTTTGTTACCAAAGCGGACTGACGATGCAGGAGATTGCCAGTCGTATGAAGGTACCCAACGATGGACGCATCTGACTTCAGTATGGTCGCCGGTATTTGACATGAAAACGTTTTCCCAGTATTTAGAAGTTGGGGATTCAAGCTAGGCGCTTTATCAGGCCCGCCTAGACCACTTCTAACCTCCAAATCCACTTGAGTACAACTGAGGGAAGCCGGTAGGCATGTCTCGATGTATTCAGATTACCGACCTAGATCGGTCGGTTCTCCTCCGGATGTTTGTATGCAGAAAACGAAGATGACGAGTCAGGCAAGCATGAGGCGGAAAACCACTACCAACTGGATCAGTGCGACGGGAGAAGAATTTTCGCCAGCCACGCTGCCGCTCGTGAAGTTGGGAGATGGTGGGAAAAGGTGAAGACCCAATCTAGAGATTTGATTGAGGAAAGGGGCGATAAGAATGGGACGTAGCGCAACTCCCCTGGAATGGAAGCACATCTTGAGCCAGGACCAAACCAGTCCGGTTGAGCTTACGAAGCGCGACGCTGCTGGTTGCTTTGCAGAACACCACTATACGCTGTCCGAGATCGCAGCAATGTGGAGCCTGAGCCACGATTTCGTCCGGCGGCTATTTCAGAAGGAGCCCGGAGTGCTAATTATGGGGCGGGAGGAAGGAAACGGCGGACGCCGCCGGTACGCGACCTACAGAATTCCCGCATCTGTGGTCGAGCGGGTTCACCGTCGCATGTCCAAAATTCGCTAGTGCTCGAATCAAAAGGTGGAATTACACCCATGCTCATCATTTTCCGGCGGCATCTAAAGAGTTGCCCGCACCGAAAGGACGGGCGTAGGTATCGGCGTTGTCGTTGTCCGATTCATGTCGAAGGGTTCCTTGGTAACGAGCCGTTCCGCAAGGCGCTGCACACCCTGATCGGCACGCGAAGCCCTGTGCTGGATTGGGAGCGGGCGCAGGGTCTCATTCGGGACTGGGAGGCAGCCGGAGAGCGGAAGGTAGCTTCCGCCCCTGTCACGCTGCACAGTGCCTGGGAGCAGTATCTGGACGATGCGTCCGCGCGCCATTTAGCAGAATCAACAATTCGGAAGTACCGATACGCAGCTCGAAATATGGAACTCTACGCGGAGAAACTCGGCTTCCGCTATCTGAAAGAGTTCACGCTGGAAGCGCTCAGGAAATATCGTTCAAGCTGGCCCGATGAAAATCTCTCTGCGCTGAAGAGGCTCGGGCTATTGCGGTCGTTCTTTCGGTTCAGCTGCGATAGCGGTTGGATTCCTGATAACCCGGCGAAGAAACTCCGCAATCCGAAGATCGTTGATCGCCCCACATTGCCGTTTGATTCAGAGGAGATGGTTCGCATCTTGACGGCCCTCAACGCCTACGGGGATACGAAGCATCTCAATGTCCGCCGGCTGCGAGCTCTTGTTCTGTTGATGAGATTCACCGGCTTGAGAATTAGCGACGCCGCTACGTTGCCCTGTGCTCGCGCCGTGGATGGCAAGCTCTTTCTGTACACTTCGAAGGCTGGCACGCCCGTACATTGCCCGCTTCCACCGGTCGTCATCCAAGCGCTGGAACGGATTCGCCGGCCGGGCGAGGCGTACTTCTTCTGGACTGGAAGATCAAAGCCGAAGACGGTGATTACGCACTGGTGGAGCTGCATCCGGAAGGTTTTCAAATTAGCTCGCGTTGACCGAGGACACCCGCACAGGTTTCGGGACACGTTTGCAGTGGACCTGTTGTTGCAGGGAGTTCCACTGGAGCGGGTATCGGTCCTGCTCGGCCACAAGAGCATCAAGGTTACAGAAAAGCACTATGCGCCCTGGATACGTGCCAGGCAGGAGCAGCTTGAGGCTGATGTTAAGCGCGTTTGGGAATCCCACCCCGAGACACTTGGCGAGACGAACCACACGTATAACACACGCGGAAAGACCTCTCGCGCTAACTAATTCATTTCACAGGCCGTTTAGATGGCGGAGGGAGAGGGATTCGAACGTTTTGGCCGTGCTGAAAACAGGCAACTTATTGAAAATTATCGCTTCACGAACCGCACAAATCTCACAAACTGGGCCAAACTGGAACGTAACTGGAACATCGCTTTTTCTTCGCCCCGGCTCTGTTGAATCCTCCGTGATAGAGCGGAACTTCAGGTTGTCGCCCGGCGTACTCTTGTTTCTCAAGTCTCGCCAAACCTGTCAACCAATTGAACGCGCTTCCGAGCGGCCGCCCTGCTGGCAAGTCACTTGTCCTCAGGGGCCAGCATGCACCTGCACGCACCATCATCGCGGATGAATCTAACTTCTTCGTTGAAGCTCTCGAAAACATTGCGGATTTGCGTTCGAAGCTCCGATTCCTTCTTGCAGTCAGGTATCTCAATTATCCTTCGCAGGTGGGAAGACATTAAGCCACGTATCTGAGGGTAGCAGGCAGCGCGAGATCGCCGAAATGCTCCTCCGATCAGATCCTTGAGCGTCGTAACATCCATTGAGAAAAAAGGGGAGATAACCCTTTGGGACGCAACTGAGGTTGAATCGCCGTAGAAACTGGTGCGCGTTGGCAGTCCGACGCCTAGTCGAACTCGTTCCAATTCCGCAGCGCGGCTTGTGAGGAGATTGATCATCATCAGGCCGATGTCCGGCGCCGCAGTATATGACGGCAGCGCCAGGTACCACTCACCGGCAATCGTCTTTTTGGCCGGCAGAGGGCACACTTGGATCTTCTCGCGGCGGTCCGGGGGCAGTCTTGACATCATTTGATCCAGCGTACTGTACCAGTGTCGCCATACGGTCGCCTCGGTATTGACTTCCATTGTCCCCTCAGTCGCTTCACTCGTCGGAGGCAGGGACGTAGCCAGCATTCTGCGAGTGAAGTACGCCCGACGGCAAAGTTGGCGATAGTAAACACCTGCCGTCTCGGCGGGCGGAGAGGTTAGCCACTTCGCCATACGGCAGTCGCTGGGGGCTGCCGGAGGGTCAGACAGAGAGAGGAGTATCTCAAGAAACAAGCAGTTATAGTTTTCGTCACTGACCTCCGGAAAATCAAAAAAGATTCCACCGGGGTTCGTCTTCTCCCACGTCTCGCAAGTGGACGCCAATTTCTCCCAGGAAGACAAGGCCTCTTTATCCGCCAAACGATCTCTGTGATAGGCTAGAAAACTAATATTTTCGAAGAACGGAACGGCGAAAAAGTAGCCCGGCGGCGCCGGCGCGGTAGCTCCGCCAGTCTGTGAAGGTGTATGAACATCGCGTTTGCCTTCCGCAGGAAGAAGGGAATGAGCCCAGACGCGTTTTTTCAATTCCGGAAGGAAATCCTTCCACTCGTCTGTGTTCCACATTGCGGCCGGGAATCGGTAGAGAGGTCGCTCTGCGGCGGCGCCTCTTCCAGCCCCTAGCAATTGGAACTCGTCAAGTTGAACCAGATGGAGCTCATCAATGGCGGAGGAGGGCGCCAGACCCAAGGCCTTGCTCGGGTAGGTGCTCTCCGGCGACTCAAGGCTGACCCTGCGCGTCAGAATCGACCGGATTTCCTTTAGGAATCTTCGATTGTACTGGTCCTGAATATTGCTCTCGCTGTGCAGGAAAAGGCGAATCGGAACAGGCTTGATTTCGCCTCCCGATTCGACTCGAAGAAGAGATAGGCTGGACTCGATTTGAATGCCTCTGCTTCCGACGATCAATTCGAACGGTTCGCGACGGTGTTGCATACCGCGTGTCTTCAAGACCCGGATCATCACATGATACATTCCCCGAAACTCGATGCGAGTGAATTGAATAAGACAGTCGGCGCTATCAACGATTGACCGCTGGAGAGTGGAAGCCTGATCCTCCTTAAGGTCTCCGCAAGAGAATAAGCTAGTGACCCGCAACCTCCTAATCTGCATTATTCATGAACGCGCCGCAGAACGCGGATTTGAGGCGTTTGGGGCCGGATGCTCGTGGCCTTGGAGGTCGGCCGGCCGCCGGAGGCGCATTTCCTCAGTTGCGGACCGGCTGGGGGCGAGAGTCTGGCTGATTCCGTCGACACTGCTGCCTGGGTCCGGCGCGGCGTCCAAGAGAGAAAGGGTACGGGGAAAAGAGTTGAGGGGCTATCCGCTCAAGGCGCCCAAGGCCAGGGCGATTTGACGAAAGCTGTTTAGAAAGGGAAACGAGACGGGAAGATGAATCACCACCCGGCGCACCGAAACCACCACCTGAGCGCCCAGTTTCAGCAGCCGTTCGCGCAAGGTCCACACCTGCGCCCGCGCGCATCCGGTCCGCGCCGCCCGCAGCCGCAGTTCCTGCATCAGAACGTAGGCAGCCGCCGTCATCAGTACCCGGAACTGGTTGGCCAGGAACTTCGAGCAGCTCGTGCGGTCGATCTCCAGGCCCTGGTGCAGTTCCTTGAGGCGGTTCTCGATTTCGCCCCGCTGGCAATAGACCTGTTCGTAAATCCAGCGCGGGCTCTGCTGCAGGTTGGTGATCAGGAAGCGGGGGTTGTCTTTGGGCTCCTTGCCCTCGGCTCGCACCACCTCCGCCTTGAAGATCGCGCGCCGCTCCGCCTGCCAACTCTCGGCGGCATAGCGGCCTTCCCCATAGAGGTGCTCGGTCTGGCCGCTCTCTTCCGAGAATCTCCGCGCCTGCTGCATCGTGGGTTCGGCCAAACGGTTCAGCACCGCATTTTTGGCCATCGCCACCACATACTCCACGCCCATCGCGTCCAGAAACGTCAACAGGAGCGGGTCAGCGAATCCGCCGTCCAGTCGCACTCGCAGGCGCGCCTGGGGAAAGGCCCGCCGCAGCTTCTGCAGGATGCGCCAGAGGATGCCGATAGCCCCCACGCTCGCCACGGCATTGCCGGGCCGCAGCACCGCCGTGAACAGGTATTGCTCCTTTTCGTCGTTGAAGCTGACGAATCCCATCACCGGCAAATAGCACCAGGTGTCGTAGTGGCCATTGAAGAAAGTCAATTGCTGAGCCCCGTGGGTGGGATCGTCGGTGGGGTCCAGATCGAGGGTGATGCACCGGGCCCGGCCGTGCAGCCGGCGGCGATGGCGCTCAACGACCCGATCGGCCAGCGCCTCCGCCAGCCGGTAAAGCTGCTTACGGTCGGGGGCATTCTCAAAGCGCGAGAGCGTGGGCTGCGAAGCCAAGTCCGCGCCCTCGACCGGGTCGCGCCCCACCAGCAGCTTGTGCACCGGGTCGGCCGCCAGCCGCGAGGCGTCGTTGGCATCGGCATACCCACAGGCGAGGCCGTAAATGCGCTGGGCCAGCAACTCTTCCACTTCATGTTCGACCTTGCCCGGCTGCCGCGGATCAACCAGACAGGCGGCCAAGGCTTCGGTCAATCCCAGACGGCGGTCGGCGGCCTTGAGCAGGATCGCGCCACCGTCCGAGCTGCCCTGGCGCTGGTCAAACTGCGCCACCACCGGCTTCGAGAAAATATCGGGGAACAACAGACGCTCTGTTGTGGTATCGTCAGCCAAGCGAAAGCCTCCTTTGGTCATTCAAACAACGTCTCGACAACGTGTTTGTACCATAGGAGGCTTTCCGTGTCTTTAAGAAACGCGAATTATTCGGGTTAGGCAGCACATGGATGGTATCGGCCAGTGAAAAGAAAGATATCGTTGACACCGCCGTAGCGGCGGGCTCCTTCCAGACACTCGCCAAGGCGCTTGATGCCGCGGGGTTGGTGGATACGCTCAAGGGCAAAGGCTCCTTCACCGTATTTGCCCCCACGGACGAGGCGTTTGCGAAGCTGCCAGCCGGCACACTCGAGGACCTGCTCAAACCGGAGAACAAGGACAAACTGGTAGCAATTCTCACCTACCACGTCGTGCCCGAGGAAATACGCGCCTCACAGGTAACCAAGCTGAAGTTTGCCAAAACCGTAAACGGGCAGTCGCTCACCATAACCACCGAAGGCAGCGCGTTAATGGTAGATAACGCCAGGGTGGTCAAACCCGACATTCTCTGCAGCAATGGCGTGATTCACGTCATCGACAGCGTGATGCTGCCAAGGTAAAGGGGGAGAAAGCTGTGGCTACGGCAGGAGTCATCTCCGACGGAAGAGATACAGTTACGAGCGAAACACAGCAGTTCCAGGACAAGACGATTTGCGAATGGAGCCAGTATACTAAACTGGCCTCGACCGCTTCCCAGCCGGATAGCAGGAGCCGGCTGGAGGCGGTCGTCCGGGAACTACTCATTGAGCTCGGAGCGGACATTCGCGATCAGCACTTTCGCGGCACACCGGCGAGAGTTGCTCGCCTGTACCGCGAGCTGACCCGTGGCTACCGGATCCGTCCCGAAGAGCTTCTGGTTACGTTCACTTCGAGCCACCACGAACTTGTCGTGGTCTCCGACATCAACTTCTACTCGCTCTGTCCTCACCACCTTTTGATCTACCGCGGGAAGATGCATTTTGGCTATGTCCCCGACGGTAGAATCGTCGGGCTGTCTAAGATTCCGCGGCTCATTCAAGGCATGGCCGCGCGCTTGATCGTGCAGGAAGACCTGGTTTCGGAAATCGCCGACACATTCATGGCTGTAGTAAAACCTCTGGGGTGTGTTGTAAAGGCTACCGGGCGGCACGACTGCGTGGCGGTGCGCGGTGTCAAATGCCACGAGGCTTCCATGACAACCGTAGCGTTGCGAGGAGTCTTTCGGGAGAAACCCTCCCTCACGGAGGAATTCCATCAGGTGCTTTCGACGGGCGGGAGGGTTTGAGGGTGGTAACGCGCAAAGCTTGAAGTCTGTCTGGACTCAAAAACGTTGCGGAGTAGGATTAATTCAAGAATCCCACGCAAGGAGGAGTCATGAGGGTTGTATTCTGTCTTCTGGTCGCCGTGCTGTCCACCTTAACGTTGGCGTGGACAGATGTTGCGAACGCCGCGTCTGAGGAATCGATGGCACAGCCAGCAGGAACATTCCCGAAGCTGACCGCGTCCAACCTGGAAAAGCAGGCTCTCAAACTGCCGGAAGACTTTGCGGGCGAGCGCAACTTGCTCCTCATTGCCTTCCAGCGCGAGCAACAGAAGAATGTAGACACTTGGCTGCAGGAGATGAAGCGCTTCGACTGGGCGCCCGACTTCCGGTACTACGAACTGCCAACGATCGACAAGCTGAATCCGGTCGCCCGCTGGTTCATCAATAGCGGCATGCGCCGTGGCATTCCCGACCGCGATGCTCGGGCACGGACCATTACGCTCTATCTCGACAAGTCCTCTTTTCGAAAAGTG
>Ga0209517_10008706_pt1 | contig 11816 bp, 8 predicted proteins | sample PeaSoiMetSII2010_FD_187695 | JGI IMG/M metagenome (GOLD analysis project Ga0209517, IMG submission 187695) | Peat soil microbial communities from Weissenstadt, Germany - SII-2010 (SPAdes) (version 2) | ecosystem: Environmental > Terrestrial > Soil > Wetlands > Peat | place: Germany: Weissenstadt...
ACTCGGGCATCCGTTTCAACAACTACAACGTTGAGGGCCAATGCACCCCTTCACGCTCGGCAATCTTGACAGGACGGCAGGCGGCTCGGTCAGGTACCAATGAGGTGCCGCTAGATCCGCGGTTGCCATATGGATTGGCTCCATGGGAATATACGATCGCTGAACTTCTTTCGGACGCCGGTTATGCCACGGCCATGTACGGCAAGTGGCACTTAGGTTCAGTTGAGGGGCGGCTACCGACGAACCAGGGCTTTGATGAATGGTGGGGCTACAAGGATACAATGGACGAAGCAGGTTACGACTCCTATGCTCTCTACCGGCAGCAAATCAAGGCCACGCATCGTCAGTCACCTAAAGTCTGGGAAGGCAAGAAAGGCGAACCCTCGAAACCTGTACGTGATCTGAATATGGCCGTAAGGCCCTTCATGGATGAGTTGATCACCAAGCATACGAACGATTACATCGCTCGACAGGCCATGGCAGGCAAACCATTCTTCGTGTACACAGCGCTTAGTCACGCACATCCACCTGAGAAGATACATCCCAATTTCGACCAGAAATCACCAGACCGTCTCGGTGGTTATTCTGACATGATTGCTGAGATAGATTTTCGGGTTGGACAAATCTTGGATGCTCTCAAACAAGCTGGAGTCGAGGACAAGACGATTGTGATCCTCAGCAGCGACAATGGTGCAGGCGGCATTCCGATATTCCCTTGTTTTGGTGGTTCGAGCGGACCTTGGCATGGCAGTTTTTCAAACCCTCCTTACGAAGGGTCTATGCGAGTACCCGCTATGATTCGCTGGCCTGGCCACGTGCCCGCAGGTGTAGTTACGCAGGAGATGTTGACGGCACACGACTGGCTACCGACGCTGGCAGGGTTGGTCGGGGACTCGGATCGTGTGCCGAAGGATCGGCCGATAGACGGCATCGACGCGTCAGGGTTTATGCTTGGGAGAAGCAAGACGACGGGACGCAGCGAGTACATTTTCTTCGGTCCAGACGCGGAACCGATGTCAGTTAAATGGGGGAATATCAAAGTAATCTTTCGTTACGCTGACAGTTTCGAGAAACCCATCTTGAAACCATATTTTCCACTAGTGTACGACCTGACCAGTGATCCTCACGAAGACTACAATCTCTTCGTCCACAAGATGGATATGTTCTGGATGGTAGAGCCCGCGTTTAGGGCTCTACGCGAATTCCAGAAGAGCGTGATAGAGTACCCCAGCATCAAAACTGGTGAAGACTTCAAAGGTTACCCCAAGAAGTAACGGCGCTCCAGCAGCCCTAGGCAGTTGTGGCGGCGTGCCAGAAACCTAAGAATATCTAGGAATCATGCATCAAATTCACCGATCTTGACCCAACGGCGACAAGAACCAGTTTTGCCGTTTCGCTGACTTTTTAACCCTAACCAGCAAGCACAGAAATCGTGCCTGAAACATTGTTGGCCACGAACACTTCTCTCTTATTCGAATCAAACGCAACCCCGTAAGGTCCGCTGCCAACGGTTACGGTTTCGGTGAGTGTGTTCGTGGTATCTGAGATAGCAAAAACTGTGTTACCCGAACCAGAATCATAATTGGATACGAACACCTCGTTCAGATGAGGATCAAACACAACATTGGCGGGGTTGATGCCGACGGCTATGGTTGCGGTGACCTTGTTCGTAGCATCAGAGATCACAGAAACCGCACCTAAACCCTCGTCAGCTACGAATACCTCTTTCTTATTCGGGTCAAACGCAACCCCATGAGGGTAGCTGCCGACGGTTATGTTTGCTACGACCTTATTCGTAGCATCAGAAATCACAGATACAGTGTTAGAGCGAAAGTTCGATACGAATATTTCGTTCAGATTAGAATCAAACGCGACCCCTACGGGTCCGTCGTCGATGGTTATGGTTTCTATGAGCGTGTTCGTAGCATCAGAAATAACGGACACGGTGTTAGAGCGAAAGTTTGATGCGAATATTTCGTTCAGATGAGGATCAAACGCAACCCCGACAGGCGCACTGCCGACAGTTATGTTTGCGGTGACCTTGTTCGTAGCATCAGAGATAACTGAAACCGTGCCGAAATCTTCGTCGGCTACGAATACCTCTTTCTTATTTGGATCGAACGAAATCCCTGCAGGTCCGCCGCCAACAGTTATGTTTGCTATGACCTTGTTCGTAGCATCGGAGATAACAGAAACCGTGTTACCCGAACCAGAATCATAGTTGGATACGAAGATTTCGTTCAGATGAGAATCATAAGCAACCTCGGTAGGGTGGCTGCCGACGGGTATGGTTGTGGCGTATGCATGGTTCAGGGTGAGAGTTAGGGTGAGAAGGATGAAGATTGCGAAGAGACTTACCTGTTTCGCGTTCATTCTCAAGTCGTCGTCACGAAGTGCTGCCCGGCGAACCGATTTCTGTCATCCATTACTGTCGCGCCATTGCAACGCGGTGGCGGTCTTCTGGTGTGATGAGGTGTTCGTGGCTGTCCGTACCCAAGTCTATCTGTACTAAGTGGATCTTATTGTTGAACTCACTTGTCTCCGTTGAATAGTCAGGGCTCACGTTGGTGCCGGTATCGTGACCGATATCGCAGGTCTCATCACCGGAGAAGGCCATGGGAACGGTTGCGTCGATGCGGCCTGCACCAGTCTTCTTACCATCATAGTAGAGCACAACATTGCCACCCTTGCCCAGGCCGCCTCCGTCGTACTTGAATTCCATGCGCACTTGATGTTTGCCGGCAGGTATCTGTTTCTCGGCCTCGATTGTGAAGAGTTTCATGCCGAACAGGTTATAGGCGAACTTGGCTTTGCCGGCTTTGGTGTATAGACTCCAGCCTCCGAATTTGCCTCCCTGGTGAACAATCACACCCTCCGCGGGTTTGCCAGAAATTTCAACGTCGGCGGTAACTGACCACGACTTATCTTTGATATTCACCACGGAATTTTCGCTGAGGCGTCCCATTCCGGCAAACAGCTGTTGTGAATTGCCTTTTATCAGAGTTGGACGGCCGGCCAGATCTGGATTGGCGCGTTCAAGCCCTCGATCGTCAAGCGGGATGACGTTGTATTTCGTGGCTTCAATTAGCCAGAGGCGCTGTAGTTCGCGAAGCTTCTCCGGCATCTGCTTGGAGAGGTCGTGTGCTTGGCTCCAGTCCTTGCTGCCGTCGTACAGTTCCCATACATCGTTGTCGAAGGCGGGGAGTTTGACGACGGTCAACCATGGCGTGCGGTGTTTGGTCACTGCACTCCAACCTTTGTGGTAGATTCCACGATTGCCGAACATTTCAAAGTACTGTAAATCGTGTTGTTCCGGACTTGTGGCGTCGTTGAAACTGTACAGCATACTCTTGCCTTCCAATGGTGATTGCATGACGCCGTTTACTATGAGCGGTTCGGGTATGCCAGCCGCTTCCAGGATTGTCGGAGCGACGTCTATGACATGATGGAACTGGTTGCGGATTCCACCCTTCTCTTTGACGCCTTTCGGCCAGTGAACTATGGTGCCATTTCGCGTGCCGCCCCAGTGGGACGCAACCTGTTTGGTCCACTGGTACGGGGTGTCCATTGCCCAGGCCCAGCCAACCGCGTAGTGGTTATACGCGTCGGGTGAACCGAACTTATCGATTTTGGAGATCAGGAATTCAGGCGTCTCGAGAGAACCCGCTCCGTTTAACGTACACATTTCATTAAACGTACCTGGCAGTGTTCCTTCCGCGGAGGCGCCGTTGTCGCCGATGATCACGAAGATGAGCGTATTATCCATGATTCCAAGATCTTTGATCGCATCGATCAATCGACCAACATGATGATCGGTGTGCTCCATGAACCCAGCGTAGACTTCCATCTCCCTTTCTAGAACTGGTTTCAGTTTCGGATCCATCGCGTCCCACGCAGGGATCTCAGTATGGCGTTTTGTTAATTCGGCGGCGGGCGGGATTACGCCTAACTCTTTCTGTTTTTTGAATGTGATCTCGCGTTGTTTATCCCAGCCGTGCGCGAATTTGCCTTTGTACTTGTCAGCCCATTTTTTCGGAACATGGTGAGGCGCGTGTGTGGCGCCGGGCGCGAAGTATACGAAGAAGGGCTTATCGGGCATGAGTGCCTTCTGCTGACGTACCCATTCGATAGCCTTGTCAGCTAAGTCCTCAGTGAGAATGTAACCCTGCTCTGGTGTTCTTGGAGGTTCGATTGGCAGGGTTCCGTTGTATAATGCTGGATTCCATTGATTGGTTTCACCACCGATGAAGCCGTAGAAATATTCGAACCCGCCTCCGCCTGTCGGCCAGTGGTCGAACGGTCCCAAGGGGCTGGTCTGCCATACTGGAACTTCATGGCACTTTCCGAACTGTGCGGTCGAGTATCCATTCAACTTCAAAGTCATAGCCAACGCGGCTTTGGTGTTCGGGCATAGTGAGTTGTAGCCGGGGGCTGAGGTTGCAATTTCGGTGATCCCGCCCATGCCGGTTGAATGATGGTTGCGGCCGGTCAAAAGTGCTTGGCGGGTAGGAGAACAGAGGGCGGTGGTATGGAACCGGTTGTATCGGAGTCCTTCCGACGCAAGTTTCTCAAAGTTCGGCGTATGGCACGGTCCACCAAACGCGCTTGATGATCCAAAACCTGCATCATCAATCAGGACGACCAATACGTTAGGCGCTCCAGCCGGAGGACGAAGCTCCCTGATCGGTGGATATTTAGTATCAGGATCCTTCGCATCGTAAGTCGTGAGACCGACGTGAGGTATATCGGGAATCGGCAGAACACTTCGCTCAAGCTTCTTACCCTCAACGTTAATGTTAACAGGGAGATTGGGGATTTTCTCATCTACGGGTTTCGAAGTCACAGGTTGAGTTCGTGTTTCCTTGCTTCTTTTCGTTTTACCAAGTTTTGGATTCTTCTCGTTTGATCGCGTCTTGCGAGCCGATTTCGTAATCCGACGTTTCATTTTACGCACTTCCTGACATAGTCAATTGTTGGCGTCACTGCCGGGCCATGATTGCGCGGTGTTCGGCTTCGGGGTCTTTGATTAGTTCTCCACTGACGTCTACTGTTACGCTGTGGATTGTGCCGGTGAATTTGAATGGTGGTTCGTAGTCCGGGGTGACTGGTGAACCTGGGTTGGCTCCGCAGACTAAGCCGCTGGCTAATCCGAGGGCAATCGGACTGGTCACTGGTAATTCGGCTTGTCCTACCTGTTTTCCGTCGATGAATAGTTGTCCGCGACCCGGTGTGCCTTTACCGTGTGCAATGTCAGGTTTGCCAGTGACTTGGAATTGGTAGGCGAGTTTGTGACGGCCCTCTGGGATCGATGCGGTTGAGGTGACGGGGTAACGAGTTTTGGATACGTAGTTGTGAACGTAGTGCAGCTTGCCATCCTTCACGTAGAAAGTGTAGCCTCCGTCGCTCCCGCCATGCATAAGCAGTACTCCTTCAGCTCCGCCTTTCGGGATTTCCACGTCCGCGGTGATTGTGTGCGAACGGTTGAGCACTTTGACAGCCGCATTAGCGGGCACTGGCTCCGAGTCGGGATAGTAGGTATAGCTGGTACGATTGACCGCGATTTCTGGGCGTTGGTCAATCATGCGAAGGGTTCCGCGACCATCTACTGGGAGCACGTTGTACTTTCCAGCCTCGACGTACCATGAGGCGATCATTTCGATAAGTTTTGGTCGGTTATCCGCAGCAAGGTTATGGTTCTCAGCGAAATCTTCAGCCACATGATATAGTTCCCAATGCTTGGCATCTAGTTCGGTCAGCATATCAGCAGGGATTGGTGCTCCGAATCCTTTGCCTGCTTCAGTGAAGGAGGGGCCGGGCCATGGGCAGACGGCGCGCCAGCCATCGTGGTAGATGGAACGATGCCCCATCATCTCGAAGTACTGTGCGATGTGTTTGCTGGGAGCGTTAGCGTTATCGAAGCTGTGGGCAAAGCTGAAGCCTTGGATAGGGGATTGGGTTACGCCTTTGATGGTTGTTGGGGATTCGATTCCTAACGCGTCCAGGACTGTTGGTACCATATCAATTGCGTGAGCGTACTGTGTTCGTATTTCGCCTTTGGCTTTGATGCCTTTTGGCCAGTGGACGATGAATGGATCGCTTACTCCTCCACGATAGGTTTCCCGTTTCCACCGACGGAACGGCGTGTTGCCCGCAAATGTCCAGCCCCATGGATAGTGATTGTACGTTTCGGGTCCGCCGATCTTATCAATCGCCTTCAGGTTATCCTCGAGCGAATCGGGTACGTTGTTGAAGAAGCGGTTTTCGTTGATCGAGCCGGTAGGTCCGCCTTCTGCACTGGCGCCGTTGTCCGATAGAACCATGACCAGTGTGTTCTCGAACTCTCCGATGCTCTTGAGGAAGTCGAGGAGTCGGCCGATGTGGTAGTCGGCGTGTGTGAGGAAGCCTGCGAAGACCTCCATCATGCGAGCGTAGAGTTTCTTCTCTTCCGGTTTGAGTGTGTTCCAGTCCTGCACGTCCGGGTCATGACGTGAGAGTTCAGCGTTCGCGGGAATAATGCCCAGCTTCTTCTGGTTCGCGAACACTTTCTGGCGGTAAGCGTCCCAACCATCATCGAATTTGCCCTTGTACTTGTCAGCCCATTCTTTGGGTACGTGGTGTGGGGCGTGTGCGGTACCGGTACAGAAGTACATGAAGAATGGTTTGTTCGGAGCTACTTGCTTTGCGGAGATGATGTAACTGATTGCATTATCCACTAGGTCAGGTGTTAGGTGGTAGCCTTCCTCTGGTGTTTTCGGTGGTTCAACCCTATGATTGTCGCGCGTAAGCTCCGGATACCACTGGTTGGTGTCGCCACCAAGGAACCCGTAATAATGTTCAAATCCACGGCCGAGCGGCCAGCGATCGTAGGGACCGGCGGAGGACATTTGGTCGGCGGGGGTCATGTGCCATTTGCCGAGGGCATATGTGTTGTAGCCATATTGCAGTAGCATTTCAGGCAGTAATCCATTCTCGAACGGGATGTTACCGTTGTAACCTGGATAGCCGGTGGAGCCTTCGGTGATACATGCCATCGCGTTTGAGTGATGATTACGTCCAGTTAAGATGCAGGTTCGGGTTGGTGAGCATAGCGCCGTGGTGTGCATGTTATTATAACGCAGGCCGTTCGCTGCCAGCGCATCCAAGTTCGGTGTCTCGATGAGACCACCGAAACAACTCAGCTGTCCAAAGCCCGTATCGTCAAGAATTATGAATAGTACGTTAGGTGCGCCTTGTTTAGCGCGCAGGGGTGCAGGCCATGCGGGGCTAGATTGATCCCAAGTCCGTCCGATAACGCCGGGGAACGCAGTTCCAGGTTTATACTCAACCATTTTCGGTGGATTAGATGACATAATTACTTCACGCTAGTATATCCTTGAGCATATATATGGTTTAGAAGACACGGTAATGGAAATTTCCTGACACTAATCTAAAATTGGACGGTTGAATGAGATAACTTAGGATTATGTCTGAATCACCGCAATGGATAGCTAAGGTGTATCGTTTCCCGTTTAGAATACGACAGGAATCTGCTGATTGGGGTATTCCTGCGAGTGTAGAGGCTGTAACAAAATATCACATGCCAGATTCACCAGTAACACAAGGCTACGTTTTCACCCAATTAACCGCCGCCCACCGCGGAAAGCCATGGGGACTCAAAGAACTTGAAGAGACGTTCCATGAGGATGATAAATTCTCATGGGCCAAGTTCAAGTACCTTGAAACTTCTGACTTTCAAGGATCGTTTGATAATTTAGTCACCCACCTTCAAGAATATGTTCGTAAGGACGAACCTCCCATCATTTCAATACCTGTACCGAACGGTCGTCACATGCTAACTATTGTGGGATACGATTCAATCAATCTTTACATTTACAACCCAGATCCCAGCGAAATCCGCTCTCATGTTCGATGGCCCAAATCAGAACTTCGAGACCTTCTATGCTCCAAGGAAAAAGCGAATGACGCTGCGACCGATGTTTTCATCCTATCCAGAGAGGACAGAGGCTAACTCAAAAACGATTACAGTTAGAAGATTCTATTCGACCTAGTTAAAACGAAAAATGAAATAGAGTTGCAATCATGCAACTACTCTAACTCTCCGATGCGGGATACGTTTTTGGGTTGTTTACGAGTCCCTGAATCTTCACGGTTTCTTCGCTAGCCACTTTATCGTTTGAATCACGAATTTTCTGTAGCCAGGCCAATTGATGAAGGATCCTGCCCAGTGAGGTTCGCAGTCAGATGCAAGGGCAAGGCTTCTCCCTTTTGCATAATTCCATGCAACGATGATCGGGTCCTTTCCGTACGTAGCGAGGACTGTTGCTCCGCGTTTGGCTTTGATTCTGTTGTAGCCCAACAAGAAGAAATCGGTTTCATTCCAGTCAATATTTGCCATTACGGGATGCGTCCTGTTTGTGATCTTCACATGAAATCCGTCAACGATTTCGACTCTGTCATCTCCGTCCTTTATGTTGACGGGAAGTATTTCCTCAACCGGTGTCTCGTGATATCGTCCGGTGTTTCGGAAACCACCGAACGATGCGTATCCACCGCACATCATGAATCCCCCTCCTTTCCGAACATACTCCTGGATTAGTTTGAGTCTATCAACAGCCCTCTTCCCGCCCATCACGTCAGGTGTGAGGCGGAGAGTGTCGCTTCCAACATCACCGAGCACTAGAACATCATACTTTTCCAAATCCTTCATTGAGTTAGGGAACTCGTCTATGATAGTGGGCCCCCATACCCGTGTCACGTCAATCTCTGGATCCGATTGGAGTGCGTTTGCGAGATTGTCTTCATGCAGCAGATAGTTTGCGCTTGACACTTGCCAACCTATTTGGTACGTCAAGGTAGCAAGATCCCCTTCTCCAGCCAGGAGAACTCTAACTTTCTTTGACATGTTCAGTAATTCCTGTAATAATGGAACAAGCTAGCCGCCGGCAATGGCCCCTACTATGAGAAAGGGCTCCGTCCCGGCCGCGACAGCTTTCGGTAGCGGGCTGTCCTGCAGCTCGTTGGACAGATCCTGTTGGCAGGCGAAGAAGCGCAAGAAGTCTCTGCGTTGTTGCGTCACTTGGTCGCGGATTGTCCCGCGCAGCATTGGATAGGATGCTTCAAGCGCGTCGAGGACAGACCGCTGCGTTGCCTGACCCTTGACGTCGAGTTTAACCTCACCGTTTACGTGCGCCAGGGTTCGTAGATGTGGTGGGAGAATGATTCTGATCATGGCAGTGTCTGGGCCTCGATGGAAAGCACGGCCGGAAGATCACGGACTATAGGATTCCAACTGTCTCCGTCATCGACCGACGCGTACACCTGTCCGCCGGTGGTGCCGAAATAAATGCCGCATGAATCGAGTGAGTCGACGGCCATCGCGTCACGTAACACGTTGACGTAGCAGTCGCGTTGTGGCAGACCTTTAGTGAGCGCTTCCCATTCATAACCGCCTTTACGGCTTCGGTAGACGCGCAGTTTTCCTTCGGGTGGGTAGTGCTCTGAATCGCTCTTGATCGGGATGACGTAGATCGTTTCTGGTTCGTGCGCGTGAACTTCGATCGGAAATCCGAAGTCGGTCGGCAAGTTACCGCTGATTTCTTGCCACGACTCGGCGGCGTTGTCGCTGCGCATTACGTCCCAGTGCAACTGCATAAAAAGCACTCCCGGGCGCGAAGGGTTCATCGCGAGATGGTGAACACAGAATCCGACGTCAGCATTCGGGTCGGGGATGTATTGGGCTTTTAGTCCGCGGTTCATCGGTCGCCACGTCTTCCCCAAGTCGTCGGTCCTGAACACGCCTGCGGCTGAGATCGCGATAAACATTCGTTCGGGATGACTTGGATCCAGCAGGATCGTGTGCAGTCCCATCCCGCCGGCGCCTGGATGCCAGCGAGCCCCTGAGCCCTGGCCGCGCAGTCCCGGAAGTTCCTGCCATGTCTGGCCGGCGTCGGTTGAGCGAAACAAGGCAGCGTCTTCAACGCCGGCGTAAACGGTGTCCGGATCGGTCAATGATGGTTCGAGATGCCAGACGCGTTTGAATTCCCAGGGGTGCGGTGTGTCGTCGTACCAAAGGTGAGTTCCTGGAACTCCTTCATACACGAACTTATTTCCTACGGGTTCCCAAGTTTTGCCACCGTCGTTCGAGCGTTGGATTATTTGCCCGAACCAGCTGCTGCATTGCGACGCGTATAGCCGATTCGTGTCGACGGGCGAACCTTTTAGATGATAGATTTCCCAGCCTCCAAAGTGGGGGCCTTTGACATCCCACCGTTCACGCTTTTCGTCCGATGTCAGGATAAACGCGCCCTTTCGTGTACCAACCAGAACCCGTACTCCGCTCATCTCTTTCTCATTCCTGAGTTTCGATCAGTTATTTGGAATATTTTTGTCGGGCAGGTAATAAAGTCAGAGTATCCGGTCATGCTTGGGTTTGGTAAGAGGTGAATTTTAGAAGTCTACGGTATTGCGAAGAGATGATCAAGCTTAGACGATTGATGTTCCGCAATTCCTTCAGCCGCTGCTAATCTAAAGACTTCAGCAAACTTTTTGGCCGTTATTGTCCAAGAAATCCTGAGCCCATAGTTGAATGCGTTCTGCTCGAGTTGTCGTCGTAATCGAGGGTTGTCGAGTATGCGTTCTACACCCTTTGCCAGTGAACGGGTATCAGAGAACTTGCAGAATAAGCCCCTGTTATCAGCCAATATCTCTTTCGCGAATGTGGTAGGTGTAGCGATGATTGCTTTGCCGTGGGCGAGCGCCTCTGTGATCGTTCCACTCGACACCTGATCCTTGCCTGTGTACGGAGCGACGTATACGTCGACTGCTTGAAGGTAACTCGAGATTTCGTCATCGCGTAGGTACCGATCGATGAAGCGAACGTTTTGTTCTAATTTCCGTTGCTTGGTGAGTTTGATTAGGTATTCTCTGTAGGCTTCGCCTTCACGTTTCCGTACTTCGGGGTGAGTTTCACCTATGACTAGGTAGAGTAAATCGGGGCGCTTAATCACAAGAGGTGTTAGAGATTTGATGACGTACTCTATCCCTTTTGCTTGGCTGATCAAACCGAAAGTGGCCAGTACGGGTCGATGCTGAAAACCGAACTTTTTCTTCGCATTTTCCTTGGTCACGCGTCCCGACAACCTAGCGCCGTGTCCGATGATTCTGATCTTTTCGGGAGGGACTTCGTACAGGTTCTCGAGAAGCCTAGCAGCAGAATCAAGTGTCACTACAACTGTATTGCTCAACTGAGCGATTTCAGTCAGTATTTCGCGTGCTTTTTCAGGTGGATTTCGAAGAACCGTGTGGAAAGTCGTTACCATTGATTTTTTGAGATTTCTGCAAAGGTCGAGAATATACTCGCCACATTCTCCTCCAAATATGCCATACTCGTGTTGGAGGCATACGACATCGACATCGGCCTCATTCAAGAACGAGGCTGCTGAGAGGTAACTCGCACGATCGTGCTTGTCAATTGCAAACCTAATGTTCGCATCGGGAGGGTTATGCTCCTCCTGTATGGCAACTATGATTGCTTTTGTTCTGGGATCACGGATTGAAACGGCACGAGCCAGATCTCTAGTGAATGTTGCAATTCCACATTGCTTTGGAGGGTACGTGCTTACGTACGCTACTGACTGGTTCATCAGGAACGCCTGCTATTTCTAGCACGAGCAAGTGTCTCGATTAACGTGCACGTACCAGAAATGGAAGGCAAAAAATCATAAGACCTTCTAGACACTAAGTTACCTCCCACCGCGAGTTTCAGCTTCATTTGTAATGGGAGCTGCACCTGTAATAAACCCCCCCCCCATCTTGAC
>Ga0209517_10008708_pt1 | contig 11816 bp, 8 predicted proteins | sample PeaSoiMetSII2010_FD_187695 | JGI IMG/M metagenome (GOLD analysis project Ga0209517, IMG submission 187695) | Peat soil microbial communities from Weissenstadt, Germany - SII-2010 (SPAdes) (version 2) | ecosystem: Environmental > Terrestrial > Soil > Wetlands > Peat | place: Germany: Weissenstadt...
CCCGGGCCGTCATGCCCATCCAGCCATCCGCGCAGCCGGGTCTGTTCGAGGTGGCCGTCCCGGATAACCACGACGTCCCGGTCCTCAAGCAGCCGCGGGTACTCATCTGCCATCACTCAATCCAACCAGCCCGAGTGCCCAGAACATCTGCTCTTGCGCGCCCTGACCGACCGTCGCGATTTATGGCAAGAACGTACCGAACGGCGGCAGTGTGCGCGTTGCTCAGATACGAGGGCTGATTACCCAGCGCGACGAGGACCCGTCACACATCAAGGAGCCTGCCGATCAGGCGCCCGCCCGGAGTTCGGGCCTGGGGTTACAAGCTCGCCCCGAACATCCCGGTCTGCGCTGATGGGCTGCCGACGCCTCCCAGCCGCCGCCCTCGATCGACGGCGATGTGGTGTTACGATCGAGCCCCTGTTCCTGCGCTGATCGTGCGCCGCGACCTGGCCTTAACCCGACAGCGTCCGGGACGACGATGAATTTCCGGCGGACCGGGCGTCTGCGCTGGCAGACGATAAGGCGGGCGCCCGGGGGGCGTCTCCGACGAAGGAGCCATCCATGGCACGAGTCAACACATACCTCAACTTCCAGGGCCAGACCGAGGAGGCGTTCGGCTTCTACGCCAAGACCTTCGGCACTGAGGTCACCATGCTCAGCCGCTACTCGGACATGCCCGCCGTCGGGCCCTGCCCGCTGCCCGCCGAGGAGCGGAACCTCGTGCTGCACGCTGAGCTCCCGATCATCAGCGGCCACCTGCTGATGGCGACGGACATGCTCCAGTCGATGGGTCAGGAGACCCGTATCGGCAATAACACCACCCTCTGCCTCGACGTAGACAGCAGGGAAGAGGCCGACCGCCTGTACGGCGCCCTATCCGAGGACGGCTCGGAAGGATCTCCGATGGCCGACATGCCGTGGGGCGCCTACTGGGGCGTCACCCTCGACCGCTACGGCATCCGCTGGATGCTCAACTACACCCCGGCATCCTGAACGTACACCCCGGCATCCTGAACGGCCGTCAGCCGCGACGTTTGCGTGAAAGCGGCCCTCGCGACGCCTGCTCGAGGCAGAGCACGCCGGATATCCGTTCTGTGCGCCTCAGCGGATGGACGCCGAGATTCCTGCTGCCGTTCTTAGGCGGATCTCGCATGGCGGCGGCAACCAGCGACTGGACCGCCCCGAGTTTCTTGGAGGCTGTGACCTCTGGGAAAGTTGGGACTCATGGCATCAAGGAAGCAGCACCCCGCTGAGCTGCGGGAACGTGCGGTGGCGATGGTCTTTGAGCTGCGTGCCGCGTCGGGCAGTTCGCGTGGCACCCTGGCAAGCGTCGGCCACAAGCTGGGCTGTGACGCAGAGTGATAGCCCGTCCGGAGCGCGAGCGACCTGATCGCCGGATCGGACCAGGAAAGCGCCTCAACCCGCAGGCGGACCAGCCTTCGCAAGGCCGGGCCCGGTTCGGAGCGGGCGCAGTCAGGCCAGGGTGGCCCAGAACTCGCGCAGGACGGTCGCCGCCCGGGCAGGGTCCTGGAGCATCCACCAGTGGCCGAACCCGTCAAGGGCGACTGTCTTGGCGTCGGCCCGCGCGGCGGCCTTGGTCGCCGAGGCTGCGCTCAGGAAGGGATCCTCGCTGGGGATGATCACCAATCCGGGGGCTGGGATGGCCGCGAAATCCGGGCCCCACTGCCTTCCGACGTCCACGGCCGAACGGTAGAGGTCGAGGATGCAATCAGCCATGGTGCGGTTGATGTGCGATGCCAGGTCCAGGGCCGGCTCCTCGGGCACCCCGAACATCTGGAAGACACCGGCCCGCTCCTGGGTCGATGCCGCCAGCTGCTGGTCCCAGAAGTCTTCTCCCGCCTGTGGTGTCTGCCAGATCTTGGCGAAGTCGTGCCACTGGAATTCGACGTCGCCGATGCCGGCGGCGTCGGTGACCCAGGATCGGACCAGCTCGGGCCGGGTCGAGACGACCCGGACCACGAACCCGCCGCCCCAATCGTGTCCGACGAGATCGACCGGGTCACCCAGGCGCTCGAGCTGTGCCGCGAGCCAGCCGGCGTACTCCTCCATCGTCGCTCCGAAACCGGCCGGGCGGGCGCTGTCGAACCCGGGGAGCGACAGTGCCACGGTGTCGGGGCGGTCGAGCGCAGTCAGCAGGCCGTGCCAGACGGCGGGTGTCTCGGGCACTCCATGGACGAAGACGGCGGCCATGGCTCCCATACTGTCACGGCGGAGGAGCGGTCTCACGAGGTAGTCGAACGTGTCATGCCGCGTTTCGTCGTCAACGCGGACCACCGTGTCACGTGAGGATGAGTGACGGCCCGAGCCCGCCTTGACTGCAGCGACTGCCGGATTGACCCGGACGCTGATGCCTGCGGCATAGGTGCATCGATCCGGGCTGTTCAGCACCCGGCCCCCGCACGGCCCAGCAGCCCGCGCCCGACCTCATCCGGGATGCCTGGGCATGTGCGGACAACCGGGGAATCGACCCAGCCAGTCCTCCGCGGCGGACAAGGTGCACCAAGCGCGGCACCTCCGCGTCGCACTACGGCCCGCATCGGGAGCAAACGGCCACGACCCCAATGCCCGCACGGCCCGCACAGAATGACCCGTTATGGGCGGCCGAGAAGGCAGGGAGCCGAGGCGCGAGAACCGTCCAGATCGGCGGGAGTGTGCGCGTTCTCCGTGGATCCCGCGGTCACTCAGCGTGCTGTTGGCCGCCGACCTCAGAGCCTGTCGATCCGGCCTGAACTGCTCTGTGGCCCCAAGGCAGAAGCTTTGGACTGCAGGGCCCTGTACTGCCCGACATGGATTTCCGCAGCAGGGCCAGTTCTAACTTTCGCCTGACATCGTGTCAGAAATCGGAAGCACGGACTTCGTAGAAGCCCTGGTCGGGCTGCAGACCGAGGCTGCGGGCGATGATTTCTTTCTGGATCTCGGTGGTGCCGCCGAAGATCGAGCAGAAACGTAATCAGGTACTCTCACGGCGACAAGGACCAGCCAGGCCGGGACATTCGGGTGAGCCGGGCCATTGACACTAATAATTGGGTGCTGTCGCGCGACGGCGAACTTGCCTGGGCTGCCTTGCCGTATCAGGCAGAGTTATCCCTCACCGGTGCTTGTTCCCCAGATCAGAAGGTCAGACCTGTGGCCAGGATGTCGCCGGCGCGATTGCTGCGGCGCCGCCCCGGGGCTCGCCCAGGGCGCTGGCCTGGCCCTGTCCGAGCTGTGGCTGGAAACCGTAGCGCTGGTTGCCGGCTTGCCTGAGGCGTACCGGGGTTGCGGGCACGCTGAGCAGGACCCGCAGGCCGGGCAGTGACCGGGCCAGCCGAGGTCGCGCAGGACGTCCAGCCGGGCGAACCGGCCGTCACCGGCAGCGGTTTCCTGTACCTATTTTTCATGCAGGCCCCGGCGCCCGGCACGTGGACCGCAGATGCCGCCTGACCTGCCGGTTCGCCGGTCCTGTACACCCTCACTGCCAACGCGGGAACGGCGCTGGCGGAGCCTGGCTCCCCGACGGCACTCTTGCCGAAAGCGCACGCTTGCGGTACGTCGTGCTCGCCCTGGCCACGCCGGATCCGGTCCCCTGGGCAGCCTGCCACCTACGTCACCGGGATCCGTGTGCCGCCGTCCGGCGACGTGACCACCAACGGCACGCATGCACGGCAGAACCCCGAGCCCGGACCCGATGCCGGACGATGACCGGATCGAACTGGAGGCAGGATGACAACCCAAGGTCCGCCGCCCGGCGACCGTACCCTCTCGCACCTGATAGAGGCCGCCGCCGCTCACAAGTGCTCCTACTGCAAGGCCGAACCGCAAGAACCGTGCACCTGGCCAGGCCCGGACCGGTATCACGTGGCCCGTTTCAAGGGCATCGCCATGACCCAGGCCGAACGCCGCCACGTTGAGGCGGCAACCCGTCCCGGCCTCGGGCGAACCAGCCCGAAGGGATACCTGGTCGGCGAACTGCGCCCTTAACGCCCCGAACCCAGGCCGGAACCCGGGCCCGGACTGGAGACAGGGTGCATGAGCATGCTCGAACCAAGGCCTTATGACCTGGGCCTGACCGCCAACCCCGAGCGGTCATGGGAGGCCATCGGGATCGCGGTGCCCAGCCCATGCGACCTCGGGGTCACCAGCAATCCCGAGCTGGGCTGGGACGACATCGAACCGGAACCGGAACCGGAGCCGGAACGGGAACCGGAGCCGGAACTGGAGGCAGGATGACCCGCCGCCACATCACCCCCGGGAAATCAGGCAAGCGGACGCTCGGTACCGGCAACGGTGCCTGCCGGCCCGACCCCGGGGACCAGCCTGGCCGCGGGCCCGGCCTCAGCCGCGCGCGTCCGCCTGCGCCAGGGTGGGCACGCTGCGGCAGCTGGCCTGGACAGCCGCGCACGGCCAGTACTGCCCGTTGCACTGGCGTGCGGCGGCCGCCGCGCACGGCAGGCGCCCGCGCCGCGACGACCCCCCAACGCGCCGCCGATGGGCCGATCCAGCTGCTGTGCTGGCAGGCAACCCGCCTGCCGCCCGGACGGGTCACCGGCTGCCGGCGCGCCCGGCGAGCTCGGCGCTGAACGTGCGCGCCAGCGCGTTCAGGGCCTGGTTGGAGCCGGAGACTCCGCCGTTGCGCAACGCTCGCCGTGAGATCGGCTTTCCCGCTGCGGCCAGCCTCCGGGCTATCACACGTGCCTGATCCAGCTGCGGCCCGGCGGGCCGCAGGCCACGTCCCGTAGTCCCGCAGCCGTGTTGTGGTCCTGGCCCGGGACCGTTCTGGTCCTGCTTCCCGGACCGGTCCCGGTCAGCCTCCGGCCGGATACGGCCTGGTCCGGCCTGGTCCTGCGAGGACCAGGCCAGGGACCGCAGGGAGGCTGCCTGTCCGGCCCGGCTGTCCGGCGTACCGGCGGCCTCGGCGTCGGCACGCAGCAAGTGGGCCAGCGCGGTGCCCATGGCCAGGACCAGGACCGGCAGGCAAGACACGATCGTGGTGACCGCCCACGGCGCCCGGACCATCCCGGCCTGGGCCAGCAGGTGATAGGCCACCTGCCCGGCCATCCCCAGCGCGAACGAGAAGATCGCCGACCACTTGGCGAACCGGCGCGTCCGGTCGCTGATCCAGTTCTCGCGGGCCAGCCAGGCGCGCAGGGCGTACGCGGCGTAGGCCTCGACGCCGACGGGGAGGGTGATGGCGGTGTCCAGGTGCAGCGAGGGCCAGATCCCGGGCAGCGGGGAGACCAGGCCGAAGCCGGTCTTCTGCGCGATGCCGACCCACCCGGACCACACCTCAGCCGCAGCCGGGGCGGCCAGGACCAGCAGCGGCCAGGACCGGATAGTCCGGCCCGGCCGGACCGCCGCCGGGGACCGGTCCGCGGCGGCCGGTCCGCTGGTCCGCGCCGGGACCGGAGCACGCAGACCGCGGTCCGCAGCGCGGGACGCGTCGACAGTCACGGCAGCCATGCCGATCACCACCCCTCGGTCGTGGCGAGCGGGTGAGGCTCGCCGGTCAGCGCGGCCAGCGCGGCGGCGACCTCCGGAAGGCTGGCACGGACATAGGTCGCGGTGGCGCCGGTCTCGCTGCCGCCGTCGGTGTGCCCGGCGTAGGCACGGGCGACTGCGTACCCGAAATTCCGCTCGACCCACGTCAGGGTCGTGTGACGAATCCAGTGGCTGCTGATGCCCTGGGCGGCCACCCACGGCAGGTGCCGGCCGATCCGGGCCCACAGGTGGTCATACCGGCGGGAGGTGACCGGCCGCCCGTCGGCATACCGCAGCAGCGGCCCGTCCGCGGCGTTCCGCTCCTGCCCGTGCTCGATCAGGCGGGCCATCAAGGTGGGCGAGACCGGCTGCCAGCGCACCGTCTCGCCTTTCTCCCGCAGCAGGACCAGGCACTGATCCGGGTCCAGGTCCCGCGGCCGCAGGGCCAGCGCGCCGCCGCGGCGGCACGCGGTCTCGGTGTGCAGCCGCAAGATCAACGTGTCCAGCTCCGGATCATCGCCCGTGGCCGCGGCGACCTGGTTGATCTGTGCCAGCCGGGTATCAGGCAGGGCCCTGCGGGTGGTCGGCAGGCGGCGCGGCTTGGCCACTTTCCGGGCCGGGTTGTCCGCCTCGGCGATCAGCCCATCGTCCACGGCGCGCCGGTACAGGCAGCGGAGCGCGGCCACCAGGTGTTCTTCGGCGCTGCGCCCGCCCCGGGCGTTGCGGCGGGCCACCACGTGGGTCTTGACGTAGGCCATCAGCTGCCGGATCTCCGACGGGGTCGGCTCGTCCAGGCGGCGTCCGCCCCAGTGCTCGATGACCCGGTTCCAGTACGAGCCGTAAGCCCGGCGGGTCCCGGCGCTGACCGCCGCCGACACGACCGGGACGTACTCGGCGAAGGTCGGCACCGGCGTGCGGGGCTGCGGGACGGCGGCCAGGTCCGCCGGGGTCAGGCCCATCCGCTCCAGCAGCACCAGCGCCGCCTCCACCACCGCCTGCCGGGAGGCCTCCGGATGCACAGCGGTCATGGCCGCCTCCCCGCACCGGCCACCTGCGCGTGGTCCCGCAGCGCCTGGTCCACCACCGCGAAGGAGTACGCGGCCAGCATGTCCTGACCGGGCGAGGCAGCCAGCAGCACGTGATCGCCGGCCCGCAGCCCGCAGCGGCGGCGCAGCGCCGCCGGGATCACGACGTAGGGCCGAGACGGCACCGTGATCACGCCGCCCGGGTCGCGGCGCGCGATCATCACCCCGGCGTCGGCGGTCACGGTCAGCCGGTCACCGCCCCGCCAGCCCAGCGCGGCGATCGTCGCCCGGTCCGCGACCCGGCCCGAGGCGTCGATCCGGCCGAACCCGTACACCACGTCCGGCCGGCCCGGCGGGCTGGCCAGCGGCATCGGATGACCCGCACCAGGCTTGCCCGGCCGGCGGCCAGGGCTGGCAGCGGGGATGACAGGGGGAACGGGCCGGGCAGTCATAGCTGCCTCCCGGACAGGAGGCGGCTGCGCGGCCGGAGGCCGGGGCAGCGGCCGTGAGGGCCGGCCACCCGGGCGTGTGTGTTCAAGTACTGGTCGTTTTGGGGAAATCGCACCAGTTTTCGTGTCCGAGGGGGGACTTGAACCCCCATGCCCTTTACGGGCACTAGCACCTCAAGCTAGCGCGTCTGCCTATTCCGCCACCCGGACGCGCGATGCGGGGTACGCATCGGCTGGCCTACCTTAGCAAACCGAACGGCCTCAGGCGAGTGCGGAGGCCAGTGAATCTCCCCACGATCCCTAGCCAGCCGACACGGGCCCGCGAGCCCAAGACCCGGGTGCGACGATAGGACGGTGACAGCGAACCAAGTGACCGCGCAGGACGAGGTCGTGGACATCTGCCGTGACCTGGTCAGGATCGATACGTCGAACCCGGGGGACCACTCGGGTCCGGGCGAGCGGCTGGCCGCCGAACACGTGGCCGGGCTGCTGGCCGAGGTGGGGCTCGAGCCGGTGGTCCTGGAATCGCATCCCAAGCGCACCAGCGTGGTGGCCCGGATCAGCGGCCGGGACCGCGACAGGCCGGCCCTGCTCGTCCACGGTCACCTCGACGTGGTGCCGGCCAGCGCGCCGGACTGGCGGCATGATCCCTTCTCCGGGGAGATCGCGGATGGCTGCGTGTGGGGCCGCGGCGCGATCGACATGAAGGACATGGACGCGATGATGCTCGCCGTGGTGCGGCAGCGGCTGCGGGAAAACCGGCCGCCGGCCCGCGACATCGTGCTGACGTTCACCGCCGACGAGGAGGCGGGGGGCACCTGGGGCGCCCGCTTCCTGGTGGACAAGCACCCGGAGCTGTTCGAGGGCGTCACCGAGGCGGTCGGCGAGGTCGGCGGTTTCAGCATGACGCTCGGCAGCCAGCGGCTCTACCTGCTGCAGACGGCGGAGAAGGGCATCGCGTGGCTGCGGCTGACCGCGCGGGGCACGGCCGGCCACGGCTCGATGGTGCAGCCGGACAACGCGGTCACCGAACTGGCGGAGGCGATCGGCAGGCTGGGCCGGCACGAGTGGCCGACCCGGCTCATCCCTTCTGTCCAGTCTTTCCTCGAAGGTGTCTGCGTGGCACTCGACATTGAATTTATCCCGAACGATCCTGCTCAGCCGCTCAGTAAAATCGGCGCAGTGTCCCGTGTCATCGGCGCAACGCTGAGGAATACGGTCAATCCGACAGTTTTCCGGGCTGGCTACAAAGTCAATGTCGTCCCGCAGGCCGCGACCGCGGAGATAGACGGCCGTTTCCTTCCGGGGTACGAGCAGGAGTTCTTCGACGAACTCGACCGGGTGCTCGGGCCGGGCGTGACCCGCGAGTTCATCCACCATGACATCGCGGTGGAAACCACCCCGGACGGGGACCTGTACGACGCGATGACCAGCGCTCTTCTCGCTGAGGATCCGGCTGCGCGGGTGATCCCCTACTGCCTGTCGGCCGGCACGGACGCCAAGTCGTTCAGCCGGCTGGGCATGCGCTGCTTCGGTTTCACCCCGTTGCGGCTGCCGCCAGATCTGGACTTTTCCGGCATGTTTCACGGCGTCGACGAGCGGGTTCCGGTCGACGGCCTCCGTTTCGGGGTTTGCGTCCTAGACGGGTTCCTCGACCGCTGTTAGCGCCTGAACTGGGGCGGTCAACTGCGCCTCGCACCTCCCCGCCCGGCATCCGGCCGGGGAACCAGCACGGCGACCACCCGGACGATGCTGTATATATACAGTCTGGGTTGCAGCGGATCAGCCGCCAGGTCGCGGGAAGAGTTAAGCCACGGCTGGGGTTCAGAAGAAGTACACAGCCGCCGCTAACGCTCAGAATGTGCGAACTGGGCGTATGATGCGCCTTCGGAGGGTAGCCTTCCTGCTGCCGTCGGCGTTGAGCCAGAGCCTGGACAGTTCCCAGTCTCCGTACTCGGCGTGGTCGGTCAGGATCCGCCGCGCGGCGTCGCGAGCGTCGCGAGACGTACCGCGTGGCAGGTACACGACCAGGTAGGCATACTCGGCCATCGGTCCTATTGTGCTCAAGTTCACCGGTGATTCAACCTGCCGTAGCAAAATCTGCGGAGTATTCCGGTGAACCTGAGGGAACACACCGAACCGGGCCGATGGTTTCAGCTGCAGGGCGGCGTGTGACCACGGGTACCGTAAGGACGGTCACGGCGCGGATGCGAGGACGGGAAGAGAGTGCCAGCAAGGACAGCAACGGCGAAGACGAAGGCGGCAGCGACCGCCTCAAAAGCCACGAAGGCCGCGGGCGGCGGCGCGAAGGCCGGGACCAGGGCTGCTGGGGGCAGGGCCGCGGCAACTGACGGCCATGGCACCAAGCTGGTCATCGTCGAATCCCCGTCCAAGGCCCGGACCATCGCCGGTTATCTCGGCCAGGGCTACGTGGTCGAGTCCAGCGTCGGCCACATCCGCGACATGCCCGACAGCGCGGCCGAGATCCCGGAGAAGTACCGGGGCGAGCCGTGGGCCAGGCTCGGCGTGAACGTAGACCACAACTTCGAGCCGCTGTTCGTCGTGCACAGTGACAAGCGGCAGCAGGTCTCCAAGCTCAAGAGCCTGCTCAAGGACGCCGACGAGCTCCTGCTCGCGACGGACGAGGACCGCGAGGGCGAGGCCATCGCCTGGCACCTGCTCGAGGAGCTCAAGCCCAAGGTGCCGACCAGCCGGATGGTCTTCCACGAGATCACCCCGGAGGCGATAGCCCGCGCCATCGCCAACCCGCAGGAGCTCAACCAGGGCAAGGTGGACGCCTATCAGGCGCGCCGCGTGCTTGACCGGCTGTACGGGTACGAGGTCTCACCCGTGCTGTGGAAGAAGGTCATGCCCAAACTGTCCGCCGGGCGGGTGCAGTCGGTCGCCACCCGGCTGGTCGTGGACCGGGAACGCGAGCGGATCGCGTTCCGCGCGGCCGCCTACTCCGACCTCGAGGCCGAGTTCGCGACTAAGGACCACGGCAAGCCGGACCTCGATGAGCCCACCTCGTTCACCGCGAACCTGGTCACCGTGGACGGCCGCCGGGTCGCCCAGGGCCGCGACTTCACCTCCGTCGGCGAACTGCGCGCCAGCAGCGCGGATGTCCTGCACCTGGACGCCGCCGCCGCGGCTGCCCTGGCCGAGCGGCTGAACGAGGCGAGCTTCTCGGTCACCAGCGTGGAGCGCAAGCCCTACCGGCGCTCGCCGTACGCGCCGTTCCGCACCACCACGCTGCAGCAGGAGGCCTCGCGCAAGCTCGGGTTCTCCGCCAAGCACACGATGTCCGTCGCGCAGCGGCTGTACGAGAACGGTTACATCACCTATATGCGTACCGACTCCGTGACGCTGTCGCAGACCGCGATCACCGCGGCCCGCAAGCAGGCGGCGGAGCTCTACGGTGCCAGCTATGTGCCGGACGCCCCGCGGACCTACGCCAGCAAGGTGAAGAACGCGCAGGAGGCGCACGAGGCCATCCGGCCGGCCGGGGACAGCTTCCGCACCCCCGCCCAGGTCGCCCGGGAGCACCTGTCCTCCGACGAGCGCCGCCTGTACGAGCTGATCTGGCAGCGCACGGTCGCCTCGCAGATGAAGGACGCCACCGGCGAGTCGGTCTCGGTCCGGGTGGCGGGCACCTCGACCGCGGGTGAGCGCGCCGAGTTCGGCGCGACCGGCAAGGTCATCAACTTCTACGGGTTCCTCAAGGCCTACGTCGAGAGCACCGACGACCAGACTGCGGACCGGGACGACCAGGAGCGCCGCCTGCCGCCGCTGGCCGAAAGCGACCCGCTCGACGTGCTGCGCCTCGCCCCCGCCGAGCACTCCACCAGGCCGCCGGCCCGTTACACCGAGGCGTCGCTGGTCAAGGAGCTCGAGGACCGGGAGATCGGGCGGCCGTCCACCTACGCGACCATCCTCGGCACCATCCTGGACCGCGGCTACGTGTTCAAGAAGGGCACCGCGCTGGTCCCCTCGTTCCTCGCCTTCGCCGTCGTCACCCTGCTGGAACGGCATTTCGGCCAGCTGGTCGACTACGAGTTCACCGCGCGGATGGAGGACGTCCTCGACGAGATCGCCCGCGGTGAGGCCGAACGGGTGCCGTGGCTGCGCCGGTTCTATTTCGGCGCCGACGACGACGGTGCTGGCCACGAGGGTGCTGGCCACGATAGGGGCCTGAAGTCGCTGGTCGGCGACATCAGCGACATCGACGCGCGGGACGTCAGCTCGTTCCCGCTGGCCGGCAGCGACATCGTGGTGCGGGTCGGCCGGTACGGCCCCTACCTGGAGCGGGACGAGCAGCGGGTGAACGTCCCCGAGGACATCGCGCCGGACGAGCTGACCGTCGAAAAAGCCGAAGAGCTTTTCAATCAGCCGAACGGGGATGTGCTCCTCGGTACCGACCCTGACACCGGCCGCGAGGTGGTCGCCAAGGCCGGCCGGTTCGGTCCGTATGTGACCGAGCAGCTCGGCGAGGACGTGCCAGCTTCTGGGCCCGCCTCGGCCAAGCCGAGGTCCGCGTCGCTGCTGAAGTCCATGGCGCTGGACACGGTCACGCTGGACGACGCGCTGAAGCTGCTGAGCCTGCCGCGGGTGCTCGGCGAGCTGGACGGCGAGCAGGTCACCCTGCAGAACGGCCGGTACGGGCCGTACGCCAAGAAGGGTTCGGACAGCCGGTCGCTGGAGTCGGAGGACCAGCTGTTCACGCTGACCCTGGCCGAGGCCAAGGAGCTGTTCGCCCAGCCCAAGCCCCGCGGCCGCCGCACCGGCGCCGCGGCCCCGCCGCTGCGCGAGCTCGGCGAGGACCCAGCCACCGGCAAGCCGATGGTGATCAAGGACGGCAGGTTCG
>Ga0209517_10008714_pt1 | contig 11806 bp, 8 predicted proteins | sample PeaSoiMetSII2010_FD_187695 | JGI IMG/M metagenome (GOLD analysis project Ga0209517, IMG submission 187695) | Peat soil microbial communities from Weissenstadt, Germany - SII-2010 (SPAdes) (version 2) | ecosystem: Environmental > Terrestrial > Soil > Wetlands > Peat | place: Germany: Weissenstadt...
TGTCCACTATAGGGAGAATACTGCGGGTATCGATATTCCTAGTCGCAGTGACCATCCTCGCATACTACGTATACTTCAGCGGACAATTCTCTCCAATCATTCTTCAGAGACTTTCGACTGACTACTCCTTCGGCGACATACTGTCCCTCGGGGTGCAAATCCTGGGTAAGTCTACAATATTGGCCCTTGCCACTGGCTTCATCGCTCTCGCAGCGTTCTTTACCTCACTTTCCAGTTCAGGTGGCTTTTCATCCCTTAATGCCCGACTGGCCGGTTTGTTTCTTGTTAATCAGATTCTGACCTGGCTCTTGGTCATAATGGTGATAATCGGACTTCGCGTCTTTCCTTCAATCCTTCTGAGCACGCTTCTCCTTTATGCTCCTCTCTGGGTTTTGGGTTTTGCAGTCATTCCCTCCTTTTCTTCGGATTTGCGCTACGATGAGCTTTCGGGAAATTCGCAAGGATCATTGAGAGGAATTGTGGAGACATTTTTTCTTCAACAATGACCCGTCGTTTCCGCTTCTCGCATGGTTCTTACTCGGTTGGGCAATTATGGGGGCCATTTTGACGGGGGCTCAAGGTGAAGGCTACGCCTTCCAGCTAACCAATTCAAAATATGTCGAGGTCACACCAGTGCAAGGAGAAAAATTCGAAGGATACTTGACTTCGAAGGGCACGGACCATTACATCTTCATAACCAAGGAAAAGACGTTCTTGATGCCCTCTGAGTGGATAAGAGAGATAAGGATAGTTAAGAAGCCGGGGTCGAAGGCTAGGGGAAAGGACTCTAAGTTGCCGACTCTATATTTTGCGTACGGCTCCAATATGGACCCAGCACAGATGAAGGCCCGAGGCGTTCAGTATTCTGAAAGGAAGCGAGCTACGTTAGATGGGTACGCCCTGAGGTTCAACAAGACTGCGACGGGTCGCCGCGCCAAGAATGGGGAGGGCAAAGGAAACATCGAGCCCAAGCCCGGGGATAAAGTAGAAGGAGCCCTCTACACGGTCACGTCTGGGCTAGGAAGCCTTGACAAGCACGAAGGATACCCAAGCCATTATGAAAAGAAGCAATTCGAGGTCAGATTGGATGATGGCACCGCAAAGAAGGCGTTGGTTTATGTCGCAAAGAATGAGATGACAGCGAAAAATCTTAAGCCTACGAGGCAATATCTGTCGCATTATTTGGAAGGACGAGACTTGCTCTCAACAGACTATTATCAGATGTTGGAGAGAGTTGAGACTTTGGATTGAGATGCAGTTCGATCACTCGGATAACGACGACCTGTCTTTGAAATGGTTCAATCTAGGGTCCTCATCATTTGCCTAGAGACAAACAACTCAGAGACTTGTGCGAGTCCTTCGTCAAGGAATCGCTTGAACTGCTCCGCGCACAATTGGCCGCGGGCGGCGGGATAGGGAAACGGGTCGTCTTGCAGCGTAAAGTCATTTGGCAAGACACCCCAGGAAGCACCGGCACCAGTCTGCAGACGAACCTAGTTCTCAAGTTGCTTACGGGCAGCTTCATATTTGAGCGAATCGATTCGTTAGAGAAGCTAACATCAGCCAATAGACTGCTAGAGTACGCTGAGAGCGACGAGACTGTCCGCAAGCATTACGACCACCTAGTCTCCCACGAAGGAAAACCAGTGAGAGGTTCACAACTCCAAAATTGGATTGGGCGAGATTTGTTCTTGACGTTTTTCAGGAGGTACGTTGGGGAACCACCAGATTTCTCCTTCGATATTGCAAGGTTCGAGCGCGAATACTCAGAAATGGAAGATTACCTCTACGGTCGATTCGTCTACACGTACTTCGCTCCCGTCGCATGCCTCAACCTCGAAGGAGGTTCTGTCGAGCTAGTCTCTGGACTGACCATTCGCAGAATAAACCAGGAAGAAATCAACTTGATCTTCGGAGACGACCTAGGCTTCCTATCCTCTCCGGTTCGAGATTTTACCCTTTTCAAGGATGTCATCGAGTGTCGAGTCGAGCAATCGAGATTCGGCGAACTCACTGGAAGAATCGAATCCGTCATCACAGCTCTGAGGCTGCTTAAGCAAAGCGGGGTTGGGATATCTTCAATCATCCAGGAACCCCCTCAACTGGTATACGGTTTTGGGATGATGTCACAAACGTGGCCCGGTACGATGACTCACAATATTCTCGCCGGCTATTGCATCTTGTCCGCCGAAGAAGTCAACATATTCAAGGAGTTTCACACGAAGTTTCTGGGTCTCCGCGAACATATCTCTAAGATGGAATACATATCTCTCGCTCTTCGAAGATACAATTCAGCGCTGGATGAAACTCAGTTTGATGACAAGATAATCGACTTCATGATTGCTCTTGAAGCTCTTTTTTCATCGGACGCTAGAGAACTGAGATACCGTCTTTCGCTGAGGGTAGCGTCCTTCTTGGGTGAAGATGACAAGGAGAAAGAGGAAATTCTTGAGTTCATGAAGAAGGCCTACGACGCTAGAAGCGAAATTGTTCATGGCGGCATCTTCAAACCCTTTCGATTGGACGGTAAGCTTTACGATGTAAATCAGACAAGTCATCGGCTTGGAGAGGTGACTAGACTTTCACTCCTCAAATCTATAGAATACATTGCCCGTCCAGAATTCGCGAATCATGATGCGTTCCTAGACCTGCTCGACAAGAGTCTGATAAGCAATGGTGCGAAGGAAGAACTGCAGAAAGGCGCGGCGGACGAACCGACTCGAGCTATCGGAGCCTCTTGATGCGGACTTGCCAACATTCTAATTCGGACGTCCCGTGAGAAGCGGCATGACCGACTCCGCTCGAGCCGACGAGTTCTGGGACGCGCTGTGGAGACGCGAAAAGGAGTTCCTCGAGTTGGGCTAGAAGGAGTTCCGCCACAGCGCAAGCTTCGTCGCTATCTCTAGGTTAGCCGGCCAGTTCTTTTGCGAGTACAAGGGAGAGAACGGGTTCGCGTTCGGGGAAGTCCCCACCGAGGCGAAGGACCAGGGGACGGACCTTCACGACGAGCTCATCCCGCAAGAGCCCATCACGGAGAGGCAGTTCGCCGAGCTCGCATGCAAGAAGGAGCCATGCTAAAAGAAGAATAGTGACAATCTCGTCCACATCGCCGTTGAAGGCTCTAATCCTCATCGGCGCGAGGGACGCGGGAAAGACGCAGACTCTCGGAAAGACACGCAATGACGGACTCAAGAAGAGCCTCCATCACGAGAAGGATGGAAGGTTGTTCTCAAGGAAGGGCAAGCTCTTGCAAATCTACATCTCGTCCTGCCAAGAGCAAGTCCGATTTTGTTTCGCTGATGATGTCGCCGACTGTATCGAGAGGGAAATTGCAAGGGCAAAAGAAAACAATGCGGATTTGCTTGTTCTGCCTTTCACGGTAAGGCGAAACAGATCAGGAATCCTGAACATCGATTGCATCAAGAGAGCGCTTGATACGCTCAAGGCCCGAGGCATTGTAGCGACGTTGGTCTACCTGCAAAGAGCGGATGTGCCAGGGGGAGAGGAAATAGACGCTTTTGTGAAGAGCTTGAACCCGCTCACGGTCCTGAAGAGCGAGGAGAAATACGAAAAGCAAGCCTCAAAGCTGCTTCAAGTAGCTGACGACCTCCTTCTCTGAGGTCGCAAAGTTGTAGGTGACGGATCTTGACATCAAAAATTTGCAATCCCAGGTGACGAGTTCTTGACAGAACCAGCGCGAGGCCACCTCGAGCACGAGCGCTGGCAAGTGCAAGGCCTGCGAGTACAACTCGGTCTGTCCGAAGAGCCTCTGCCACCTTGACTAGATGAATCTGTGTCCCGGCCGTCGTGAGAACCAGCGCCGACGAAGACAACTTCTTTCAGGCCCGCGAGACCACAAGGGGAAATCCAGACGGAGATGGGGGGCCCTAACAATCTGAGCGTCGCATGGAAACGGCTCCTATACCTCGAGAACGAGAAGCCGGGTTAAATACGCCGGCGCGGGGCGCGGACACCTAGAGGTAGCGAATCGCTTGTCCGATTACAAACAGGTGGAAGCCGACGAAAAGGAGCTGGAGAGGGAGAGGAGGCTGAGTCCGATAAGGATCAGCCCGGGGAGTACCAGGCCAAAGAGGTCGTGGACAAGAAGCTCAGCCTGACCCGACGAAAAAAGAAGAAGACAGCAAAGCGGTCTGGCTGAGATCAGCCGCGAGACTCACACAGCTCTTAGGTTCAGGGTGGGCGAGAGAGCTTGACCAAATCCTCGCGCGAGACCGTCGGAGTCTCCCATAATCCTTATGATCTCCACGACCGCCACGCGTCTAGCGGTTTCGGGAGCCAACTCATTGGGAAGAGGGAGGGAGAAGTCCTAACCTCTGCAGCCTGGATCGGATTGCGCCAGGTTGCCTTCCATGGCGCTTCGCGATTGACTCAATGTCTAGGTTCTCCCTGAACTCCGTTGTTACGGCATGGTCTTCCGCGGAGTCCCACTTGACATAGGCTTTGGGGTACTGTACACGTACTGCCTCCACGGTGTACGCTTTATGCTTCACAGCCACTTGACTTTTGTTCGGTGACGTTTGAACCTCAATGAAGAAGGCTTTGCCGGAATGGCCCTCAGCAGGCCGTCCAATCTCTTTAATCTCGGATAGGAATCGCGACCTGTCTCCCTTGGACGTGAAGATATAGAGCTGCTTCTTGCACCTCGTCAAGGCGACGTAGAAAAGGCGCCTCTCTTCTTCCAACTTCTCGTTCGCGTCTTGCACGCGTTTGTCCACGATGTGAACTAAACTCTCATCGAAAATCGTCGACGGGAACCCGAACTTCCCTCCGATGCACCCCAAGAGCAGGACATAGTCGGCCTCCTTCCCCTTCGCCCTATGAATTGACGCGAACTTCAACATCTGTTCATCGTGATTGGGAAAGGCCATCCTCAGTTCTTGAAAGCGGAAATTGTAACGAGCGAGCACCAAGATGTCTTCATCCTTTCTTTTTTCCGTGAGCAACTGCGTCAGGAGCTCCTTGGCCGATTCCGACTCCCAGTCGCCATAGGGCGAATCGTCATTCTTCTCAATCAGGCGGATGGGGCGGATCTCCCTTGACGCAGGGACAACCTCTCTCCCCTTGACGCCGCCGTCGACGCTCAATTCGTTCGAGGCTCGCACGATATTGCTGGGGCATCGATAGTTCGTGGACAATGGGGTCCGTTCCGAATACGGGAATCTTTCTTCGAACTGGAGGATGTTATGGACGTCGGCTCCGGCAAACGAGAAGATATTTTGCCGATGATCACCCACGCAAAACAACGTATTGCCGTTCCCAGCGTGGGACGACATCGATTGAATCAGTTTGAGTTGGGGGTCAGTAATGTCCTGGAACTCATCGATGAGAACGTGTTGAAATCGATGCGACAGTTCTTGCCCCCGCTTTAGCGACACCTCCACAGCTAGGTTCACCATATCGTTAAAGTCGAGCATATTGTTCTCCACCAATAGACGCTCGTATTCCTTCCAGATCGGAAGGATCAACGAACCAAATCTTCTCTGCCTGTTTGTCCACCTGCGACCCCCTTCGCTCAGCCGAGCGCTCATGTCGGAAGGTTCGTAACCGTTTGTCTTTCCCTTCGCGATGAAGGAGAAGATGGTATCATAAAGCGGATAGCGGCGAATCTCCTCGCCTACGCGTCTTAAGATCTCAGCCAGAGGCATTTCGGTCAGCTTGACGCCATTTTGCTCGAGTTGCTTTCTCAGTCCATTTGTAAGAATCCCTTCTGCCCATTGGTAATGAAAGGTTTCGAGCAGCTTTTGATTGTTCTTCTTGAACTGGTTCCTTTTCCACTCCATGCCTTCTTGGTACCGCTTTGAGGCATCTACTCCTTTGCCTGACGAGAACCAAGCTGGGACCTTCCCCTTTCTGTCGATTGCCCAATGCTCTATCCACAAATTGTAGGTAGGGAGAAAGAAATCCGGCTGATAGTCGCGATAATCGGGACTCTTTTCTGACCATTTTGCCTGAGATTCGTACTCGAACTTGACACCGTGCAAGAAGAGAAAGTTAGCTATCTCGCGCTCGGCTATCGACTTTACCTGAACGAGGTTTAGTGTCGTGTATTTCTGATGGCGCAAGTAGTTGTAATACTGTTCCGCGCTCGGGAACTCGTGCTCCTCCTTTTCCTCAAACCTCTTGAACTCGACGGCGAACTCTAGCAGTTTCACGGCGAAGTCGCGGTCTTTCGCTGCCAGACTTTCAGCGGCCTGACGAATCAACTCGCGCTGCTTTCTTGGTCCTGCCACTCCGCTTCTGAAATTGGGAGATTGCCTGGCAACTCTGCGACTGAACGAGTGCAGAGTGCTTACACGAGCCGTGATACCGTACTGAGTCCTCAGCCTAGTCTCCATTTCGGTCGCCGCGGCTCTCGTATAGGCGAGAGCGAGAATTTGTTCCTGGGGGACGCCGCGCTCCATCAACAGGGCGATCCGGGCTGTCAATGTCTTGGTCTTCCCGGAGCCGGCAGCTGCCAGGACCAGATGATGAGAAGGGTCCTTGACGACTGCGGCCGTCTGTTCCGGGTCCAGTCGAGTTCTGTCGAAGAAACCCTTTCGCCGTTTGACCTCGGCGTTGACATACTCAAGAGGGAATCCTTCAAGAAAGGTCTTGAGCGTGTTTGCCTTAGAGCGCAGAGAGCGAAGCCAAGCGCGATTCGATCTGCTCGCCAAGAACGCCCAAGATTGAAGATACTCAATCCTCCTCAGGAGCGACTCGACCTCATTCAGGTACTCCGTTCTGTCCCGAAGCTGAAGGTACCTGGTGTACGTCCCGTAGTGAGACGCTTTCCTCTCGAGGCTGTCGAGATCCTGACCCGCCTCGGTCAATATTGGCTTGAGACGTAGCGCCCCAAAGAGCGAAACGACGGGATTGGCCAAAGTTGTCAACTAGAAGACATCAATTGATTCATTTCTGAACTGTTCGAATATTTATAGAACCAGAATTCCCAATCTAGGTATTATTCCCGGCAGATTTCCGGCTTACTACTCGAGTTCTCTTTCTCACTGAATGACCCCCCGGGGCGGCCCGCCGAATTACCAACTTGGAAGGTGGTTAGACCTCAAATCTAGTCCTCGCGTTAATCGCTCTTAATACCGACGATTAGGTAGAGGGATTTGCCATTGTCAGCGAGCGAAACCACAACGGGCGGACATGGCCTGCACCTCACGCGTCGCAAGGCCATCGGCCTGACGATTGCCGTCGTGGCGATATTGTTGATATCCCTAGGGTTTACCTGGCAGGTTCCCGTCGATCACATCCACGAAAGGACGGCGATCTCGCCGGGTCTGATGGCTAACCCGGTCTTCGCGGCCGTCGCCACGAACACGACGGGCGACATCGGGCTCTCGCTTCAGAACTTCAACTACACCAGTCCGGACGGCACGACGAAGCTGGCCGCGACCTCGGCCGACGTCACCATCACCATGACGCCCGTCAACCAAGGCAGCACCAACCTGAACCTTACGCTAAACCTGAGCGGGGTCAACATCAAGTCCCCGTCCTTCACTGGGACCTTCTCGACTCTGAAGCTGACCGGATACGTGGTCGTCGATCCACAGACCAACCAGCTGGTCGTCTCGCTGGTTGCGACCACTTCCGTAGCAGGAATCCTCCAGGCAGTCCTCGGCGTCTGACACTCGCCCCCGAGCGAATGAGCGGGCAAGTGCAAGACCTGTGAGTACGTTTCTCTTTCTCCCAAGAGCGCGTACAGACCATGAAGTCGCCCTGACACCATTCCAGGTCGATACCCTCCGCGACCGTCAGGCCGCACTGGCGAAGTTCGGGCCGACCATGCCGGGAGTCTTCATCGCGGCGCCTTCTTCATGAGAAATGCCACGAATCCATGGCGAGTTTTGTCGTGCAGAAGTGTGCGCTTATAAGAAGCACATGCCCGCGGTGCGGCGATGCCAAGCACGCCGCTCACCAAGAATTGTGATGTATACTTCGCCGTCCACGAGAACGGAATAAACGACATCGTGAACCGCGCGACGAGGTTCCTGCCCTCGTTCTTCAACTACACGGACGCCCTGAGCCCCAACTCGAGCTCCGCCTGTGTCCAGATCACGCCGGACCCGAGCGTGACGTCCCGGGGAGACCCGCTCCTGTCGCGGATCCTCCCTCCGGCCAGCGTCTACGCGCCGATCGTCGTCCCCTTCCAGCAGTCACCGCTTCAGCTCACGCCGCTGAGCATCCATCTGCCGAACCCGATAGGATACGTCCTCCAACTCGCTAAGATGCAGGTGGACTTCAACCCGTCGAACGCCATCGCGCTCCCGTCGACAACCATTCACCCGCTCCCGTCCCAGAACCTCGCGCTCCACGCGAAGGTCGCCGCCGGGCTGTCGTGCCCCGGGTCGTCGGACAAGATCGAGTGCTTCTCGCTGGACGTCTACTCGGAGTTCGCGCTCAAGGGCGCGTCGAACCAGTTCCTGGGTATGAAGATGAACGCGCTCGAGATAGTGGGCCTCAAGCCAGACGGACTGAGCGACATCATCGAGTGCTACACCGAATACATGGCGAACCAGGTGTTCAGCTGGCTCAGCCTTCAGGTAAACAACCTCGTCTCGAGCCCGCTTCCCATCGCCGCCCTCGGAGGCGTCGTGAAGGAGGTGCAGGTCTCTCCCGCCACGGTGCCGAATCAGAGCAACCCCGCGGTCGAGGGCGACCAGATGAAGCTCTTCATGAACGTGGCGAGCCTCCAGCTCAACAACGTGGTCGGGCAGTCAGGGACGAGCCAGCCCGGTCCGAGCCTGAAGCCGCCGGTCTCTAAGGCTCAGCGAGGCCGCACGGGGACCGGGCCGAGCGACCTGACGCTGGCCATCGCCTCGGGGACCTTCGGCAAGCTCTTCAACGACGTGCTTAGCGGAGGGACGATCTTCGAGGTCCCGGCGCCGGTGCCTCCGGTCCCGCCGGGCCAGCCCTTCGCCACCCAGCCGTGGGGGCAGTACGGGTCGTCTCCCATCTACGTCCAGTACAAGGTGGGGGCGTCGCTCGCAGGAGGGAACGTGAGCCTGCAGGACCCCGCGCCAGGGCAGCCGAACGGAGCGATAAAGGTGGACAACCTGAAGATACTCTGGAACGAGCTGAAGTTCCAGGTAAACATCGACCTGCCCCAGATAACCGTCGGGGCGATACACACCAGCGCGGTGACGATCGATGTCCCGGGGATTGGCACGGTGACGCTCGTCCCCGCCATCGACTTCCCGGGGATCACGCTCTTCGGGGGCGGGGATATCCAGATACCCATCGACCTCAGCCCGCTGAACCTGGTCAGCGAGGCCAGCATGTCGGCGGAGCCCGTCGTCTATTACGGGACAGGCAACCCCAACGTCCAGAACTGCCCGAACAGATGGCAGTTCTACGTCGTCCCCGAGGTCCCAATATTCGTCTGGCCCGTGTTCAGCTTCAACCTCACCAACGCCATCACGACAGGGATAAACCAGTTCTTCAACAACATCTTTGGCCAGTATCCGGGCCCTGTCGTCGACGCCATCAAGGCAGCGTTGGAGGCCGTGCTGACCGGCGTCTTCAGCGTCCTGTCGACGATATTCTCCGACCTCGCGTCGGTGGTGGAGTCGATAGTGGACATGATAGTCAACGACGTCCCCGGAGTCAAGTCAGGGCTGGACCAGCTCCTGCTCGATTTCTTCACGAGCCAGGCGCCCATATTCGAGATACCTGACCCACTCGTGGGTCCGAGCCCCACCTCGAAGAACTGGGGACCGAACCCCCTCGCCACCGTCAGCTTGGGCGGCGGCGGGACGATTGGCCCAGGCACCATCATCCTCCCGATTCCCCTCCCGTTCATCGGGGTCACGGTCAACTCGAACGAGATGGTACTGGAAGGAGACATCGGGCCATAGACCGCCGCGCCCGGAGCGAGCCGTTAGGTCCTCGGAAATCGCGTGTCGGCAACGGACGTGCCGCTCCTGGTGCGAGGCAGTGTGGATGAACGAGTTTAGGACAGGCTGTCCTCGATAATCGCAATGACTGTCGCTTCGAAGCACAAGAATGGATCAATTCGGTCTCGGCGACATCCTGAACTGCCCGACATCTGTAACCTCCTCGACGGGAAGAGCAAGCAGCTCGGACTTTGAGGACTGATAGACCACCTCTCCATCCAGCAGGACCCTCGCAATCCTGTGCTCGGGTATTATGTCCGCTATCTCCCAGAAATCGTCGACGGAGACCTCCGCGAGGCGCTTCTTGTCTCGGAACTGCACCCTGTAGTTTCCCTTCACGAAGCGAGCCCTCTCCATGACTTGTCGGAGTCTGCCCTTCTTCATCCCTGAGTGGCCCGGGTTTGGTAGAGTCTCCAAAGGATGTTTAAGGTAATCGAGCTTCCCTTGCTCTCGACTACTCCGGCTCGCGCGAGGTTCTCTTTCGATATCGACGGACCCCACCATCGGGGCATCAAACGCCGCGACGAGGCTATAGCGGGTCTCGGCAGACGAGTTCGAGAAGATCTCGAGTCCCTGTGGCCTGCATCCGGTACTAAAGCCGGATCGTTTTGGCGACCGACATTGCCTGCTGGAAGAACGCCTTCGGGTCTATGCTGATGCTCGACGGAGTCATCCCGACTCCGTGCCTGGCTTGGTTCTCCCACATGTGCGAGAAGACGGCCGACGAAAGGTTCGCCTGCTCGACCATGCTCATCTCGCCCCGGAAGACCGGCATGAGGAAGTTGTACGCGGTCTCGTAGAAGGCGAACTTCTTGAGCACCCGGCGGCGGTATTCATCAAGGTCGTCGAGGTGCTTGACCAGCAGCTCGGAGCACTCCAGAGTCGGGATTATCCCCTCCCCCAAAAGCGGGAAGACGGTGCCGATGCTCTCCCCAACGCCTACGACCTTCCCTGACTGGAAGGGCTGGCAGTAACTCGGGGGGCAGAGCCTGACGGCCCTCCCCACGAGCTTCTGCTTCTTCCCCCCGTATCGCTCGAAGAACCCCTCGACCGCCTTCATGTGGCCGCGGTTGAGGTCCCCGGCGCCGACGTGCGCGATCCCGTCCTCGAGCGGGAAATACCACAGGTAGCCGCTCATGCCGTCCAGTATCCGGACGTAAAAGTCCTCGAAGGGCGGCCTCTCGTACTCGACCCGGTACTGGACGCAGGGTATCCTGAGCTCGCGGCTCTCTATCCTCGGGAGGAGCACCCTGAGCCCGGTGGCGTCGATTATCATGTCGAAGCCGTATTTCTTCAGGTCCTCCTCGCTGTTGATCCAGCTGTTGTACCTGACCTTGTGACCACGCCGCATGGCCTCCACGAAGCCCTGCTTGTCGAAGCTGATCAGGCCGAGGAGCTGGCTCTTTATCTCCATCCCGGCGACCTCGGTGAGCAGGGTCCGGCCCTCGTGGAGGATGTGGTCGTCGATGTCAAAGTCGCACTGCTCGGCGAACCTCCTGATGTAGTCCTTGGTCGTCCCCCATGCGCAGACGCACTGGAAGCTCTTCTGCGGATACCGCTCGAAAGCGGTCACCTCGTGGTCGCGGCTGAGCTGGTTCAGGAGGAAAGAGCCTGCGACCCCCATGCCCACGATGCCGATCTTCAACGGTGTAAGAAAGATGCCCGGCGGTATATCTCTTTCCCACCCGCGGCCTCCTCGGACATTCGAAGGCAGCCGCGCTTCGGGTCACCCTCGGGGCAAAGCGCCGTGAGGTTCCAGCAACCTTAAATCTTCACCGCGATTCAATCGTCACAGTGCCCCCGACCATCGAGGTCCCTCAATCGGAAATCTGCTCAAGCTCGGCCGGCCCGATCACCATCGACACCATCGAGATCAGCCCGGTGTCCATCCCCAGCGTCGC
>Ga0209517_10008716_pt1 | contig 11805 bp, 8 predicted proteins | sample PeaSoiMetSII2010_FD_187695 | JGI IMG/M metagenome (GOLD analysis project Ga0209517, IMG submission 187695) | Peat soil microbial communities from Weissenstadt, Germany - SII-2010 (SPAdes) (version 2) | ecosystem: Environmental > Terrestrial > Soil > Wetlands > Peat | place: Germany: Weissenstadt...
CCATTTCCCTTCTTGCCGTTGGGAGAGTTGACGCGGGAAGGCGTGAAAAGCTACGTCGACGCCCAAAAGGAGTTGATGGACGTCATGGTAAAGCCGAATGGTGTGCACAAACCCGCGCACAAGGTCGCACATCGGGCGAAGAAGCACGCGCATGCGCATGCGACTGCGGTCGTCTAACACTCGCTGAACGGATGCCGTCAACGTGGCACGTGTTTCTCGCGTTTTGTGCGGTGCGCCGACGGGTGGAACCTAAAGGTACTGCGCTGACGTGCCCTTGTCTGCTGCAAGGGCACGTTGGCGGGTTTGTGCCTGCGCCCTCGAGCAAGCGATGAGCTGTCGCGTCCATCAATCACTATAGCCACCGGGACGAGCCCGCCGGGCAGAGTGGGATCAATACGGCCTCGCCTATGTGACGAGATCGGCGGCAACAACACGAATGCTCAGGCACATGCCGGGCTGCTTTTTCTTGTTCGGCAACCAAGTGCCGACATAAACGGGGACTCACGCTTTTCGCCACACGTACCGTAGTTGGCTCGATGCCGTGGGAACTCCGATTACCGTTCAACAGAAGTTAATGAGGCATTCGGATATTCGCACAACAATGAACATTTACGGAGATGTGGTCACCGACGAGATGGCACTGTCACACTCTAAGGTGGTGGGGTTAGCGCTGAGTCGGTCTGCTTAACTGATTGCGGTGGCGATTGCGGGTCGAGGTAAGCTATTGAAAGAATGGCTCCTCAGGTAGGACTCGAACCTACGACACCCCAATTTTCTCGGTGTTGAAGGTAAAACAGTTGGCTCGCCGATAGCAAGGACAAAAGCCGTTTTTGCACAATTATTGGGCTTTTTGAGCACTCGATTTTTATTAGAAAGTCACGAAAACATTAGAAGATATTAGAACGCTCTCCGCACGCACGTCTGTCTCATCCGTTCACGACTGCCGAGCCCCGCTCAAAACCCGCGTCAATCTTCTGCCGCCCAGCCTGAATTGCTGCCTCAATCATTCCGCGCCTTCGACTGATTGACGATTGCCATGATTCCTGCGAGGTGTTGACGTTCCTCCTGCGTCAAAGGGAGAATGTCCTTAATCTTCAGCCCGTAGTTTGGATTGTCCGTGACCTTCTCGGTCGTCAGGGTAAGGGCGACATCCGTCCATGCGACATTGCCACAGGACATCTTGAGCGCGTCGAGTTGCTCGACATGCTGGACGTTCATCTGGAACGGCAAGAAATAGTGGTAGTCAATCCCGACGACACGGTTACGAATCTGGTCGATGAGGAGGAGAACGACCTTGGCTTCCTTGCGAAGCTCTCCTGTCTCGACGATGCGGAGCATTCCCGGTTGAATGTCTGCCTTGTCGGACATCGGTTGGTCGATGCTGAGCGTCAGCGGCTTGAGCTTCCACATTCGTCCGATTCCAACTGATGGGAATAGAGCAGACATGGCGGACACTCCCGTTGCACCTCTCGTTTAGCAGCGGAACGGCGTATCGTAACATGCCATTCCGTGACGGGCAGTGACCATCGGCTAGGAGCCCGGAGTTGCCGCTGACACTACGAGCGTTCATACTCCGACCATGACACTCAAAAACGCGGCGTTGCTGGCTTTGGTCGGGACGATATTGATGACGGTTCTTTTGGTGTGGAATTTCGTCTCCAACGTCCTTAATGTTCTCCGTGGCGCGGAGGCTCCGATAGTGCTCTTCGCGTCGTTCATCTACGCGTTTGGTTGCTTAACCGTGATGGTGTTCTTTTTCGTGTTCCATAGAGCGCAGTCGTGATTTTAGCGAGAGTTCATTCGCCACGGACGGCTCTGGGTGCGTGACCCATCGGGACGCCGATTCTGCTGGGATTTGGCTGCCCGGACAGGGTTTAGGTCGGCTCGGCGTTTCACAGGTCAAAAACAGCCTTTGTAACCACGTAGAAAGCGGTTCGGCATCCCGCTCCGATGTCGCGGACGACCTCGCATTCCGGGCACCAGAATCTACACAACCTCCAGTCAATGGAGAACAAAAGGCGAATATTGTGCTATGCTCTTCAGGTGGACGAAGGTCGCAAGCGCGTGCTGCTGATCGCCGCCAGCATTCTTGCGGCTCGGAAGCTCGCCCAATATGACAGCGGAGCACGAGTTCCTGCCACGGTTAGCGCCATCGCTGATGCTATTCGGTGGGCTGAGCGGATAATGGAGGAACTTGATCGGCGGTGGCCTGCCAAGTCTGATGGGGTTGGACGATGAGTCGTGTCTTGAAGGTTGGGCGCAACGACCCCTGCCCTTGCGGAAGTGGGTTAAAGTTCAAAAAGTGCTGCTTGGGTAAAGCCGCTGCGATGCCAGAAGAAAAAGTGAGCGAAAGACCGCCTATCAGCGTGTACGTAAAGGCTGCGCGGATGTTTCAGGAGCGCGAAAGAAAAGAATACGAATACAAGGAAAGATATGGGCACGTGCAACCGCAAGTCTCTGTTCCAGCGTTCGGTAAGCGAATGGTTGCAGTGAAAAACAAACTCTTCTTGCAGGATTGGAAATTTTTCTCTGATTTCCTGCGGGATTACGTGCCGTTTGTCTTTGGAGACGAGTGGTGCAAGGCAGAATTGGCGAAACCGCTGGCTGAACGCCATCCGGTCACCCAATGGCGGACACAGGGCGCGGTTTATATGAATGCTCAACCGCCGCAGCCTGACGGTTCTCGTGCAGCGCCGTTCAGCGGGGCACTGGCAGCCTTCACGTGCTTTGCCTACGACCTGTTTGTTGTGGATAACAACGGCGAACTAGATGACACGCTGGTGCAGAGATTACGAAATCCAGAACTGTTCCAAGGCGCACGCCACGAACTCTTTGCAGAAGCCACATGCCTGCGTGCGGGTTGCACGGTGCAACACGAGAATGAGAAAGACGGAACAAGCCGCCATGCAGAATTCACGGTGAAGCACACTGCTACAGGACAGTTCTTATCAATCGAGGCTAAGAGCAAGCATCGCCCCGGAGTCTTGGGCAGACCGGGTAAGCCCGCCGATAGGCCGGATTTGCGATTTGGAGAACTCATCAATGACGCAGTGAGTAAACACCCACTGCATCCACTCGTGATTTTTCTCGACACGAACCTACCATTCAAGTGGGCTGAAAGATTGTATTCGAGACAGTACGGTCCGGCACTGACGGCGGTGATGCAACCCATTCCATCTCGCGCGATGCAAACGATACTCGACCGAACGAAGAAGGAGCACAATAACGTTGACCCGTACTGCATGATGGTTTTCAGCAATCATCCACATCACTACGCACCCGACGACCTCGACCCGCAAAAGCACTTATTTTCCGTGCTTTCAGAGCAGCCTAGTGCCAGCCTCGACGCATTGTGGAGCATCCATCAGGCGGCTAATCTTTACGGGAATATTCCGAATAAGTTCTCTCAAGACGACCCCGAACCACCGTCGCCAGTGTTCACGCCGCGCCAAAAAGTTCGGTACGATTTCGAGGTAATCGGAAAAGGAGTGAAGGTCACGCGAAATGGGGAGGCGACCGACCTCAACTTTTCAACCGAGGATAAAGACCGTGTTCAAGTGTCCAGTCCGCTGCACGACTTTCTGGTCTCAATTGGGCGCTCACGCGTCGATGCCCACATGGTGTGCGAAGCAGTTGAAAAAGGTCAGTCAATTCATGGAGTGATGGGGACTAAGTAGGGAATCCTATGAAGGATTGACGATGTCGTTCGCGAGAGTTGGAAGAAACGAACCTTGCCCGTGCGGGAGCGGCAAGAAGTTCAAGAAGTGCTGTGGCTCCCCGTTACGACAGAGAACACAAATGCCTGTGCAACCGACACTAAGCGCACAGATTCCGGCGGGCGGCGTTCCCGGTGAGGCTCAGGGGATAGTTGCGTGTAACCACTTTCGGGACGAAGCGGACCCTCGAAACATCGGCAGCGTTCCCGGTCTCCCCGGCGAGTACAGAGTCACCTTCCTGTTTGAACGGCCCAATTACCGTCAGACCAAGGAATACGAACTGTCGTTTCTCGGCCCGTTGCATGGAGATTCCCACCTAGCGATAACAAAGCCTGCGTTTACACCGCCAGACCCCAACGCCGACCAAATCAAGGTTTATGCCACAACGCCGCACGGAGTATTTGAGTTTACGGGATTCCCAAACGAGAAAGGCTTCCTAGGAAAGATTGTGTCTAATCCGTTTCAGGCGACTGACAGAAGCGATGCGGAACTGAGAGCCTATGACGCTCTCGTCCCAGCCTTAAGCAATTGGTCAGCCCATCTCGATATTCCGCTCGAAGTTCAGGTAATCGAGACGATGGAGATGCGGACTCAGAATGTTGGCATCCGGGTAGTACAGCCGTTCTTGGAGGCACCTTTTTCTGTGGAAGGAACTCCACCACCGCATGATTCAGAATTTGCTCACTACGCCAGCATGTACCGAGAGGCTCTCAACAGCAACAGTTCCGTGTATCGCTTTCTCTGTCTCTTCAAAATCATCGAAGGGATTCGGGTACGGCGCTTACGTCTCGGAAAAGAGGCTGCTGGTGACCGCGAGAAATGTGTTCGTCCAATGGAACGTATCCCGAATGACGACGCAAGCGCGAAAGCGTGGCTCAACACAATTTTCCCGATACACCGTGAGTGGGATGGCTTAACGCTTCATCAGATGTTTCCCCCGGAAGCCAAGGGGAAGAAGCTAATGCACCTCGTGCAAACCGAGTTGACGAACCTTCGAGACCAGATAGCACACAGCATCATGCGTTCCGGGGAGTTGTCACTCTCTGCGGATGACCTCGTGCAAATTCAGCGTGTCAATAAGTGGCTGCCGTTGACTCGCAGTATCGCACGTCGAATGTTGAAAAATGACTTTCCGGCACAATTTCTTTCCTATTTGGGAGACGACGGAACGTATCGAGGCGGAAACAAAAGCTAGTTCTGACACCCAAAATGACCTTGGACGATTTTCGCCAATCGCTCACCGCGACCGAGCCGCCAGCCGGACTAATGCTCGCCCTCGCCGGATTGTGGTGGGACGCCAAGGGCGATTGGACGCGGGCGCACGAATCTGCTCAGCAAGACGAAGGACCTGAGGGTTCGTGGGTGCACGCCTACCTGCACCGCAAAGAAGGGGACGCGAGTAATGCAGCTTATTGGTACAGTCGGGCAGGAAAGCCTGTTTGCCGAGAATCGCTCGACGCGGAACGGCTCAGCATTGTGCGGGCATTGCTGAAGTAGACCGCACAATTTTCCCTTCGAACTCCCCTGTAGCCTCGTTGGGGATACCCAAGGCGACATGAATAGTGATAAGTTTTTGAGTTTAGAGAACTTAGCGTGCCACGAATCTTCGACAACATCGACCTTCGCCTGCATCCTGCTCTAACGGACACCCTGAAGATTTCTCATCGGGCGGACTTTTGCGTGGGGTACTTCAATCTCCGAGGCTGGAAGCTCGTCGATGAGTTTGTGGAGCTATGGCCGGGGGGAGATGGGGCTTGCTGTCGCTTAATCGTCGGGATGTCAACCCTGCCGCAGGAGGAACTTCGGGAGGCGTTTAGCCTCGTTAGCAACCCCGATGGACTCGATGCACAGACCGCCCTGAGGCTCAAGAAGCGAGCAGCGGAGGAATTCAGATCACAGTTAATTCTGGGCGCACCGAACAATGTAGACGAAGCTGGGCTTCGGCGGCTCAGTGTGCAACTCAAAGCGAAAAAGCTCGTGGTCAAGCTGTTCTTGAGGTATCGCCTGCACGCGAAGCTGTACCTCATTCATCGTATCGACCCGAACAATCCCGCGACTGGATTTCTGGGGAGTAGCAATCTCACCTTTCCCGGATTGTCCAAGCAAGGCGAGTTGAACGTCGATGTGCTCGATCAGGACGCCTGCCAAAAACTACAAAAGTGGTTCGAAGACCGCTGGAACGATCAGTGGTGTATCGACATTTCAAATGAATTGATCGAAATCCTCGATACAAGCTGGGCTCGCGAGGAGGCGCTGCCGCCCTATCACATCTACTTGAAAATGGCGTACCACCTCTCCCAAGAGGCGAGGGCTGGACTTTCCGAGTTCCATGTTCCTCGCGACTTCGGCAACAAGCTGCTCACGTTTCAGACGGCAGCGGTGAAAATCGCCGCTCAATACTTGAACAAGCGCGGCGGGGTCGTGATTGGTGATGTTGTTGGGCTCGGCAAGACACTGATGTCGGTGGCCTTGGCACGGATTTTTCAGGACGATCATGGAACTGAGACTCTGATCATCTGTCCGAAGAACCTCGTGCCAATGTGGGAAGACTACATTCACCAGTACCGCATGGCAGCGAAGATCGTCCCCCTCAGCATAGCAATGAGAGACTTGCCGAATCTGCCGCGCTACCGAGTTGTTCTGATCGACGAGAGCCACAATCTCCGCAATCGTGAGGGCAAGAGATACAAGGTCATTCACGATTACATCGAGAAGAACACCAGCAAGTGCATTCTTCTGTCTGCCACGCCATACAACAAGTCCTACATCGACCTCTCCTCGCAGTTGCAGTTGTTTGTTGCTGGGGATCAAGACCTCGGAATCAGACCAGAACGGTACTTGAAAGAGATTGGTGAAACTGAGTTCATCCGTCGGCATCAATCGCCAGTTCGATCTCTCTCAGCTTTTGAAAAAAGCCAATATGCAGACGATTGGCGCGAGTTGATGAGGCTTTATCTCGTCCGCAGAACACGTGGCTTCATCAAAGACAACTACGCGAAACCAGACGAAAAGACTGGTCGCAAATACCTCACGTTTGACACTGGCGAACGCTTCTATTTTCCTGACCGAATCCCAAAGACCGTGAGATTTGAGTTCAACGAGAAAGACCCGAACGACCCGTATGCGCGGCTGTACTCCAATGAAGTCGTCAACGCGATCAACGGTCTAACGTTGCCTCGCTACGGACTCGGAAATTACATTGCCCCTGCGCCACATCACCCGCCCACGGAAGCTGAGGCTAAGGAACTTGCAAAACTCTCCCGCGCTGGAAAACGGTTGATGGGCTTTTGCCGCACGAACCTATTCAAACGGCTGGAAAGCGGTGGTCCGGCGTTCATCCAGTCTCTTGAGCGTCACGTCTTGCGAAATTTCGTGTACCTCCATGCGATTGAGAGCGGGTTACCCCTGCCCATCGGGACGCAAGGCGCTGAACTTCTCGATGCGAAGGTTGGAGACCGAGACCTCGATGACCTGCTCACAGAAGAAGATGATCAGGACAACAGCAAAGATACGACCGAAGATGCGGGGGCATTTCTGCGGGAAGAGAGGGACTTTCGTAAACGAGCGAAGGAAATCTACGAAAGATATTCAACGGAACTGAAAAAGAGATTCAAGTGGCTGTCCACGACCCTGTTTGTGGATGCTATTCGGCAAGACCTTCTCAACGACACCCATGCCCTAATAGAGGTGATCAACAAGTGCGGGGCTTGGGATGCCGCCAAGGATGCGAAGCTCAATGCTCTGGAAAAGCTCCTCTCTAAGAAATACAGCGGTCAGAAAGTTCTCGTTTTTACGCAATTTGCTGACACAGCCAACTACCTTGCGGAGCAGCTAAAGCGGCGTGGCCTCAGCCGTCTCGAAGGCGTCACGGGTGACGACGAGAACCCCACCGCAATTGCATGGTGTTTCAGCCCCGAAAGCAACAAGAAGAGGGATGTCGTCAAGCCTGAACATGAGTTACGCATTTTGATCGCAACTGACGTTCTCAGTGAGGGTCAAAACCTTCAGGATTGCCACGTGATCGTGAACTACGACTTGCCGTGGGCCATAATTCGGTTGATACAACGCGCTGGGCGTGTGGATCGCATCGGGCAGAAATCTGACACGATCTACTGCAACTCATTCATGCCTGCGGATGGCGTGGAGCGGATCATCAACCTTCGGCGGCGAGTTCGTCAGCGCCTCAAAGAGAATGCCGAGGTCGTCGGAAGCGACGAGTCGTTTTTCGAAGATGACACAAATGATCAACCGATCATCGATCTCTACAACGAGAACTCAGGCATTCTGGAAGAGACGGACACAGAAGTCGATCTGGCGTCATACGCCTACCAGATTTGGAAAAACGCTATAGACAAGAACCCCAAGCTCCAGAAGCAGATCGCCGACCTGCCGAATGTGGTTTATTCGACGAAGCCACACAGTCCAGCGCCGGAGCAGCCGACAGGCGTGCTGGTTTACATGCGGACAGCGGATGGGAATGACTCGCTGGCTTGGATCGACGGCGACGGGACAAACGTCACACAATCGCAACTCGCCATTTTGAAAGCTGCGGAGTGTGTCCCTGACACTCCAGCCCTGCCGCGCCAAGAGAAGCACCATGAACTAGTGGAGGCTGGGGTGCGCCATATGGTGCAGGAAGAGAAGTCAATCGGCGGGCAGTTGGGTCGCCCCTCGGGAGCACGTTTCCGAGTATACGAATGCCTCAAGACCTACGCGACACACATTCAAGGCACCCTCTTTGCTACTCAGGAGCTTGCAAAAGCAATCGACGAAATCTATCGCTATCCTCTGCAACAAAGTGCTGCCGATACGCTGAACCGCCAATTGCGGTCGGGGATAAGTGATCAACAGCTTGCTGATCTAGTCATTGCGTTGCGCGGTGAGGCTCGCCTTTGCCGCATCGAGGAGGAGATCGAATCACAGGAACCCCAGATCATCTGTTCTTTGGGCCTTTCCGACAAATAGAGGTGAATCGCAAGTATGTCCATTGATTTCACGAGAACTCGCGAACGCCTTAAAGACTTCGACTTTCATCGACTCTTCGTGGAGGAGCTTGGATGGTCTCAGCCATCAGCCAAGGCTCCAATTGAAATGCAGGTCGATGGTGCCCTATTCACTCGTCGTCAGATTTCCCAGTTGGCAGGAGTTGCGGTCTTTGAAGTAACCGCACAGGAAGGTGGGATTCCAGACGCTAAAGGGCGAGCCTCTATACACAAAGACATTTCAGCCAGCCACCACGAAAACCTTCTCATTTTTGTCGACAAGGAGCGCACACAAAGTGTTTGGTACTGGGTCAAGCGCGAAGGCAGCAAGAAATACGCCCGCGATCACTATTACATAAAAGGACAGCCGGGTGACCTTTTCTTGGGTAAGCTCAGCGCCATTGTCTTCGAACTAGGGGAATTCGATGAGAGCGGCAATGTCTCGGTACTCGAAGTTGCTAATCGTCTTCGCGAAGCCTTGGATGTCGAACGTGTAACGAAAAAGTTCTATGGTGAGTTTCAAGACCTGCGCGTTGCGTTCTTGGAGAAAATAAAGGGCATTTCGAGCGAACTACAGCGGCGTTGGTATGCCTCCGTTCTCCTGAACCGCCTAATGTTCATCTATTTCCTTCAGCGTAAGGGATTCCTAGACAAGGGCGACCTAAACTACCTGCAAAACAAGCTCGCCCTCAGCAAGCAGAAGGGGAGCAATCTTTTCTATTCCGGCTTTCTGAAGCTCCTCTTCTTCGAGGGCTTTGCCAAGCCAGAGGACAAACGATCTTCCGAAGCGAACAAGGCATTGGGGCAAATCACGTACCTGAATGGCGGGTTGTTCCTGCCTCACAAAGTTGAGCAAGAAAACGCCAATATCAGTATTCCTGATAAGGCGTTCGAGAACCTATTCTCTCTTTTCCAGCGGTACTCGTGGAATCTGAATGACACCCCCGGTGGTCAGGACAACGAGATCAGTCCTGACATATTGGGGTACATCTTTGAGAAGTACATCAACCAGAAATCGTTTGGCGCGTACTACACCCGTCCCGAGATAACTGAGTATCTGAGTGAAAGAACTATTCATCGGCTGATCTTGGATGCCATCAACACTCCCGAAATCGAAAAGCAACATCCCATCAAAGGCGTCCAACTGCGTAACTATCAGAACATCGCCGAACTGCTAATCAATTTGGACGCTGGGATGTGTCGTGAGCTACTGTTCACAGTCTTGCCGAATATGAGCCTGCTGGACCCAGCTTGCGGCTCAGGCGCGTTTCTGGTCGCCGCCATGAAGACGCTCATCAACGTTTACGCGGCAGTGATCGGCAAGATCAAGTTCCTAGCCGACGCGAATCTCACGGACTGGCTGACCCGCATCGAACGAGAGCATAAGAGCCTGAGCTACTTCATCAAAAAGACGATCATCACGGACAACCTTTATGGCGTGGACATCATGGACGAAGGCGCAGAAATTGCGCGGCTGCGCCTCTTCTTGGCTCTTGTGGCATCCGCCGAGACAGCAGATCAACTTGAACCACTACCAAACATTGATTTCAACATTCTGGCTGGCAACTCTTTAATCGGCTTAATGCGGGTCAATGACGCCGATTTCGAAAAGCGCACCGCGCAAGGCCACTTCTTCCAACGTAGCTATCCCGAGATTCTTGCCGAGAAAAATCGGCTGATTGATCTCTACCGCCATTCTTCGACGTACGCGCAGGATTTGACTACTTTACGGAATGATATTCAGCAGAAGAAGGATGAAGCACTAGACACTCTTAACGACATCCTGCTATCCGAGTTCAAAACGCTCGGCATCAAGTATGAGCAGGCGACATGGGACCAGAAGAACGGCGAGGAGGGGAAAAGCCAAAAGAGACAGTTGACCGCAGCGGATATTCGGAGGCTTCAGCCATTCCACTGGGGATACGAATTCGACAAGGTACTGAATGAGCGGGGCGGCTTCGACGCGATCATTACGAACCCACCTTGGGAAGTGTTCCAGACCAACGAGAAAGAGTTTTTTCAACACTATGCCTCAACGATAAAGAAGAAATCTCTGCGAATAGAGGATTGGGAAGCTCAGCGAATCAAACTGATGAAAGACGATGAGCTTTGTGGCGACTGGCTCGATTATGCAAGCCAGTTCCCTCATCAGTGGAGTTGGTTCAAACTCGCCCAGCAGTATAAGAATCAAACGCCCGATATCGAGGGGAAGGCTTTTGGGAGTAAACCGAATCTGTACGGCATTTTTACGGAACAGTGCTTCAACCTACTCCGCGACGGCGGTCTCGCTGGAATCGTTATTCCGAGTGGCATCTACACGGACCTAAGCACAAAGCAGATCAGAGAAATGCTGTTTTCTCAGACCCGCGTCACTGGATTGTTCGGATTCGAGAATCGCAAGATGATCTTTGAGAACGTGGATAGTCGATTCAAATTCGTGGTCCTCACCTTTCAGAGAGGAATGCATACGGAGCAGTTTCACGCTGCGTTTATGCGTCACGACGTGGAGGAACTTCAGGTGTTCCCTCAGCGCGGGGCTATGACGCTCTCGGTTGATCTCGTTCGGAGACTATCGCCTGATTCTTTGTCGATACCCGAATTCAAGACAGAGACCGACCTTGCAATCGCCAGCAAATTGCAAGCGTTCCCATTCCTCGGAGACGGCGATAAGGGTTGGGGTATGGCACTTTATGGCGAAGAACTTAACATGACCCGCTCCGCGAGGTTTTTCAAGACATCGCGGACTGCGTACCCTCTCTACGAAGGTGGAATGATTTGGCATTTCGAGGACAAGTATGACAAACCCCGCTATTGGGTCAGCGAGCGGGAGTTGCGAGACTCGTTCGCCTTGAAACGCGCCAAGCGGATCGGGTTGAGCACCGTACCAAAGGACCTATTGAACGACTACGAAACTTTCAGAATCGCAATTCGCAAAATTGCTTCCAATACCAACGAAAGAACACTAATCTCAACCATTGTGTCTGAGCGCCAGAGCAATACTAGGCCACATCACGCCGCGTGAGCGGGGTGCTGCGGCGGAGGAAAACTAGACCGCCGGATTCTTGGTTCTCGAGCACGGTCGATGACGGGGTAACGGAACTGGTTCG
>Ga0209517_10008718_pt1 | contig 11804 bp, 8 predicted proteins | sample PeaSoiMetSII2010_FD_187695 | JGI IMG/M metagenome (GOLD analysis project Ga0209517, IMG submission 187695) | Peat soil microbial communities from Weissenstadt, Germany - SII-2010 (SPAdes) (version 2) | ecosystem: Environmental > Terrestrial > Soil > Wetlands > Peat | place: Germany: Weissenstadt...
GGCGCCCGCCGCCGCAACCAGACCATCCTCCACCCTCGGCTCCGTCGCGAGCCTCATGCCCGACCTCTCCTCCATCAATACTGGTGACCTGCTCACCCTCGCTTGCGCCGTCGGCTTCGCCTTCCACTGCATAGCCCTCAGCCACATCTCGCCCCGCATCGGCTTCCGGCCGCTGGCGCTTCTTCAGGTTGGCTTCTGCGGGGTGTTCATGGCGCTCAGCCTGCCCTTCATCGAGCATCCCCACATCGTCTGGACGCCGCGCTTGGAGCTGGCTCTCGCAATCGCCGCCGTCCTCGCCACCGCCGCCGCCTTCTCCATCCAAAGCTGGGCGCAGTCCGTCCTGCCTCCAACGCACACGGCCCTGCTGCTCACGCTGGAGCCGGCTTTTGCCTGGCTCACTTCGTTCGTCATCATGGGCGAGCGCCTCGGCCTGCGCCCCGCATCCGGCGCACTGCTCATCCTCGCCGGAATCGCCCTCACCGAACTCGTCCCCCAGCCCCACGTCCCCACCGCGCACGAAGCGTGAGAAAGGCAGCGACCAGGGATTAGGGAACAGGGAACAGAAAGCCGACACGGGCTTCGGGAGGTAACGTCCGGATTGCCGACTACTCGCCAACAATACTCCGTAAGCCGGCATTCCGAGGGTCGTCATGGGAAAATGGCTTCCATGGCAAACGGTCTATCCACCCAAGTCGAATCGTCCCTCGCAACGGCAGTGCGCAATTACCTTCTGGCAGGGCAAAATGAAAGGATTTCAGAAGATGAAAACCTCCGTCCTGTTTGCCGCTGGCTCGCGCGATTGCTAAGCGATCTGCTGAAGAGTGAAGGTGGATGGGACCGATACAACTCAGTGGACGATGTCATTCCATGCACAGCAGACAGAGTTTCGCCAAGCGATCTGGTGTTCACGGGGTTGTTGATTTGGCTTGGTGGAAGCAAATCGAACGAGTGGAAAGACCCGTTGTTTGCAGCGATCCACGTTTCCGAAAACGCTCCTGAACACCTGACCTATGAAATTCGCTTTGCGAATGCTGATCGGGGTTTAGGAAAATGTCCGTACGGCTCTCCCCACGACTTCCCGTACGTTCCTGTTAACAATTGGCTATTCACTTTCGTCTCGTCTGATGCATGTGGATAATCGCCATAGCAAGGCGCGCTTGACGTTTCGGGTTCCGGGTGTGTGACCGGCAAACCGGAACTAACTCCGTTTTAATCGAATGCCAGTAGGAAACCACCGCGCCCAGCCGAGCACGACCAACCTGTTCCCTGCATTTCCCCTACCGCGGTGCCGTCTCCGCTGAATCCGCCAGCGCATATGCCAGCACAGCCATCACCGCGGCGTTCTCGTTCAGGCGTTTCGGGTCCACCTTGTCGAAGGTGTCGGCCGCCGTGTGGTGATAGTTGAAGTAGAAGCGGTTGTCCTGGATGGGGGCAAAGCTGGGCACGCCTTTCTCCGTTAGCCCGGAAATGTCCTCGCCGGTCTCCGGCGCATTCACCAGCGTCTCCGCGCCGATCGCCTCCAGCACCTGCGCCACCGGCCGCAGCCATTGCCCAAGCGCCGGCTTGCCCGCATAGTAGATCCCCGTCGGATGGTCCGCGCCCAGGTCGCTCTCGATGGCGCCGATGTGGTTCGGTGCCTCGTCCTTGTGGTCGGCCATATACTGCGCCGCGCCCTCGGAACCTTCCTCCTCGCTCATCCACGCAACGAATCGCACCGTGCGCTTTGGATGAATGCCCAGGTCGTGCAGCAAGTGAATCACCTGCATCGAGACCACCACCCCCGCCCCGTCGTCGATGGCGCCCGTGCCCAGGTCCCACGAATCCAAATGGCCGGAGACGATCACCACCTGCTCCGGATGCTCCGTTCCCTTCCAGTCGGCAATCACGTTGTAGCTCTCCGCGTCGGGCAGCGTCTGCGGCGTCAGTGTCAGGTGCATCTTCACCGGCCCCTGGCTCGCCAGATCCTTCAGCAGGTCGGCGTCCTCGGCGGCAACAGCCGCGGCTGGAATCTTCGGCACCCCGTCGCTATACGCAGTCAGCCCCGTATGCGGAAGCCGGTAGTCCGCCCCGCCCACCGAGCGCACCAGCACCGCCACCGCGCCCACCGTGCCGCCGGCAATCGGCCCCGCCCCGCGATAGACCACGCTGCCGCCGTATGCCTCGAGCCCGCCCCCCTGCGCTGCCAGCTCCTTGTCGAACTTGTGGTTGAAGAGCAGAATCTTGCCCTTCACGGCTCCCGTAGGCAGAGCATGAAGCTGCTGCCAGTCGTCCACCACCACCACCTCAGCGGTCAGCCCTTCCGCCGGTGTCGCCACGCTGCCACCCAGGGCGGTCAGCACCACTTTCTGCGTGGTTCCCGGCGTCTGCCCCGGCCACGCAACCACGTCGGCCGTCTCCGCGCCCCTCACCCAGTGCGGAACCTTGGCCTTTTCCAGCGTCACCTCGGCCCCCAGCGCGCGCATCTGGGCGGCAACGTACTCCACGGCCTGCCCGGCCTGCGGCGACCCGCTCAGCCGCGGTCCGATGTTGTCGGTCAGGTGGCGCAACTGGTTCAGCGCATAGGGGTCCTTCATGGCCGCATCGCGCAGCCGCTCCATCGCCGCCAACTGCTCCGGAGTCCACGCGCTCTTGCCGCCACCGATCATGGCGTTGAGCCGGTCAAGCATGGTCGGTGCTGGTGCCGGCGCCGCGTTTTGCGCCGCGCAAAAGCACGTGCTGATCCCGGCCGCCAGCGCCGCCAGGACAACGATTCGTATCTTCATTTGGGCAAATTCCATGCCGGATGTTACCACGGCCCCCGTGCGACTCTTTCCCGGCGAAAACGTCTATTCCTGTGAGACGGCTCTCGAACGGCCGCGACACGCGCCAACTCCACTTCCCAGTCCTGGCCGTGCCGCGGGCATCGCGCATCCAGGCGAATGTGCCGCCCGGCCAGACGGGTTTGCCCCCAACTGGCTATACTGATAGTTGGTGCAGTTAACCATCCAGCCCCAAGGCTGGTCACTCGACGAGGTCACAAGAACCCATGAAATCGCTCTTTGAACGGCTACGTACGCGCCGTCTCGCTTCAATGTTTGTACTGCTTGCCACGCTCTCTGTCGCGATTGTGGCTGGTTCCTTTGCTGCGCACGGAGTCCGCGGACAAGAAAAGCAGAACTTGAGCGCCGACGCCACCCCTCTCAAGGTCGTCAACTCAACTGTTCCTCCCAACGAGTTTGTCCGTATTGCCAAGGAAGTTGGGCCGGCGGTGGTCAACATCAACACCCAGACCCTCCCCAAGCAGTCGCTCAACAAGGGAGGCCGCAACCCGCACGGCCGCGCCGTCCCCAATCCGCACGCGCAGAACCCCGGCGATGACGACCAGGAAGAGGACCAACAGCAGCAGGGCCAGGGCAACTTCCAGGACTTCTTCAACAAGTTCTTCGGCGGCCAGATCCCCGACCAGGAAGGCGGAGACGACGGCCAGCTCCGCGAGTCGCTTGGCTCGGGCTTCATCGTCGACCCCAAGGGCTACATCATCACCAACAACCATGTGGTTGAGAAGGCCGACAAGATCTACGTCAAGCTCTCCACCGACCCCGACAGCCAGGACCTGGGCCGTCCGGCGCGCGTCATCGGCGTGGACAAGGCCACCGATCTGGCCGTCATCAAGATCGACACCAGTTCCCCGCTGCCCACCGTCAAGCTGGGCAACTCCGACACGGCGCAGGTCGGCGACTGGGTTGAGGCCATCGGCAGCCCCTTTGCCCTCTCGCAGACCGTTACCGCAGGGATCATCTCCGCCAAGCACCGGACGATTGAACCGGGAGCAAGCGGCCAGTTCCAGCACTTCATCCAGACCGACGCAGCCATCAACCCCGGCAACTCCGGCGGGCCGCTCTTGAACATGAACGGCGAGGTCATCGGCGTCAACACCGCCATCTACACGCAGTCGGCCGGCTACCAGGGCATCGGCTTCGCCATGCCGTCCAACACCGTGGTCGAGGTCTACAACGACCTTATCAGCGCGAACCACAAGGTCACCCGCGGGTCCATCGGAATTCGCTTTAACCAGGGCCTCTCCGGCGCCGTCAATCGCGTCTACGGCTTCAAGAACGGCGTGCTCGTGCAGCAGATTGTGCACGGCGGCCCGGCAGATAAAGCCGGCCTCAAAGCGGGCGACATCATTACCACCGTCGATGGCCGCTCCATCAAGGACGGCGACGACCTGGTCAACGAGATCACCAGCCGCAGGCCAGGCTCCTCCATCCGCCTCGGTTACCAGCGTGACGGCAAACCCATGGACACCACCGCCACCATCGGCGATCTGGACAAGGTCTTCTCCGATCAGGCCAACCAGCAGGCCGAAGCCGGCCCGGACGATACGGGCGACGCCGGCGAAAGCAAGCTGGGCCTGGTGGTCCGCCAGGAGTCCGACTCCACCGCCGCCAAGCTGCACATGCAGGGCGTGGTCGTACAGTCGGTCCGCTCCGGCTCGTTTGCCGATCTGCAGGGCCTTGAGCCGGGCCTGGTCATCACCCGCATCAACAAGCAGCCCACCGGCACCAAGGAGCAGTTCAACGCCGTGGTTAGCAAGCTCAAGCAGGGCGACGATGTGGTCTTCGAGGTCATCGACCCGCGCCACCCCGACAACGGCATCAACTACCTGGGCGGCACGCTGGAATAAGCCCAAAATGCGCCGGTTGCCCAGTTCCGCAATCGGCGCATTTCCTTCAACGGTTCACAATCCCGCTGCTCCATCGATTTTCTTCTTGTCGCAATGCGAGACGAGACGTTAGACTGAAACGTTACTTTTTTGCAAATTCTGTCTTCATAAGGTGAACCAGCGTGTCTTCATTTAGAGCAAATCTAGTCTTTTTGCTTTCGGCGGCGCTGATGGCATCACCGGCTTTTGCCACTCGCACGCACCGGCCTGCCCCCGCCGCACACTTCAGCAGTACGCACTCCGGCAGCGCCCACTCCCGCTCCTCACACAGAGCGGCCCCCAGGTCGCATAAGCTGCACGGCCAGACGGCCATCGAGCCCGCGCGCGTGACTGAAATCCAGCAGGCCCTGATTCGCGAGCACTATCTGAGCACCGAAGCCAACGGCCAATGGGACGCCGCGACCGAAGCGGCCATGCAAAAGTACCAGGCCGATCAGGGTTGGCAAACCAGGCTCATGCCTGACTCCCGCGCGCTCAAGAAGCTCGGTCTCGGCCCCGACTACTCCGGCGCCATCAACGCAAAGAACTCTTCCTTTGTCGATCCGCCTCCCGTCTCCACCATCCCCAACGAGCAGGCCTCCGGCTTCGCCCAGGCCGCCGGCATCAACCGCTGATTTGCTTGCCGGGCAGGAGCGCTTCGATCCAAAGCCTCTGAATCGCCGTCGCACCCTCCCTTCTCTTTCAAACACAATGGCCGCCCGAGGGCGGCCATTGTGTTTGGGTCTGGGTTGCTTCCACTCAGAAATGGAATGCCGGCATTCCCTTGAGCAGGAACTCGTACCGAGGCCGCAGAGCATCCGGTCCGGCGGTGATGGTCGCGTCCAGGTGAATGAGCGAGTCGTCCTTGTCGTACTTGGGCCACGCCGGCAGCCCCGTACCATTCGGATCGCCCGTCTTGGCAAAGTTCGTCCAGTAGCCCATCATCTGGTCGCTTAGCGTGCGGTCTTCCGCACGGACGGTCTCGCCGGGCCTCGTGTCCAGCGTGCCGAAGACGTACTCGATGTCGTCGGAGTGGAAGGCGAAGGTGCCGGGGTGGTACTTGCTGGGCAGCGCCCGCAGTTCGAAGTGGTAGCGGTAGACCGGTGAAGCACCCGTCTTCTGGTGCTCCTCGAGCCACTTCCATGTGCTCAACGCAATAAAGGCATCGCTGCCGTAGGCGCCCGCGGAATCAGCGGCCTGCTCGTCCGTAGCGCCCGGATAGAGCTTGAGAAACTCATCGGCGCGCTCCTTGAAGAGCCCGGCCGCCATCCCCTTCCATTTCTCCGCCGTCATGCCGTTGGCCAGAAAGCTGCCCTCATCGCGGTTCCACCCAGCCAGCAGCGGCACGTGCGCCTGCTTGCCTGCCGCATAGGTCTCCGGCACCGGCCCGGTCAGCAGCCTGCCATCCACAACTGTCGAGAATCCGCCCTTCTTCGACTTCACCGCCTCCAGAACCTTGTCTGTCGGCAGCGCCCGCAGCTCCGCCAGCGACTTGACCCCGAGCGAGGCAACCCACTCGTCGTCCTGCTTCACGCGCGTTGCCAGTGGGTCCAGCGTCAGCACGTCGCTGAACGCCGCGCCGCTCTCGCCGATGGCCTTTGCGAACAGCCCCTGCGCCATGGGCGACGCCATCAGCGTGCTCACCGCAAAGGACCCGGCGCTCTCGCCGAAGATGGTCACGTCGCCCGGATCGCCGCCGAACTTTTTGATGTCCTCCTTGACCCACTGGAGCGCGGCCACCATGTCCAGCAGCCCGTAATTCCCGGCCGTGCCCCCTGCCTCCTTGGCCAGATCGGAGGTTGCCAGGAACCCGAAGACTCCCAGCCGATAGTTGATGGTCACCAGCACCACGCCCTTGAGCGGGAGAAAGTCCCCATTGTGCCGCGGCTCGGAGCTCGCCCCGCCCGAGTAGCCGCCGCCGTGGATCCAGAACATCACCGGCAGCTTGCTCTTGCCGGTCGCATCGGCAGGCGCGTAGACGTTCAGGAAGAGGCAATCCTCGCTCGGCCCCGCGTCCTGGAAGACCATATCCTCGAAGACCCGCCCTTGCGCGCAGTGAGCGCCGTATTTGGTCGCATCGCGCTCGCCCTTCCACTTTGCCGCAGGCTCAGGCGCCTTCCAGCGCTTGTCGCCCACCGGCGGCGCCGCATAGGGCAGCCCCAGAAACGCCTTCACCTTGCCGTCATTGATGGTCTTGCCCTGCACCTTGCCCTGCTGCGTCTTCACCTTCAGTGAGTCTGCAAAACCGGTCGCAGACAACCCCAACCCCAGCCCCACAACCGCCAGGGCACACGCCCATTTCGTTCCCGCTTGCATCACAAAATTCCTCCGTGGAGTACGTTATCAGGACGGGTGGGAGAGTGGGGGAGTTTCAGGATTCGTGGATAGCCCCGCAGCGATACGCTTAGACCATCTCCGGTCCCAGCAGATCGGCCATCGTCTCCCTGCGCCGAATGAGCCGCGCCTTTCCGCCCTCCACCAGCACCTCTGCCGCGCGCGGCCGCGTGTTGTAGTTCGAGCTCTGCGCCATGCCGTATGCGCCGGCGTCGAGCAGCGCCACCAGGTCGCCCGGCTCCACGGGCGCAAGCTTGCGGTCGCGCGCGAAGAAATCTCCCGTCTCGCACACCGGCCCCACCACATCCACCGCGCGCGCCCGTCCCGCACGGGGCCGCACCGGCACGATCTCGTGGTGCGCCTGGTAGAGCGCCGGCCGGATCAGGTCGTTCATCGCCGCGTCGGTAATCACGAAGGTCTTCTTGCCGTTGCGCTTCACCTGCAGTACCCGCGCAACGAGAGCCCCCGCCTGCGCCACCAGGAACCTCCCCGGCTCCAGCAGCAGCCGCCCCTCGAACCCCGCCAGCGCCTTTTCAATCGCCGCCGTATACTCGCCCACCTTGGCCGCCGCATCGAACACCCCGCCGTGGTAATCGATGCCCAGCCCACCCCCTGCATCGATCGCCTTGAGCACAATCCCATCGCGCCGCAATTGGGCAACCAGCTTGTGGACCCGCTCCATGGCCGCGCCAAACGGCGCCGCCGAGCGGATCTGCGAGCCGATGTGCACGCTGATCCCATGCGCCTCGAGCCAGCGGTTCCCCGCCATGCTCCCATAAATCCGTCGTGCCTGCCGTATGTCGATCCCGAACTTGTGCTCGCGCAGCCCGGTGGAGATGTACGGATGGGTATCGGCAAACACATCCGGGTTCACCCGCAGCGCAAACCGAGCCTTGCGCTTGAGCTTCGCGGCCCGCTCGGCCAGCAGCGCCAGTTCCGCCTCGCTCTCCACGTTGAATTCGAGAATCCCAGCCTTGAGCGCCAGGTCGATCTCCGCCGCAGTCTTGCCCACGCCGGAGAAGACTACCCGCTCCACAGCCTGGGGCGCGGCAGCGATCACGCGCTCCAGTTCGCCGCCGGAGACGATGTCGAAGCCCGCTCCACGCTCGGCGAGCAGCTTCAAAATAGCCAGCGCGGAGTTGGCCTTCACCGCATAGCAGACAAGGCGCTCCATGCCCTTCAGAGCCTGCTGAAACAGCCCCAGGCGCTCCACAATCTGATCGGCGGAGTATACGTAGAGCGGTGTGCCGTAGCGTTTGGCCAGAGCCTCAAGGGAAACCTTGCCGCAGTGCAAGGGGCTCTCCGGCCGCGGATGGCAAAATGGGCGGGAAGATGCGATGGAATCAGCTGTCAAAATAGGCTTCCAGGGTGAAAGTTCTCCTTTGAGCCTACAGCATTTCCAGGCCGCATACGAACCCTCCGTCTTCCGGTTCCAACCTCGGATCGCTCCAGCGTCCGCATTGGCTTTCGTGTCGTTTCTAAAAAAAGATCGCCGGCAGACTTACCAACCGCCGGAGCACTCCCCTATGATGGTCTTCGCTGACTCATGAACCCCAAGCAAGAATCGACAACCTGCCGATGAACACTTCCTCGAAGGCCCGGGCCATCCTGACAGACAGCCACTTCCTCATTCCGCTCATCGTCTTCTGCATCGGGCTTGCACTTCTCATCACGCTGCACTGATTCCATCCGCCTCGGGCCTGCCCTGGGCGGCACAGCACAAACGCGCGCCGCGCACCGGCATCGCGACACACCGGGACGGCGAAGGGGGCATCACCCGCTTGAACACAACGGCGAAGGTAAACGCTAGCTTTGCTTCGGTACACGGGGTGGGGGTGGCCTGCGGGCTGGCGGCGGGGGTGTGGCTGGGTGCGGCGGAAGCTCCCACAAAACTGGTCAACTCCGGCCTCTCGCCATTCGCCATCTCGCTGTGCATGGTGGCGGGGGTCTTCACCGCGCGATGGACCCTGCCAACCCTGCTCAAGGGAACCCGCTACGTCTTCGCCGACCTGGCTGTGAACCGGCATCTCATCCCCAGCGCCATCCTGGCGGGCATGCTCTGGGCCGTGGCCAACACGCTCACCGTCTTTGCCATTCGCGACGTGGGCCTGACCATCGCCTTTCCTCTCTGGAACGCCAACTCCCTGGTCGGCATTCTATGGGGCAGGATTCTGTTTGGAGAGTTGAAGGGGGCCAGCGGCAGGAATATCGCCAAAGTGGTGCTGGGGGCACTGGCCATCGTCGTTGCCGCGGTTCTGCTCGGCTTCAGCACCATCCAGGGCGATGGTCCCCATGACGGGCGCGCCATTGCCGGGATTCTAGCCGCGGCGGGCGCAAGCCTGCTGTGGGGAACCATGTATATCCCCTACCGCAAGGCCTACATCAGCGGCATGAACCCGCTTTCCTTCGTCACCGTCTTCACCCTCGGCGAGCTGGTCACGTGCTTTATCCTGGTGCTGGCGCTGGACGGGGGGACCAAGGCCGCGGTCTTCCATTCGCCTCAGATCAAGCACATGATCTTCTGGCTCTTCCTGGGCGGATTCGTCTGGGTCATCGGCGATCTCTTCCAGCAGTTCGCCACCAAGTACCTGGGCATCGGCCGGGCGATTCCACTGTCGAACACCAACCAACTGTGGGGCCTGGCCTGGGGCGCGCTGGTCTTCGGCGAGCTGGCCCACGCCGACGCGCAACACCGGCTGCTGGTGGTGACCGGGTCGGTGGTGATGATCCTGGGCGCGCTGGCGGTGAGTACGGCCGTGGCCACGGAGCGCGAGAACGCATCGACCAATCAGGCCCTGCTGCGCGAGTGCAAACGCTACAGCCTCGACTACGACCGCGTGATCGCGACCTATGGCGCCTCCGACCTGGACAAGGAACCCGCCGAGGGGCGACCCTGGTGGGACTACGCCATCGTCGCCGCGGCGGTGGGCGTCTTCGTCTACCTGGGATTGAATGCACGTGTGCCGGCACTGGCCATGGACTTCGTGTGGGTGTGGACGCTGGCTCTAGTGCTGGTGGCGAGCGCGCTGCTGGCCGGCTGGGGACTGTGGAAAGCGACCCGCTTTTCCTAGGAACCCTTATGGGCGCGAAGGTGCAGGCCTTTACAATGGCTGAATGACCCAGGCGTCCAAGGTCGACCTTGTGGGCGTTGGCCTGAACGCCACCGACACGCTGATCACCCTGCCCACCTATCCCGAGCGCGGTTCCAAGGTCGAGTACAGCAGCCGCACCGAGCTGCCCGGCGGCCAGGCCGCCACCACCGTTGTAGCCTGCCAGACCTGGGGCCTCAGCACACGCTACGTGGGCAAGCTGGGCGAGGACTCCGCGGCCCGCCTGCATCGCGACGCCTTCGCGCTCGCCGGTGTTGACGCGCAGATCGTCACGGTCCCCGGAGCGCACAGCCTGCGGAATCTCATCATGGTCGACGAGGGAGAACGCACGGTGCTCTGCCAGCGCGACGAGCGCATGGTCCTCCAGCCGGAAGAAATCCGCCGCGAGTGGATCACCACCGCCCGCGCCCTGCATCTGGACGGGCGCGATACCGCCGCCGCGACCCTTGCAGCCACCTGGGCGCGCCAGGCCTGCATCCCCGTCGTTGCCGACCTCGACGAGCTCTATCCCGGCGTGGAAGAGCTGATCGACAACATCGACTACCTGATCGTAAGCCGCGATTTCCCCTGCCGCCTCATGACGGACAAGAACCTGGAAAGCGCACTGCGCCGCATGCAGCTCCGCTTCGGCTGCCGGCTCACCGCCGCAACGCTGGGCGAGGACGGCGTGCTGGCCTGGGACGGCAGGCATATGCAGCACCGGCCCGCTTACCGCGTTCCAGTGGTCGATACCACCGGCGCGGGAGACATATTCCACGCGGGGTTCATCTACGGGCTGCTGCAGGATTGGCCGCTGGAGCGCCAGCTCGACTTCTCCTGCGCCGCAGCCGCCGTGAACTGCATGTTCTCCGGCGCGCGCGGCGGCATCCGGACTGTTCAGGCAATTGAAGAGCTGATGGCCACCGGAACCCGCTACCAGCCCGCCTTCGACCTCCGCGCCGCCGACTGACGCACGCCTGCCCCTTTCATGGAAGGCGGTCCAAGGCGGCAGAATCCCCTCGACCTGGCAGGGCCGCCGTCTGGCCCGCTGCCAAAAAAACTCGCTTAAACCAGGCTGTTTTGTGCTCCAAAGTGGCAAGAATCGAGGAAAATCCGGTAAGAGCTCTCGCCCGGCCTTCGCCTTCGCTAAAGATGTAAGTGCAATATAATCATTGACTTATATGAAGAATCAAGGCGAAGAAGAGGAGAATTACCCCCCCTACCCCCCCTGCGGGGGATTCAGCGGCGGGGACCTGTTCTATTGGCGATCCAGAACGACTGGAAACATTGTGCGCCAAGGGGCGGAAATTATGTGCAAAGGGGCGAAGAGCAGGGATCAGGGGTCAGGGAGCAGGGCGAGTCGAGCCTCTGAGGCTTGCTCTCCGGAGGTTTGCCCGAGGACACGCCTTCTTCCGAAGCGCCGCAAGGGAACCCGTCGCACAGCTCTATCCGGACAGGCGGTCAACCGGCCAGACCTCGGAAAAGGTGCATTTGTTCGGCTCACTCGGAATTTTCGGTGAGCGCGTTGGCGATTTGGCGCGAAGCGAGCAGCATTCCCGGCGACATGGGCGTTTTTCAGGACCGATCCAAGCATATTTGACCTTGCCCTCAGAATGCGTATCTCTTAACCGGCCGGGTTTTGAGGATTAAATTCATCCTCGTCGTCGTCGTGGCGGTGGAAATGTGGGAATCGGCTT
>Ga0209517_10008720_pt1 | contig 11800 bp, 10 predicted proteins | sample PeaSoiMetSII2010_FD_187695 | JGI IMG/M metagenome (GOLD analysis project Ga0209517, IMG submission 187695) | Peat soil microbial communities from Weissenstadt, Germany - SII-2010 (SPAdes) (version 2) | ecosystem: Environmental > Terrestrial > Soil > Wetlands > Peat | place: Germany...
TCCTGACTTCCCGATGACCAGGTCCACCCCGACACGCACGCCATGACCATGGTCAATAACGTGATCGGGGTGGTCAATTACGTGATCGCAGCACGCCCCTCACTGCTCAATTTCATGATCGCTGACAGAAGTACACCGTCAGCCAGGCCGGGAGCATCCTGCTGCGCTGCTCTGTGACCTGACTTCGCCCACGTTTTGGCGCTGATCTTGCTCGCGGTGCTGTGACCTGCTGGTTCGCTGTTCGTGATCGCTGAGTTGCGCACTAGGCGGGCATCCTAGCTGGGCAGGTGTCCCCGTATCTGCGGACGGTGAAGACGACCTCAGGTGCGAGGGCGGTGCAGATCGTCCACTCGTCGCACCGGGGGTCGCGGATCGAGCACCAGACCGGCTGGTCCATCCGGAAGTTCGTCAAGACCGCCCGCCGCTACCGCACCGTGCAGATCCATGCCGGCCCGCACGTCATCACCGCCGCCGACCCCCCTGCCCGACGACCTCCAGCAGGCCCTCGAAACGATCAACGGCACCAGTTCACTCGCGCACTAGCCTGGCCGAACTCAGGTTTCAAGCGTTACTTCGTAAATCTGGGAGCACATTCGAATTATCACGTTCATCGCCGCGTTAAGGATTCATCGCCTTGCTCAATAGACGTAATTCGTGGGCTAATCCATATGGCCGGGCCCACTCGGAGGGTTGTCCTGGTCGGCTGGCATGGCGACAGCGGCGGCGAGAATGCGCGCGAGAGCCTCCTCGGCGGCCTGCCGGTCCGGTTGTAGGTTGGTGATCAAATCGCCGAGCCGGACTCCATCGTCCTGCTCAGCGACTTCAATGATCTCGCCGAGGGTACCTGGCAGCCACGTGTGACCGTGATGACGTGCGATATCGCGCGCTAGGTCAGGCAGGCATATACCGAACAGGTGGGCCATACCGACGATCTGGAAGATGAGGAGGGCTGCGACCAGGTGGGCGCGCCGGGCAGCGGGCTCTGAGCCAGCCCGGTCCAGGTCACTGGCAAGGTTGAAATGGCATGTAGCGACGTCGCGCGGGTCGGGCCGTGTATAGAAGTAACGGGCGGCTGTCCGGTGCAACGCCACCGCCGCGGCGTAGTTTCCGCGATCGGATTGAATCGTCGCTCGGATTCCAAGGACCCTGGCGAGCCTGATGATGTCGCCGTGATCCTCGAAGACTTGTTGGCATCCGGCCAGGACCGCGTCCGCCTCATCGAGCCGACCTAGTTTCTCCAGCGGTCCGGAGTCGTTCAACCGGGTGAAGGCAAGCTCATAGTCGCTGACTCCACGCGCCTGCTTGCTAGCAAGGATGGCGGCGTTCAGGTCAAGGCACTGCTGCGAGCGGCCCAGTGCCAGCGCCGAGGCATAGCCGGCGTTGAGAGTTGTCTCTCGGACGTACCACGGGGTGGCGTTCTCCTTGCCGCCGGAGTGACCGGGAAGCGTGTCCATCTCAGTCAGCAACTCGGGGACCTGGCCGAGGACTTGCTGGTGCTCGCCCATAAGGCTGAGGATCTGCAGCCGCTGGGCTTGACCGGCGATCTGGGTCCACGGCCCGAGTTCCGACCGGCGTGTGTACGCGGCTCTCTCCTCAGTGAGATCGAGGGCCTCGTGCAGCCGACCGGCTTCGGTAAGGACGTCAGATAGGTCGCCGGCGATGGCGGAGGCGCTCGCCCACTCCTCGCTAGCAGCCAGTTCGGTGAGGCTGGCCCGGAGCAACGCCTCAGCCCGAGCCGGGTCCACCGCTCGGAGGGCTCTGCCAAGGACCGCCAGATGCAGGGGATTGCGGGTCGTGTCCGTGACGGCCTTCAGGAGCGACACGATGACAGCTCGCGTGGCAGGCGACCGCTCACGGCGCAGGGATTCCTCGAGCACGGAGACCGCAGTTTCCCAGGCTTGGAGGCGGATCAAGTAGGGGGCGGCTCGCAACCCGGCCTGAATGACCGATTGCCCACTCTCCCCGCCTTCCGTGCCCTCTAGACGGATCGCCCGTTCTGCGATGGTGGTCCAGAATGCGGCGAGTATCTGATCGGTAGCGTCCTGCACGCCCGGGTCGGCCGTGGCGCGGATGGCTTCGGCGATTCCCGGGTGCATCCTGCACGCCCTCACCGGCGCCCCGTCACCGTTCTCGGCCGCGGTGAGGTCGGACTGGACGAGCGCAACGCGAGTGAGTGCGTCAAGCTGTGGGCGATGCCCAGGCGGGTTGCGGACCTGGCCAAGGCGCCGCCAGATGTCCGCCCAGTTCCGCTCGATGATCCACGAGGTGCGGTCATCGTCTTCGAGGAACGCCAGGACCTGGGCCATCAGCCGGGTCGGCCCTGGCAGGCCTGTCAGGGCCGCGGAGGTCCACCCGGCCAACGCCTGCAAGAACTCACTAGCCTTCAGACTGGTCGTTCCGTCATGAAAGAAGGCCTCCAGTACCCTGTTCGCCGCCGCAGATTCGGCTGCTGCAAGCTGAGCCTCCAGCCGGCTGCGCTCAGTGCTGGCGGCGTCGGCGAGTTCCATCAATTTGGGGTGGCCTTGCACGACGCGCAGCACGCGACGGACCATGTCGCGGTCCGCCGCCACCGCGCCCTCGTCTGGGTCCCGGAGTGGGCTGGCGTCGGCATGCAATAGCTTCCGCAGGCCGGGCAGCTCGCGGGCCAGGGCCGCTGACTCATCCAGCGACAGGGCGTGCACGGGCAAGATAACAACAGTACTGGCGAGATGGACTGGCCGGATGCGGCTGGTCAGGATGACTCGGGACTCTCCTCGGTGAGCGGTCAGTGCGGCGATGAGCGGCCCCCACCGGAGATCCCGCCAGACACCATCGGAAGTGAGCAGGGCCTCCAAGTTGTCGAGGACGAGCAGGATCCCATTGTCTTCGAGGACTCTAGTGAGCCGCGGCAGGAACTTCTCGAGCGACGCGATCGTGGTGATCTTGTCCGCCATTGCGAACCCATAGTCCCCGAGTTGGATCTCCAGCGCGGCTGCCAGGCTGGCAAGCGCACCGCTGAACTCGTCGTGCTGCTCGGGGGCCTGCCAGAAAGCCACCGCTTCGAAGGAATCATGATGCCGGTATGCGAGCTCCAGCGCGCACGCCGTCTTTCCCGACCCGACCATCCCGTGCAGCAGTACCCCGGTTAGATCGCTTCCTGCCGCCAAAGCAACGCTGGCCTGCGCCATCTCCCGGGCGCGGCCAACGAATCGTTCCGGCTCGGCCGGGAACCGCTCCATCCGCACGTCCGCCGGGTTTAGCAGCGGCTTGCCGCGCGTTGTCGGCATCTGGAGTTCGGCGGCGTGCCGGCCGATCAGGACTGGAGTCCCAATGCAGATCGCCGGGCGCGCAGCTGACGGGCGCTCGCCTGCTGCTTCCCGTACAGCCCTGGCGACCGCCACGCCGAGGGACTGGCCATGCCTGCCCAGCAGGCGCTCGTACAGCTTTTCAGTGAAGGCGATTGCGAAGTCATCGGTGACCGGATAACGCATCGCTACTGTCGCACAGCCCAGCTTGGTCACCAGTGCGCGCCCAATCCCGGTTGCTATGTCCTCAGGCTCCCGATCGCCGTGACTCCTGCTGGCGAATTCGGCCGCATCCCGCAGTTCGAGCCGTTCGGCCCGCTCGGTCAAGCCCACCCAGCGGAGTGTCTCCGCTGTAGTCGCCGCAGCCGACTCGCACGCCGACACCACTGCGAGCCGGACGCGCCGCCGCAAGGGCCGCAGAATCTCGACTAGCTCTCCTGTATCCAGCTGGTCTCGCGAGCCATCCTCGGTCTCCAGCAAGAACGAGCCGACTCCGCCGTGGCCCGACAAGTGCAGCACGTCCCATCCGTCGCCGGAGTCCACGACGCGTGCCAGCCGCTGCCTGGTCACCCCGTATTGCAGGAACGTCGCCTCGATCTGCTGTCGCTCACGCGTCCCGATCCGGCGGATAAGCCTGGCCAGTTCACGCCGCTCCCGTCGCAAAGCCAGCACGCTTGTCTCCGTCGGAAGGCTGAACACTGCCAGCAGTCGCACCGGCCTCGCTCCAGGCAGCGCACTGCCAGCCTCAGTGCTAGCGCTCTCGCTGGCCGGCGGATTTTGGAGGTCGTACACGAACGTCACATCACCCCGCGCCGCCAGTGGCATGCCTTTGACGTGGGCCATCTCTAGCGGCCAGCCCAGTAAGAACCCAGCCTCCGGCGGGACCACGACCCTGACGTTTACCGGGGCTGCATCGGCAATGACCTGGCCGATGGTCTGGCCAAGCGCCTCGCGGCCGGACCACACCCCGATTCGGCCGACGATTTCCGCCTCGCTCGCCGTCCGCCTGTCCGGCACCGCGTTCCATCGCAGGTACCTGTACAAGCTCGTGAACGCCGCATACTCATCCGAGGACGCGTCCATGTCCACGTGATGGTCCGCCAGCGGCCGACCGCTGTCCTCGTCTCTGAGCAGCCAGCGCCACCGGCAAGGGCCAGCGTAATCCTCCACGCTCAGCACCAACGCCATTGAGCGCTCCACGCTAGGCATTGCCTGATTCTGCCAACCATAACTGATCAGCCGTTGCCAGACCATTTTTGCCCATCTTTCGCTGCGCTCATGTCTCACTAGCGGCGTTCTCCGGAATATGGGTTGGTAGTTCCGCGACGAGGAGCCAGTCTTGCTCGCTGAGGTCCATGACCGACCTCCTCGCGTCCGCTGCAACACCAGGTAAGTGAGCCGAGGCGGCTGCCGAGCAATAGTCAGGACCTGTGAATCAAGATCTTGCCGATCTTCGAGCGGCTCGGCGACACCCACTCCGCCGCCGTCACCTGAGGCAAGATCGCCGACATCGCCGAGCGGCGCGGGGACTACGACGAGGCGCTGCGGATCCGCCGCGAGGTCGAGCTGCCGGTCCTCGAGCGGCTCGGCGAAACCCGAGAAACCGCCGTCACCTGGGGCAAGATCGCGAACATCGCCTACACGCAGGGAGCGTACAACGAGGCCGCCCAGCTGCAGCGGAAGCGCCTGGAGGTGCTCAGGCAGCTCGGCGACCTTGACGGGATCGCCGCCGCCAGTTACGACCTGGCGCAGATCGACCTCGACCGCGAGGACCACCAGGCCGCCTACGATCGGCCGAGTCGTTCGAGCTCAACATCCAGCTGCAGCGGCCTGACGGGATCGCCGCGGTCGGCTGGCTACTGGGCCAGTTCTTGATCGCCGCAGGCCACGCCGATGACGGCCGCCGGGTGCTCGGCGGCGCCCGGGCAGCCGCCATGATCGGCCAGGCCGGCCTGGTCGAGCAGATCACCCGGCTGCTGGAATCCGTGCCCGGCGGAAACGAGGAAACATGATCATCTACCTCGACAGCCCTGACATCGCCAGGATGCAGGCAGCCAGGCGCAGCCTCGGAACACTCGCCAGCAGCTGGGGCCACGAGATCACCGACACCTCGGTCGGCGAGCCGGCGGTCACCGGTGCCAGTCACGATGACCACAAGGTCGTCGACCCGGTCGCGCTTGTTTCCATGGCACTGTCGATCCCGTCCTCCGGGCTGGTCGTGCTCGACCTCGCCGACCGCATCCGCAAGCGCCGCCGCGCTCAGGAACTGATCGACCACGCAAAGGACCTGGCCGGCCAGCAGGTCACCACGCGCGTGATCGCCCGTACCCGCGAAATCGAGCTCCGCTCCGTGACCCCGACCAGCTTCTGGACCTTCTCGCCGAAGACGAGACAGCCAGCTGAGCCGGCCGATGTGTCAGCAACCCGGGCCTGAAGCGTGATCCGCGTCCAGCCGCCCGCTCGTGACAAGGTCACGTACCAGTTTCCTGGGTGCGCAGAAATACCAGATCTGGCCAGCTGGCGCTGCGCAAAGGAGTTAGCTCCGCGCCGTGTACGAATCGAGGTCGTCCAGCTCTCACCCCGCGGTCCTCCGCCACGTCCAGTGCTCGGTCACCGCACCGCAGCCGAGCGGCCCGCGGTGGCGACCAACCCCGGAAGATCCATAGGCGTAACGGGCCTACCCGATCCATCCCCGTCGCTGAGCCGCAGCGCCTGCCGCGAATCTGCTGGAGACGCCCAGCCTGCTCATGATGGCCGCGATGTGCCGGCGCACCGTCGTGGTACTCAATCCCGCGCGCCGCGCGATCGCGTCATCGTGTAAGCCCTCGGCCATCAGCTCCAGCACCGCCTGCTGGGCAGGTGTCAGCCGCCCGCCGCCGGGTGCCGCCGGCCGCTGCGGTCGCAGCGGCGTGGCCCGCTCCCAGCACATCTCGAAGTACTCCCGCAGCGCGCCGATGATCACCGGGGGCCGGATCACCAGCGCCCCCGCCGTCCCGGTCGGCGTGAGCGGCAGCATCGCGGTCGTCTGGTCGGCGAGCTTCATCTTCATCGGCACCCGGGGCAGCAGCCGCGCGTGCTCCCCCGCATCCGGCGCACGCCGCGATCACCCGCCGGGCGACCGGGTCATCCATCACGGCGGCGTCGTAGATGGACCGGCACCGCACCCGGCCATCGAACGCCGGCAGCGGCGGCTGCGCGAAGTCCTCGGTCAGCGGCATCTCGGTGGTCAGGTTCTCCAGCGTCATCCAGTCCTTGCGCGCCGTATTCATCAGCGCAGCGGACAGCTCGCAGATCTCCGCCCGGTCCGAGACCACCGACACCAGGTGGGCGGGGAACCGGCCGTTCACGCCGATGCCGAACTCCGCCTGAGCGTCGGCGAGCCGCCGGTGCCCATCCAGCAGCAGCTCCTGGTCCCGGCAAGCCGGTTCTGATGCCCGGCGAGCACGCCCTGCAACGCCAGGTCCGGGGACGCGGGCCGCAGCCACGCCGGATCGGACGGGCTGTGCGGCTGGATGTACGCCATGCCCCACCCGGTGAGCGCGTCGACCAGCGCGACGTCACCGACCAGCGCTTCTGCCTGGTCTTTCGCGCACCCGTCGCGGGCCAGGAGCCGGTCATACGCTGCGATGACCTCGGCCGGCACGAGCCCGTCGAACAGGCCGCCGATGCTGTCGCGAACAGTGCCCGCCGCTACCTGCGCCGGCGCTAACGCGCCCGCGCGGAACACTTCCGGCATCGGCTTTGGTGATCGTCCTCAACGAGCGCTCCGCTGCGGCGGCGGCGCGCGGATGGGCCGAGCGGGACGCCGCTCATCGGCGGTCCGCCTGGGTGGTAAGGGTCCTGTCTTGGGGCTGGCGGACGCCTGCGCCGAGGAGCCGGCGCACGGCCGCCTCAACACGGGTAGCCGGCGCGTCTTTGAGGCTCATGTGCCGCTCCTCGCGGTGGATGCTGGCAACGATCACGGCCAGGATGACGGCACTGACGAGGAGCGCGGGGGCGGCAAAGACGATGACTAATAAGACCTCCACTCGTCCGGGGCAGCCACCAGGCAGGTGCAGCGTGATGCCGCAGCGTCCGTGCCGGGCGATGCGGGCGGCGACGGTGATGAGGTGGCTGCGGATGGTCGCGCCGCGGGCCTTTGCGTGGAACGTTCCGGCGAGCGCGCCGGCGGCGCGGGTCAGGTTATAGGACATGGCCGCGCAGGTGACCCAGGCCGCGTTCGCGGCGAACGAGCCGGACGGCAGGTGGACGAGGGGGCCGCTGGTCAGGTCCGCGAACACCTGCTCCACGACGGTAGTCGCGGTGCTGTCCCTCGGCCTGGAGCATCAGGAACGGGTTGTCGGTGAACACGGCGTGGTAGCGCCAGCAGGCGAACAGCTCGTCCTGGCCGGCGGCGGCCTTGCGGTTCATGTCCTTCACCCGGCGCACGATCAGCCGCGCGCTGACTGCCTGGCCTTTCTGCGACGCGAACGCGGTATAGGGCACCTCGGCGACCTCGGCGTCGGAGATCCACCGCTGCTGGTCCTCGTCCCAGACCGCGTTCGGGTAGGAGATCGGTGTCCAGGCGTCCTCGCCGATGCCGGCGATCGCGGCCCGGATCCTGGGTCCATCCGGGCGGTGACGGAGAAGAACGCCCCGCCGCGGCGGATCGCGGCGATCACTTTCGCGGCGTAGTACGCGGAGTCCATCCGGACCACGATCTGGCCGGTGCAGCCAGCGGCGCGGGCCGCGCTGATCGCCTCGGCGGCCAGCGACGCCGCGCCGCGGGCGGATCCCGCAGTGCCGCCGCGCAGCCGGGCGGCCGCGACCACGGGAGCGCCCAGCGGGGTCGAGACCACGGCCGCCAGCACGTTCAGGCCGCGGACCAGCAGGCTCTTGCCCTGAATCTTGGTGTGCCCGAACGCCGCGCCGGCCTTGGCGTGCCCGTACACCCGTCGCTGCATCGAGTCGATATCGATGAACGCCAGCACGTCCCTGCCGGGAAGCAGCAGCGCGGCGCCGGCCAGAGCAGCCAGGAACACCCGGCTGACCGCCTCCAGCTGCCGGACACTGCCCCGGTGAACGACCGCAGGAACGACCCCAGCGTCGACGGCGCCCGGATCCCGCCGAACAAGGCCGCCATGGCGCCGTGCCGCAGCCCGTCCATGTCATCGATGCTGTCCGCGCCGGCGGCCATCCCGGCGACCAGGCAGAGCGCCTTCAGGTCCGCGTTCACCCCGGTTCGCGCGGCGATCCTGACGTGCTGGCGGACCAGCGCGGACAGGCCGCACCGTTCGGCCAGCGCCATGGCCGGGACCAGGCCGGCCTGCGACACGAGATTCGGGTCGTCAAACGACGCATGCGTCCTGGCCGGGCTATGCCACAATTGCACCTGACAGGTGTCCTCTCGATCCGGGTCGCGGAAGCTTCAGTAACTCCCATCGTCCCAGCTCAGAGGGCACCTTTCGTATTGACACGCCAGCACGGAACCCTATTTACGAGGTGGATTGAGGCTCAGGAACGGTCGGGATCTGGATGCTAACCGTCCAGCTGGCCGAGATCCGCATCGCCGGTAACGCCGACAGAAATGGTGTTCTGTACTCCGGAACCATTTCTCAGCGGATCGACGGCATAGGCACAGATTCGGCAGGGAGGATGTGGATAAGAGCTTCCGGCCCGGCTTCCCCGGTTTTGAGGTGGTACGGGCGTAGGGTCGGGAGCCTGGGTCCCGGCCTGACCTCCTAATCGGCTGACGCCGCTAGGGCTGTCCTTCGAACGATTTGTCGGCCGGGTCCCAGTTTCTGGCACCCACCGGCACTGCCGGTCTGATCTGCCTGGCCTGTGCAAGAGGCCGGGGTTCACGGGTCCGACGGCCAGCGGGTGCGTGCCATCCCTTCAACCAGAGGAAAAGAGATGGCAGTGACCATTGTAGAGACGCGCGCGATCACCGGTGGCGTGGACACCCACGCCGACACCCATGTCGCCGCCGCCCTAGATCCCGTCGGCGGGCTGCTCGGCGTGCAGGAGTTCCCGGTCAGCGCGGCCGGCTATGCGCGGCTGCTGGGCTGGCTCGGCGGGTTCGGGACGGTCTGCGTGGTCGGGATCGAGGGCACCGGCAGCTACGGCGCCGGCCTGTCCCGCCACGTCACGGCCGCCGGTGTCCGGGTCGTCGAAGTGGACCGGTCCGACCGGCAGGACCGCCGCCGGCAGGGCAAGTCCGACCCGCTCGACGCGGTCAGCGCCGCCCGCGCGGCGCAGTCCGGCCGGGCCCGCGGCGCTCCGAAAGGCCGGGACGGCGCGGTGGAGGCGATCCGCGCCCTGATGGTCGCCAGGCGCAGCGCCCGGTCCGAGCGGACCCAGGCGATCAACCAGGCCCGCGCCCTGATCGTGACCGGCCCTGATGACCTGCGCGCCCGGTTCTCCCGGCATTCGGTCGCTGACCTGGTCGCCGAGCTGGCAGCACTGCGGCCCCGGCCCGGCGCCGTCGTCGGCTACGCCACCCGGATCGCGCTGCGCGAGCTAGGCCGGCGCGCCGAGTTCCTCGACAGCCAGCTCGGCCGCCTCGATGACCTGATCGGCCAGCTCGTCGCCGGTCACGCTCCCGGCCTGATCGCCCTGCACGGCGTCGGCACCGACACCGCCGCGCTGCTCCTGGTCGCCGCCGGGGACCACCCCGAGCGGCTCCGGTCCGAGGCCGCCTGGGCGCACCTGTGCGCGGTTGCGCCGATCCCGGCGTCCTCGGGCAAGACCGTCCGGCGCCGGCTCAACCCCGCCGGTGACCGCCAGGCCAACCACGCCCTGTATGCGCCGCGAGGCGCCTTGTCATATTCCCGGTGCAGCCGGGAGGAACTCGGAGGGAGGTTTCTGGGTCTAATGGCTAACCTAGCGTCGAAAGACTAAGGGAACAATAGCATGCCAGGAAAGCAGCGGCCGTGTTCAGGCGTATGAAGCGGGGCGCTGCGGGACCCGCGCGATATGGTGAAAAGCTAGACTGCCTGAATCCTAATCTCCAGGAGACGCAAGTGATCGTCCGCCGGAAAGACGCCTGAAACCGGCGCCGTGCCGTGTGCTGGTCTCCAAAGCGGGCCGGCGCAACTTCCGCGGCGCGGAGCGATGCCCAGTGAGGGCATTTTAAGGAGATGAGTGGGGCACCTAAGTCGCGCTCGATACGTATGACAGGGACGAACGCGGGATCGCTTAAGGGGCGCGAGCCCTAGGGTGACGCAGGCCTCGTAGTAGTCGTGAGAGTAACGCCTCACCAAGGAGGGCGGGAAAGCCGTCCGCAGGGCGAAGGGGGCCAGGTGACCGGATATCCGAAGACCGGGAGGTATGCGTAATGCAGAACGCCGAAACGGTACTGGGTGTCCTCCGTGACCGCGGCAGGCGCGGCCTGCCGTGCACCGAGCTGTACTGGCAGCTGTTCAACCCGCACCTGTACCTGACGGCCTACGGGCGGCTGTACTCCAACCATGGGGCCATGACGCCCGGAGCCTGCGGGGAGACCGTCGACGGCATGTCACTGGCGAAGATCGGGCGCATCATCGATGCGCTGCGCCATGAGCGCTACCGGTTCCAGCCGGTGAAACGGGTTTACATCCCGAAGAAGAGCGGCAAACTGAGGCCGCTTGGCCTGCCGTCCTGGTCGGATAAGCTTGTCGGCGAAGTGATACGCCTGCTGCTGGAGGCGTATTATGAGCCGCAGTTTTCCGGCCTGTCGTACGGTTTCCGTCCCGGCCGTGGCTGCCACGACGCATTAACTCAGGTGGCAGTTTCCTGGTCCGGGACGACCTGGTTCATCGAGGGAGACATCTCCGATTGTTTCGGATCGCTGGATCACGGGATACTTCTCGGGATACTGGGCGAGAAGATTCACGATAACCGGTTCCTGAGGCTGCTGCGGAATATGCTGCAGGCCGGGTACCTTGAGGACTGGGAATGGAACGCTACCCTTTCGGGAGCACCGCAAGGCGGCGTGGCATCCCCAGTTTTGTCCAATATTTACCTGGACCGGCTTGATAAGTTCGCCGAGACAGTTCTCATACCGGAATACACCCGAGGGGTGAGCAGGGCGCCCAATCCTGCCTACGTCCAGGTGAAGAACGCGCTCCGGCGCGCCTGGCACCGCGGCGACCATGCCGCAGTGCGGGAGCTGCGGCAGCAGCTCCGGGGCCTGCCCAGCGGGGATCCCCGCGATCCCGGCTTCCGGCGGCTCAGGTACGTCCGGTACGCCGACGATCACCTGCTCGGGTTCACCGGGCCGAAAGCCGAAGCCGAGGAGATCAGATCCCGCCTGGCCGGGTTCCTGCATGATGACCTGAAACTGGAACTGAACCAGGACAAGACGCTGATCACCCACGCCCGCTCCAGCGCGGCGAGATTCCTCGGCCGGGTAGCCCCGGTGCATTGCTGCTAATAAATAACCTCAGAGTTCCCTGTGGTCTCTCTAACCTCTTTAGCCCCAGGACCTGGGCTTCTTCCGGTGATCCGTCGCCGTTCTGCAGTCTGATGCTTTTTCAGTTTTCCTGAGGGTCTATCGT
>Ga0209517_10008722_pt1 | contig 11800 bp, 9 predicted proteins | sample PeaSoiMetSII2010_FD_187695 | JGI IMG/M metagenome (GOLD analysis project Ga0209517, IMG submission 187695) | Peat soil microbial communities from Weissenstadt, Germany - SII-2010 (SPAdes) (version 2) | ecosystem: Environmental > Terrestrial > Soil > Wetlands > Peat | place: Germany: Weissenstadt...
CCATGGATACTATTTCCGGATTCTCACGCGCCAGGGCCCGCATGCGCCTGGTGGCGCCAAGGACTACATCATCGACGGCCACATGAGTGGCGGCTTCGCCCTGCTGGCATTTCCGGCAAAATGGGGCGATTCCGGAGTCATGACCTTCCTGGTCAACCAGGGCGGCATCGTCTTTGAGAAGAATCTTGGCCCGGACACGGCGGAGCTTGCCCGCAAAATCACGGAATACGATCCGGATCTGAGCTGGAGCATCCCCTCGCAGGGGGAAAAACCATAAAAGGAGTTCTGGATGTAAAAATCGATCGACGCAGCCTTCTTGCTATGAGTCTCATTACCGTGCTGGCTGGTTCGCTCGGGGCAATCCCCGAGCGCGCGAATGCGGCATCGGCGGAAGATCTCGGTCGCAGCGCTGCGCAAGCGCTGCAAACGCTGGACCGAACTCATCCCGTGGCCGCCGACATTGCGAAGATCGCCAAGGCGGTACTGGTCTTCCCCAATATCGTCAAGGCCGGGCTGATCTTCGGGGGCAGTTACGGCGAAGGCGTGCTGATGAAGTACTCGAAAGTCGTCGACTACTACAACTCGGTGAGCGGCTCCTGGGGCCTGCAGGCCGGCGCTCAGTCATACGGCTACGCGGTTTTCCTCATGAACGACAAGGCCGTGTCTTACCTGGAGGATTCGAAGGGATGGGAGATCGGCGTCGGGCCGACCGTGGTCGTCGTCAATGAGTGTGCTGCCAAGAACCTGTCATCAACGACACTGAAGGACGATGCCTACGCCTTCATCTTCGACCAGCAGGGGCTTATGGCCAGTCTGAGCATCGAAGGCACGAAGATTTCCCGCATCAAGCGTTGAGCCGTAGCGCGCGGCCGAGCGCCGAGTCCGCCATCGGCAAGGGGGAGGCAAAGGATCCGGGGACCACGAAGGGCAGTCCATCGCCTATTGTTGTCGACAAGGCGCAGGCGCACGCCAGGATCGGCACACTGTTGGCGCGATACGGCCCGATGGGTCAGAAAAGGTGCGTGAATAGCCAGTAAAGAGTGCCGGACAAAACGATCGCCGCCGGCAGCGTCAGCACCCAGGCCATGAGCAGGTTGCGGATCGTTGCCATCTGCAGTCCCGACCGGTTCGCCGCCATTGTTCCCGCCACCCCGGAAGAGAGCACGTGGGTAGTGGAGACCGGCAAGCCGAAGCCATCGGCGGCACCGATGGTGGCCATCGCGACCAGTTCGGCCGATGCGCCCTGGGCATAGGTCAGGTGGGTCTTGCCGATCTTCTCGCCCACCGTGACGACGATGCGCTTCCAGCCGACCATGGTGCCCAGTCCCAGCGCGATGGAGACCGCAACCTTAACCCAGAGCGGGATGAATTTTGTGGCGCCATCGATCTCCTTGCGAAATGCCTTCAGGTTGCTTTTCGCGTCGCTATCCAACGACACCTTGTCGCTTTTTTCGACGAGGCGGATGGCTTCGGAAACGAGATACATGTCGTTGCGCACGTTGGCCACGGCTAGAGCCGGCATGTTCGCGAGTTTGACCGATTGCTTCACCTGGATGCCGATGCTGCCCGTCATCGCGGCCAGCGAGTTAAGCACCTCGGGCTGGTATTCCTTGGTGCGGATGTAGTCCGAGAGCAGCGCGCGCGGATCGGCCGGCGTTGCACCCGTCGTCCACTTTTCCAGCGATTGCTGGGTCACCTGCGCGACCGCGGCGAACTGGGTCGTCTGGCTGGCGGGCATCGCGCGGTTGAGCGCATAGGCCAGCGGCACGGTACCGACCAGGATCAGCATGATCAGGCCCATGCCCTTTTGCCCGTCGTTCGAGCCGTGCGCAAACGAGACTCCCGTGCAGGTCAGGATCAGAAGACTGCGGATCCACCACGGCGGCGGCGTCTGGCCTTTTGGCTCCTCGTACAGTTCCTTGTTCTTGACCAGTGCGCGCAGCGCGAGCAGCAGCAGCCCCGCGCAGGCAAAGCCAACCAGCGGCGATAGCAGCAGCGAGTAGCCAACCTTGGCAGCCTGCGACCAGTCAACGCCGCTGGTGCCGTCGCGCCCGTGCATCAGTGCGTTGGCAATGCCGACACCGATGATCGAGCCGATCATCGTGTGCGATGAAGAAGCGGGCAGACCCAGCCACCAGGTACCGAGGTTCCAGATGATTGCGGCGATCAGCAGGGCGAAGACCATTGCAAAGCCGGCGCTGGAGCCGACCTGCAAGATCAGCTCGACAGGCAGCAGGGAAATGATCCCGAAGGCCACCGCGCCGCTCGACAGCAGCACGCCGAGGAAATTAAAGCAGCCGGACCAGACGACGGCCAGGTTCGGGGGCAGCGAGTGCGTGTAGATGACCGTGGCGACCGCGTTAGCGGTGTCATGGAAGCCGTTGACGAACTCGAAGCCGAGCGCGATCAGCAAGGCGACGATCAGCAGAACAAATGGCAGGTACGTCGTCACACCCGTTTCTGCGCCGGACTCGGTGACGTCCGTCACCAGGCCACGGCCCATAAACAGCAGGCCGACCGCAAGCAAGCCTACGAAGATGATGCCCGTCAGCAGACCGGGCTTCTGGTCGAGCCGCGGGCCCTTGGACCCGGTTTGGGGCACGATTTTTTCCGCAACCTCGGCGCTAACATTCATTGATCGACCCCCTTGAGTGGGCAAAACGCCCCGGCCAAGTTTGCGATCGGCTTGTGACAGCGGTGTGGCAAACGGCACGTCCGGTGCCCCGCACATTTGCGGGTGGACGGCGGTTACAAGCTCGGGCGGGCCCCTCGCATCGTCGGGCCGCTAAGCCGGCACCCGGCTCCCATCCGGCCGCGGGAGATAGGGCTGGTCCCAACAGGAGATCCCTGGCACACGCCAGCGAAGCCGAGCCTTCCTTGCCGGAGCAGCGCCTGCCGGCTCAGCGTTTGCGCGCCAAGGTCAGTCCGTCGCCTACCGTGAGTAGGGCGATGTCGACGCGCTCGTCGCCGTGCAGCTTGGTGTTGAGCGCCTGCAACGCAAGCGTGTCCGCGTCCTTGGACGCCGTGGCGACCGCCCCACCCCACAAGGTGTTGTCGAATGCGATCAGCCCGCCCGCACGGACCAGTCGCAGGCAGCGTTCGTAGTAGCCGTCATAGTTGGTCTTGTCGGCATCAATGAACGCAAAGTCGTAATTGGCTTGCTCGCCAGCGGCCAGGCGCGCGTCCAGTGTCGCCAGCGCCGGCCCAAGTACAAGCTCGATCTTGCGCTCCACGCCGGCCTGCTTCCAGTAGGTTCGCCCGATTCTCGTGTACTCGTCGCTGATGTCGCACGCCAGCACCCGGCCGTCCTGCGGCAGCGCGAGCGCGACCGTGAGTGCGCTGTACCCCGTGAAGGTGCCGATCTCGATCGTGCGGCGCGCGCCGATCAGCTTGATCAGCAGCGCCAGGAACTGCCCCTGGTCGGGCGAAATCTGCATGCCCGCAAGCGGGTGCGAACTTGTGGCCGCGCGCAGCGCCGCCTGCGCGGGATGCTCGCGCAGCGAATGATCGAGCACATATTGAAAGATTCGATCATCGATTTGCAGGGTACGTAGGGTCATTGAAGTTCTCCTCAAACGGCAAGCTTGACCGCACGCCAGCAAGGGCGGGGGTGCAAGTTCTCACGCCATGATGCCGGGCGCGGCCAGCGGCAGCGCGGTCTTGTCGACAACCCGGCGCAGGACAAAACTCGAATGCACGCCCGTGACCCCCTTGATCCGGGTGATACGGTTGAGCAGAAGCTCCTGGTAGGCATCCATGTCCCGGACGACGACCTTGAGCTGGTAATCGGCGGACTGACCGGTGATCAGCAGGCACTCCAAGACCTCCGGAAACTCGCTGACCTGCGCCTCAAAATTCTTGAAGCGTTCCGGGGTGTGCTGATCCATGGCAATGTGAACCAGGGCCATGAGCGACAGACCCAGCGCCTTGGCATCGAGAAGCGCGCGGTACCCGATGATAAGGCCGGATTCTTCCAGCGCACGGACCCTTCGCAGGCACGGCGAAGGCGAAAGGCCGATGCGATCGGCCAATTCCTGGTTGCTGATGCGCCCGTCCTCCTGCAGCACATCGAGGATCTGCCGGTCGTAGGCATCGATTGCCATTATTTGTCTGCCCGCGCTGTCGCTACGAGGATATTATAATGTGAAATAACGATTTTTCTAGCAATTCTCTGCTAATTTCCTTTTCTATTAAGCCATAAAACGCAAGCACCTGCCCGACTGCCTTGATTATGATGCCCTCATCGACCTTTTCTCCGCACCCGGAGCAAGCCGCCATCATGCTGCAGCAACCCGCCTCGAAGTACCGTCCGTTTGCCCCGGTGCCTCTGGTCGACCGCCAATGGCCAGACCGGACCATCACCAGGGCCCCCGCCTGGATGAGCACCGATCTTCGTGATGGCAACCAGGCGCTGTTCGAGCCGATGAACGGGGAGCGCAAGATGCGCCTGTTTCGCACGCTGTGCGAGGTTGGCTTCCGGGAAATTGAAGTCGCCTTCCCGTCCGCCTCCCAGACGGATTTCGATTTTGTACGTCGGCTCATTGAGGGTGATCACATTCCCCCCGGCGTCACGATCGAAGTGCTCACGCAGGCCCGGGAACATCTGATCCGCCGTACGATGGAATCGCTACGGGGAGCGCGCCGGTCTATCGTCCACGTTTACAATGCCACGTCAAAGCCCTTCCGCGACACGGTGTTCGCGATGAGCAAGGCGCAGGTCGTGGATATGGCCGTCGCCGCCGTTCTCCTGGTAAAGCGGCTGGCCGCGGAACAGCGGCAGACCCAATGGGTGCTCGAATATAGTCCCGAAACGTTCACTGCCACGGAGCTCGAATTCGCACTGGAGGTATGCGACGCCGTAACGGCCGCATGGGGTGCGACGCCGGACAACAAAGTCATCATCAATTTACCGGCGACCGTGGAGGTGGCGACGCCGAACGTCTATGCCGACCAGATCGAATGGATGCATCGACACTTGGCGCGCCGCGACAGCGTTATTTTGAGCCTACACCCCCACAACGACCGTGGCACGGCGGTGGCGGCAGCCGAGTTGGGGCTGATGGCCGGTGCGGACCGTATCGAAGGTTGCCTTTTCGGCAATGGGGAACGCACCGGGAACGTGGATATCGTTACCCTCGCCCTCAATCTCTACACCCAGGGTGTCGCACCGGGCCTGGATTTTTCGGACATCAACGCGGTGGCACGCACCGTCGAGCACTGCAGCCAATTGCCCATACACCCGCGCCATCCCTATGTCGGCGACCTCGTCTTTACGGCCTTTTCCGGCTCGCACCAGGATGCAATCAAGAAGGGTTTCGCGGTGCAAGGGACCGAGGCGCGCTGGAGCGTACCCTATCTTCCCATCGATCCGGCCGATCTGGGTCGCAGCTATGGCTCCGTGATCCGGGTAAACAGCCAGTCCGGCAAAGGCGGCATCGCGTATTTGCTAGAAACCGAGTACGGTGTGGTTCTGCCCCGGCGCCTGCAGGTCGAATTCTACGGCGAGGTACAGCGACATACGGACATCCATGGCGGAGAAATGAGCGCCGCCGACATCTGGCAATTGTTTTCTCGGACCTATCTCTGCACCAGCGAGCCGCTGCGCTACGTGGAGCATCATCTCTTCGAGCACGGCAAGGCCCAGGGAATCCGCCTGACGGTTGCGTGCGATGGGGCGACGCATTTGCTGACCGGCGCTGGCAACGGTCCGATCGACGCGACCGTGCACGCGCTACGCAAGCTTGGCGTCGATCTGCAGGTGCGCAGTTATGAAGAGCGCTCGCTGGGCAGCAGCCGCGAAGGCGGCGATGCGAGCGCCTGCGCTTTCCTGGAGGTAAGCCGCCGCGGCAGCGGTTACGAATGCTATGGGGTAGGCATGGACGCCAATATCGTGACCGCCTCGATCAAGGCACTTTTGAGCGGAGCCAACCGCTCCGGACCCCATCCCTGCCGGACCAGCGAAACAAAGGCCGCTTGATCGCAAGCATCAGGCCCAAACCGATGGCCTCCCCGTTGAACTGCCTGTTGACGCAAATACGCGCCTGTACCGTCTGCGCAGCCGAATTGCCTCAGCAACCGCGCCCGGTCTTGATAGCGGATCGACGCGCTGTCATTCTCGTCGCCGGGCAGGCGCCCGGACGCAAAGTGCACGAAACCGGGATACCATGGAACGACGCAAGCGGAGATCGACTGCGCGAGTGGCTGGGACTGAGCCGCGACGAATTCTACGATTCGGAGCGGATCGCCATCGTGCCCATGGGCTTTTGCTTTCCCGGAACCGGACCCTCGGGTGACCTGCCACCGCGCCCGGAGTGCAGTCGCACGTGGCACGGTCGCCTGCTGCCGCTGCTTCCCAACGTCGAACTGCGGATCGTCGTCGGATCGTATTCGCAGAACTTTCATCTGCGGGGGCGACGGCCGTCGACTCTGACGGAAACGGTCGCGGCCTGGCGCGAATATGCGCCCGGCTACTTTCCGCTGCCGCACCCAAGTCCAAGGAATCGGCTCTGGTTGCGGCGCAACCCTTGGTTCGAGCAAGACGTTTTGCCGCAACTGCGGGCCGCGGTGCGCCGTACACTGAAAAATCGCGGCTAGTATGTCGCCTTCTGCCTGCGCGCGGGGCGCTCCTGCTTGCACACTGTGCCGATATCCGACCACGCCGTGCCGACGCGCGAACTTTCCGTGCCGCCGAGTCGCAGCGGCCTGAACGGCCCCGATCCTGGCGCCCCCGTCCTGCGCTGCTTCATCGCGCTGTGGCCGGATCCTGCGGCACGTGACCAGCTTGACACACTGGCAAACCGGCTGCAGCAAAACAATGCCGGCTCGCGACGGGTGGTCCGCGAAGACTTGCACCTGACGCTGGCTTTCATCGGAGCGCTCGCTGCAAATCGCGCGCACCGGGTCGCGGCAATGCTCGAAGCGATCGCTGCACCGCACTTTGCCTGGATACTCGATCGCGTGGGCGGCTTCGATCGCGCCCACGTGGCATGGGCCGGCGGAACCGAAGACCCGCGTCTGGCAGCACTGGCGCAGGCCGCGCGAGTAGGTCTCGACGCACTGCAGGTTGCGTACGACCACAAGCCCTTCGTCGCGCACGTGACGCTGCTGCGCAAGGTCGCGCATGCGCCCTCTCCCGAAGCCTGCGCACCGATCGCGTGGAGCGTGTCAGCGCCGGTTCTTGCGGTGTCGGAGCGCGATGAGCACGGGCGCGTGCGCTACCGTCCCTGGAGCGAGCCACCGGCCGGGATTTGACACAGCGCAAAGGTAGCTTGAACGGCGGTTGATGCTGAACGACCCAGCCAGCAAGATCGCCCCGCGGCAGTGCATTTGCACGGGGACATGCAAGGCCTAGGGACCGATGGACCGGGGACGACGTTGCTCTGGGATTCAAGGCACGTCGGATCGGCCATCGGCGGCATGAGCGCGGCGGCCGCGGCGCCGGAGGCCGCGCGACTCAGGGACCTAGGCGCTGGGAAGCTTGCGGTCACGCAATTGCCACATCGGCGCGACACACTGCTCCGGGAAAGAAAGGAGTTCGGATGAAATCTCGCGGGCGCCGCGCAACCGTCGAGGTGCGGGATCCGGAGGTATGCAATTCATTGATCGATGAACTCTGGTCGTTGCGCGCATCCATGCTCGGGTACGAAAGCCGGCTTGAACCGTGGCTACGATGTCGGCGTGCCGCGCTCTCAGACCTGGGGCTGATCCTCAAGATCGAAACCCGCCGCGGCTTCGAGCACCTGCCGCAGATGCTCTTTGCCGCGATGGGGTGCACGGCCGCCGGCGTGATGATCGCGCGCGGCGATCTTGCCGTGAAATGCGGCTTCGAGCGCATGGCGGAGGTGCAGGAGGAGATCCTGTGGACCTGCGCGGCGGCACACATGCCGGTGGTGTGGGCCACCCAGGTGCTCAAGACGCTGGCCAGGACCGGCCTGCCTTCGCGCGCCGAAATCACCGATGCCGCAATGGGCGAGCGCGCCGAGTGCGTGATGTTCAACAAGGGGCCCCACATTCTCGATGCGGGGCGAACGCTTGACGATATGCTGCGCCGAATGCAGACCGATCAATTGAACAAGCGCTCGTTGCTGCGCGCTCTCAAGGCCTGGTCCTCACCGAAGCAGGCAAAGTTTGCTCCGGTGCGGACTCGCAGGTCGATGATCGCCTGAGCAATCGCCTACCGGAAGCGTCATCGTGGAGCATCACGCGGAGGTCCTGACCGGTGGCGTTTGGCAGAAGCGGCTGCCAAACTGGCGGGACCTCGCGGCCATCGTCTTGGTCCTGGCAGTGCTGCTCCTGATAGCGACCGCGGCGCGTCAAATGATCTCGCCCTGGGCCTTGGCGGAGCCGCCGGTAATTTCGGCGTCGCCTTCGGCGCTGCCGCTGTATGCGTTGCGCACCACGGTCCGGATGCTGCTGGCGCTGGTCGCATCCTTGGTGTTCACGTTCACCTATGCCACACTCGCCGCCAAGAGCCGGCGGGCAGAAATGGTGCTCATCCCGATCCTCGACGTGCTGCAATCCGTGCCGATCCTCGGATATCTCTCCTTCACGGTAGTATTCTTTGTCACGCTCTTTCCCAACAGCGCGCTCGGCCCGGAGTGCGCGGCGATCTTTGCGATTTTCACCAGCCAGGCCTGGAACATGGCCTTCAGCTTTTACCAGGCCTTGCGCACGGTCCCGCTCGATCTCGATGAAGCCAGCCGCTCGTTCCGGTTTTCCACCTGGCAGCGTTTCTGGCGTCTCGAGGTTCCCTTCGCGATGCCCGGCCTCATTTGGAACATGATGATGTCGATGTCGGGCGGATGGTTCTTTGTCGTCGCCTCGGAGGCCATTTCCGTGGGCAACGTCCATTACGTCCTTCCCGGCATCGGATCGTACGTCGCGCTTGCCATCGAACATCGGGACCTGGCCGCTGTCGCCTGGGCGATCGCGGCAATGACGGTCACGATAGTCCTGTACGATCAGCTGCTCTTCCGTCCCTTGGTCGCCTGGGCGGATAAGTTCCGCGTTGAGCAAACCGCTGCCGCAATCGTGCCGAAGAGCCGCGTGCTCGACCTCTTTCGCCAAGCACGGTTTGTGCGGTTTATCGGCGCGCCCATCAATGCGGGACTGCAAATCGTCGCGCACGCGCGGCTGGTATTTCCTCGGCGTGCAAGCCGGCTTCGCTTGTGGTCACTACCGCGCCGCGTGATTGACATCATTTGGTATGGATTGATTCTTGCCGCTATCGGCTACAGCATTGCAACGCTGGTGCGCTTCGCCGCGACCGAACTCGCCTGGAATGATCTCGCGGTCGTGGCCGGCAACGGCGCCCTCACGTTTGTGCGCGTCGCCACTCTGGTCATGCTGGCAACACTGGTCTGGGTGCCGATTGGCGTAGCCGTCGGCCTGCGGCCCAGGCTTGCCGAGAAGGTCCAGCCCGTGGCGCAGTTTCTCGCCGCATTCCCGGCGAACCTGTTCTTTCCGGTGGTGGTATTCCTGATCGTGCACTTCGATCTCACTCCCAAAATTTGGCTTAGCCCCTTGATGATCCTGGGCACGCAGTGGTACATCCTCTTCAACGTCATCGCGGGCGCGTCCGCATTTCCGAGTGACCTGCGGGAGGTTGCAGCAACCTTTCGCATCCGTGGCTGGCGCTGGTGGCGCGACGTTATGCTCCCCGGCATCTTTCCCTATTACGTGACAGGGGCCATCACCGCCTCTGGTGGCGCATGGAACGCGAGCATCGTCTCCGAGGTAGTGAGCTGGGGACAAACCAAGCTCAGCGCCGGCGGTCTTGGCGCCTACATCGCACAAATGACCGACGCTGGCGATTACCCGCGAATTGCCCTGGGCATCGGGCTCATGTCGGTGCTGGTCATCGCGACGAACCGGCTGCTGTGGCGACCACTGTACGCATTCGCCGAGCGCCGGACCCGCCTGGATTAGCCGCGATGAACGCTGGGACCAAGGAATCCGTGCTCGATGTACGCGGCGTATCGATGGCCTTTGACAAGCCCTCGGGAGAGCCGCTACGTGTGTTGGACAACGTCGATATGTCGTTGCGCGAGGGCGAGATCCTGGGTCTGCTCGGCCGCTCGGGATCCGGAAAATCGACCCTGCTGCGGATCGCCGGAGGACTGATGCACCCGGTTTCTGGCGAAGTGCGCTATCGCGGAGCGCCGCTCGACGGGCCGGCCGAGGGCATCGCGATCGTATTCCAGACCTTCGCTCTATTCCCCTGGCTCACCGTTTTCGAGAACGTGGCGGCCGGCCTTGACGCACTGGGTCTTTCCCGTGCGGAGACCGAACGCCGCACGCGCGCCGCCTTGGATCTCATCGGACTTGACGGCTTCGAGTCCGCCTATCCGCGCGAACTCTCGGGCGGCATGCGCCAGCGCGTGGGCTTTGCGCGCGCCACCGCGGCGCAACCGATCGTGCTGTTGATGGACGAACCCTTTTCCGCCCTCGACGTTCTGACCGCGGAAACACTGCGCACCGATTTGCTCGATCTTTGGTCTGGGCATCAGCTTCCGACCAAGTCGATACTTCTGGTGACCCACAACATCGAGGAAGCCGTGATCATGTGCGACCGGATCCTCGTGCTCGCCTCCAATCCGGGGCGCATCGCCGTGGAGATTCCCGTAACTCTTCCGCGTCCGCATGACCGGCTCGAACCGGCGTTTCAAAACATCGTCGATGAGATTTATTCGACCCTCACCTCGCGCTCGCTGGAGTCCATCGGTGCGCACCGGCAGCCCCATGGCGCCGCAATGCAGCCGCTGCCGCACGCGTCCATCAACCGGATCAGCGGCTTCATCGAGACGCTTTCCGCTCCCCCGTACCTGGGACATGCCCCATTGGCGACGATCGCCGATGCTCTGTCCCTGCAGGTGGATAACCTATTCCCGACCGCCGAAGCGCTGCATCTCCTGGCGTTTGCCGAGCTTACCGGCAAAGAGCTCAAGCTAACCGCAGCCGGCCGCGTCTTTGCGCAAAGCGACACAAACGCGCGCAAGCTCTTGTTTCGGGAGCACCTGCTCCGCTTCGTGCCGCTTGCTGCCCATATCCATCGAATCCTCGATGAGCGCGAGGATCACCAGGCGCCGCGGGTGCGCTTCGAGGCAGAACTCGAGGATCATCTGACTCGGCAGGATGCGGACCGGACACTGCGCGTCGTGACCGCATGGGGGCGATACGCGGAACTGTTCGCCTATGACGACAAGACGCGCCGGTTCATATCGATCCGCAGCTGGGAATAAGCGATGAGCGGACATCTGGCAACCCCGAGCCCAACGGACGCGGGAGCACAATCGCGACGCTTGCGGCGCTGGTCGAGCTACGCCAGTCTCACCATCGCCGTCGTGCTGGTAATCGCCAAAGGCCTTGCGTGGTACGCAACGGATTCCTTGAGTCTTCTTGCCTCCATCCTCGATGCGCTGGTGGACATCGTCGCCTCGCTGGTGACGGTGCTCGGCGTGCGCCTGGCCTCGCAGCCTGCCGATTCGCAGCATCGATTCGGCCATGGCAAGGCGGAGTCCTTGGCGGCGCTGACCCAGGCCCTGCTCCTCGCCGGTGCGGCGGGCGCGCTGATCTTCGACGGGATCCATCGGTTTCTTGCGCCGCATGCCCTGGCTCGCCTGGATTTCGGCTTGGAGGTCATCGCCGGCAGCACGCTGCTGACAACTCTGTTGGCGCTTTTCGAGGGCTATGTGGCGAGGCGGACCAAGTCGCAAGCCATCGCGGCAGACCGATCGCATCATCTGACCGACGTCGTTGCCAATTTGGCGGTGTTGCTTGCGCTGGCTTTGACCAAGCTAAC
>Ga0209517_10008723_pt1 | contig 11799 bp, 15 predicted proteins | sample PeaSoiMetSII2010_FD_187695 | JGI IMG/M metagenome (GOLD analysis project Ga0209517, IMG submission 187695) | Peat soil microbial communities from Weissenstadt, Germany - SII-2010 (SPAdes) (version 2) | ecosystem: Environmental > Terrestrial > Soil > Wetlands > Peat | place: Germany...
AGTTAGTTTCCTCATAACCCAAAGGTCGGTGGTTCAAATCCACCCCCCGCAACCAACTCCACTGTTTGGTTTCAATGGGTTGAGCCAATTCACTCGCTTCCCCAGTAACTCTAATCCCTGAAATCCAGTCGATTTTTCCCCGATTCTTTGCTCAAGTCTTGCTCAAGTTTTCTCGGGAATGCTCATCTCACGTGTTTCCGTGTGCTCGTGCTCTTCGCCTCTGATGTCCGCGTCCGCCTTCGCATTGACAGCCTGTTCAGCCATTCACGACTGCCGATCCGCGTTCGAAACCCGCGTCAATCTTCTGTCGTCCAGCCCGAATTCCTGCCTCAATCGCGGACTCCTCTCTTGGGAAGATGTCGGGCAGGTAGAATTCAGTTTCCATGAACCCATCCGCTTCATGCTCCTCGACGGAGAATTCCGCTGAGAATCCCCCATCCTGTAGCTCGTATGATCGTGCCACGATAACGTAGCCCTTGTACCCCTCCCTGCTCTTCATGACTGCGACCTTTCGACCTTGGTCTGCGGAGTTGGGGCAATCGCTTCCCCGACCGAGCCTGTTGGGGTCGGCTGCTTTCCCTGTTGCAGTTCCCGAATATATCGTTTCACAAGTGCGGGCACGACTACCCGTTCAATGAACCCCTCCACTTCAGGGCTCACTTTTCTCGCGTTGGTCTCTACTTTGGGTTTGCTTTCGGCGGGAGTCTCCATGTGCATCCTCTGGAACAGCGGCGATAGTCTTTCCCACAATACCGTTCCAGAAGGGGGTGCTTTGGCTGCCCGAAGGGGTTCAGGTCGGGTCGGGCGTTTCAGAAGGGCTGGCGGGCTTTGTGACCATCCCAGCGACCGTATACGGGAGCCCCTGCGACCACGCAGGCTGCCCTTAAAGGCCCCCTGACTCTCCAAGTATGGCCCGCAGTACACTTATTGATATGAAGAAAGAATCGTGGGCGAGGGGTGAGAGAATCGCCGCGTGGACTCTCGGGATTGCGGTTGTCGCCATCGTTGTAAGTTTCTTCGTCCCTGAAGTTCGCCAATTCCTTCATCTTGAAAAACCAGCAAAGGCGGCACGGACAGAAGTGACGCCACCTGCAACGACGACTGGGACGGCTTCTCAGCCAATCCCCTCAACTCAGAACAACGAGCCTTCCAAGCAGGAACCTCCCAAACCCGAGCAGTCGAAGACAAAGAAGGCTCAAGGAACGACACAGAAAACGACGACGAAAGTAAAAGGCAATGACAACGTCGCAGGGAACAACAATGTCACGGGCAACGGCAATCAGGCGGCTCCAAGTGCGGTCGCTCCGAACGGCATAGCTATCACTGGCGGCAGTGTGCAAAATCCGACCGTCAACAACTTCGCACCGACCCCGCCTCATGTGACATGGAAGATGACCAACAATGAGAAGGGAGTCATCGTGTCAATCAACTCGGACAAGATGTTCTCCAATGCAATGTTCACGGTGACGTGTGATTCTCCGTGTAAGTATGCGTCGATGAACATGGGAGTTTATGCGATGATGTCTACCGAACGTCAAGTGAATGACCGCACTTGGGAGTTTGGACTAGGCCAGTTCAACCCAGCGGGGACGTTGGAAATTCAATTCTCAGGCGATGCGGGTTTCAAAATCACGGACGTGGCGACACGTTTCTAGTACTGCTTTGCTTCATCCGGTGTGTCCGCAGAGCGATTGATTACGATGTTGATTTTCTTGTCTCCCCGCTCGTAGATCGGCACCACCTGTATGATTTTTGCCGTGCCGAGAGCATCGGCAAACTTGTCAACGGTGTCTTTTCGCTCTGGTGGGAAGGACGTGATTGACATCCCTTTGTGAAGAGTTGTCCCAGCCGCCGCGACATACATTTGGGATTCACTCAATTCAACAGTTGCTCCGCTGGACTTGCAGATGCGTGCCAACCTGCTTGAAAAGTCTCGGGTGTTTTGGTTCGCTTGAACCGTCATGATTGATACGTCTGCACCCGTGAAACTCTTGCCCAACGAATCGGAAACCTGCTTCTCTTGGGCGTCGGACATTGTCAAGTCGGGGAGAGGAGTGTAGTTATTGACGGTTGGATTGTTGACTGTGCCGCCTGTGATAGCAATTCCATTGGGTGCGTTCGCTGTCGGTCCTGTCTGATTGTTGTTTCCGATGACGTTTTTATCACCGGAAACGTTATTGCCCGCAACGTTGCCATTCCCCTTCACTCTGGCCGTTGTGCGTTGAGACACTTTCGGCTTTGGCGTCTGCTGAATCGGCGGTTCTGAGTTCTGAATAGGCGAGTTGGTCTGCGGTGTCCCCGATGACGGCGTCGTTGCCTGTGCTGTCGGAGTGGATTTGTCGAGATGAAGGAATCGACGAACTTCGGGCACGAAGTATGCCGACACACCGATGATGACGGCGATGACTCCCCCCACCACCCAGCCGATAACAGCGAGTTTTTGGTCTCGGCTCCAACTCGCTTTCTGCACTTTCTTAATTGTACTGCAAGCGAAGATGAGGCGAAAGGTGTACGATGCTGCGATGGACGAAGGCCGAAAACGCGTGATCGGAATCATGGCGGCGATTCTTGCGAGCCTGCACATGCAGACGGCAGATGACCTCTTCGGTACTCCTCAGGGGAGCCTACGGACGGCGAAGCTGATTGCGGCATCAATTCAATGGGCTGATCAGATCATGAGGAAGATTGATAATGTGTATGCGGCGAAAGGAGATGGAATAGATGCGTCTGTGGTGGTGGAGAAAAATTCGGCCAGCAAACATCCCCCAAGCTGATCGAGACCTTTTTGAGCGTTTCGGGGAATTTGTAATTGGGTCAGTTCTGGCTGGTGGATTTACTCCGAGCCATGCTGATCTACAACCCCTTTATCAGAAGACAAATCCCGCCCAGCAAGATTATGCACGAGACTGGCTAACGGAGCGGAGTGACTCGCACGAACTTCGCGAACAGCGACTGGAAACGGCTGAATGGGCGATTCTGATCTTTGTTCTCTTGGAGGTCATCGCTGATTTGCCACGCTTGGCTGGCGAGGTATGCTGGCTGCTGACCCATGTACTCGGCTGGGTACGCTAGTTCACCCACCTAGCCCCTGAGCCGCTGCACGTCCGTCAATATCTCCCGGATGCGTGCCTTCTTGTCATCATTCATCGCGTGGCGACCTCATCCCTGATGACAGAGCACTTTGTAAAGCCAGTAGATGAGTCCTGCACCTGCGACGATCAATCCCCCGATTTTGGTTCCTCGATAGATAGGCTCACCCGAACGAACTCGATCCCAGTTTTCCTTCAAAATCACTTGAGCGTTAGTCACCAGTGCTTCGACAATCGGTTCGAGTTTGTGAAACTGGGGCTGCGGGCTGGCAAATATGGATTCAAGCTCCTTCAATGCGTTAAGTACAGCTTTGGTAGCAGGTCCTTCTCGCTCTCTCTTTTCTTTTGGGTTGAGCCGAAGCCTGATTCGTGCAACGACTGCCTTAAGGCGAGTGAAATCCGACTTCACTCTGTTCCAAAGTGTCTGATTATTGTTGTCCGCGACGATTGATTCCCCGTGGATGCCAGAAACACAGGCGATAACATCAGAAATGTCTTTCCGAAGTTCATCTATCCATTGCTGCCGAAACTCGGAGATTGACTGTTCCTTGCTGATAATGAGGCTAACAAAGGCGACGGCTCCGGCGATTATCGCCGCTACGATTAAACCGACCGCTTCAGTCATAAACGAACCCCTTCCTCTACTCTCAGTGTTCCTTCCGAGACTAACGTAAGTGAAGCCCGACTCACCAGCAGAATTGAGCAGTCTGCTCCCAGCAGACTGAACCATTTTGGAATCGAGCGGGACTATAATTCCGCGTGATGCAGCTTTTGGACAACATCATCAACATGGGCATCGCCAACGATCCGCCCCCACTCACTGCGGTTCTGCGGCAGTGCATTGTGCTTGCGAACGACCTTAAAGCCCCGTTGCTCAGGACATGGGCAGAGCAAGAACTTAAAGGTTATTCCAACCCAAAGGATGTCCCCGAATACCGCATCATGCAGGTTGGTGCTTTGGGAAATTTTGCGGGAGTTGGCGTGAGGTATCAGGCACGCCCCATTCCCTCGTCCCTGCTGAAAAAAGAACACCGATGGGCGGCAACAATTCACCGTCTAACGGAACCCGTAAGTTCCTACGAATCCTTGGGTGACTCAAAGGGTGCTCTGATTTACGAGTGGCCTAGCGACATGATCGCACTCTACCAGTCTAGTCTCCTTGAAGGGTGCGTCCTCATGACGGCATGGCAACAGGTCCCCAAGACCGCAATTGCTGGTGTGCTGGACACGATCCGAACTCGTGTGCTGACGATGGCAATCGACATCAAGAATGAGTCCGAAGAGTCAGGGGTTGATTTGAACCACGTCGAGAGGGGATCGCAGGAAGCACAACAAATTCAGCGGAGCGTCGTCACCAACGTCTACGGGAACCTCTACATGATCGCTGGGGATCACGTCGTAAACACCCAAAACATCGCCGTTGGAAATTGGGAAGACCTGAAGAAAGTGCTGAACGAATCTGGAATCGGCGATGAGGATGTAGCGGAACTTTCTCAAGCCATCGAGAAAGATGGAAAAACAATGGGGACCGATGTACGGGGTTGGATCAACCGAAACGCAGGGAAGGTGTTGGATCACGGTTTGAAGCTCGGGACTTCAGTGGGTACGACACTCCTGACTGAATATCTTAAGCGGCACTTTGGTCTTCCATAGCTACTCAAGCTGGAAGGCTCATCGAAATGATAGGTTCAGCGGCGAGTAATTTTCGCAGCAGTGAAAGATCGTCCTTCAGTCCAAGAGCCTTGGCAATTGCGGCATCCATCTTAACTCTGACATCGTCCTCAGCCATCTGAGGGAGTGCCTGTATCTCCTGCTTAGAAAGCTCGTCATAAGCGGCACACAACGCCGTCTGGGTTTCCTTCGTCAGTTTTCTCGGATCAATCACAGGCAGGTTTTCGAGAGTCGGCTTCTTTAGATCGACCCATGCACCCCGTGTGTCTACTCTCGAAGCCATCATCGACATCATGCCGAGCGTTGAGTTCAGCCAAAGAGTCAAAATCTTGTCCAGCATCCTGTCGCTGCCCTCAGTCGCCACAGGCCACCACGTATTTGAGAGAACTTTTTCGCTCGTGCGTATAGCCACCAACCTCGTCGTGGTCAGCCAAAGCCGTTCCGCAACGAGCAGGCGACCTGATCGAGTCCAAAGAAGATGGGCATCCCTAAGGTTTCTGCCCTTCTTGGCACGTGCGAGAGCCATCAAATGTTTGTTTGGTTTCTGAGCCATGCATTGAACAGACGTGGTATCGTGCCCCCAGATCGCAGGGTATTCGGTGACTTGGTCCGTGGGCTTGAACCCATCGTGGATGTCCCGTCTGTCTGGGCCGATGTCGGCGATTGTCTTCAGAGTTGTTAAAGGAACTTTGCCGATTACTCCAACACCGGGACGAAAGATTTGTCCTTGCCAAAGGAGATGCGAGGCACGGCACACTTCGGTTTGGGCGAATGCCGCACCCTCGTTCCAATTACCCTTCCTGATGTCAGTAGCAGGAATCTGGATTACCTCCCCGTACTTCAACGTGGAAGTTCGTAGCTCATCGCTTCCCGACGCACTGTCGAGCGAGGCTCCCGCTGCCTTACGAATAAGCGAAGCGACAGTGAGAGCATCGACACTCGACTTCGGCTTCGTCCAAAGATTAACCACCTTCGTTGGCTTCGTCGTGGCGTCCGCCCCAACCCAATCGGCGACGATGAGACATTCGCTAAGCTCGGTGTTTTCGGAGAAGTTCCAACTGTTCGGTTGATGGCTGACGATGATGTACTTGACGTGATAGTTGTTCCCCAGAAGCATTCGAGTATCCGTCCACGCCACGCCCGAGAGCAGAGCACGTGGTAAGACGAGCGACATCTTCCCGTTCGGCCCAAGGAGTTGATGCCCCGTCGCAACAAATACCGACCCCAACCCAGCCGTGATGCTTGCGGGTACGCCCCTTGATGAAACCAACTTCTTGAGAGCGGTCTGCATTCGCACTCGTTCTTTCGCGGCAGCATGACCAAAAAGGAGATTTCCGCCGACGCTCCGGGTGAACGGCGGATTCATAACGCACAAACTCAGTTGAGGAATGTCGATCTTGTCGTGTACCTCGCCCATGCCCGTCAGTTTCGCTGGAGCCGTCGCAGGGCCAAAGAGGTCGGCTTGTACTGCTACATTTCGTCCCGTCAAGAGTTCTAAACTGCCGAGCTTGTTCTTCGGCCCACCGATTGGTAGCGTCGAGAGATTCATCTCCCCAAATTCAACATCAGGTTCGTGGAGGGCGAGAGCCGACCCAGCAAGGTGAATAGCGAAAGGGACGACATCAAGACCCCAGAGCACCTTCTCCACAAGCACCTTGTGAAGGCTCTTCAGGTCGAGTTCGCCCTTTTCGGCTCGTGCCCTGACGTAATTCTCAACAATCGTCTGAAGACTCGCTTTCAACAGCGTTCCCGTGCCACATGCAAGGTCAGCGATCCTCAATTTTCCAATCTGATCCAAATCAGCCCAATCAATTTCCTCGTCAGCGGGGTCTAGCGTGAGCTTCAGCAACAACGTTGCAGCAGGAACGGTCGTATAGAAGGCACCGAAGTATTTCGCATCCGCCAACAGCCGATGATAGATGCGGCCCATCAGATCGTGCCGTAGTGCGGCTCGTCGGCTGGTGATGTGCAGGGCAGCTTTCCCAAGTCTTTTCAAGGCACCGTCCACATCAGGCACCCCGATCAAGTCCTTCATTATTTCGGAAGCTGTGGTGAAAATCGGAACGTAGTCGATTTGTTCCAGAATGAACGTCCATGTCTCCAGCAGTGATTCGGCGATGTGCTCTTCTCCCACCGCTCGACTGAGTGATTGGACACGCGAGTCTCGCTCAGCTAAGACCTGCTGGAAAATCATGGCGTTGGTGAGTGTGAGAGAAGCGATGCGACAAACCTTCAGATCGGCATCTATCGGGGGCATCAGCCTTCATCCCCCTCGTCTTCACCTTCAGTTTCAGCCGGGATGCCCAACGCCGTTCGGAAGCGTGCCGTGAATGCGGGAGTGTGGACGAATATGTCACTGGCGAAGTCGATAGCGTCTTCTATTTCGGCTACGGAACTGACGACGACATCCTCGCTTACCAGCAATTCGTAGCTGCGACGGAGGGTGTCCGCGATGTCATCCACGGTGCCTTCACTCCAATCCCCATCGCTGTTTTCGGAGATAACGCGAATGCCGAGAGTCGCCTTTTCAATATTCTTTCGTAACTTGGGGAGTGACTCCGCAGATCGCAGTTCGGGCGGGTAGAGCACGGCTAAACAGACGGGAGAAATACCATTCTCGACACGTTCTTTAGAGTCCTTTAGAAGCGAATCGCGGGCAGGCTTCCCGCTATTAAATCTGCCCTCGATGACGATCCGTACACCAAACAGGTCGCCGACGAGAATATCGGGCAAATCCCTCGTTTTTCGTGCGATGGCTTTGCGGATCGTCTCGGGGACAGAGAGCATACCCCTCTGTTCGAGGAGTTCAGCCAACGCGACATTCAAAACTTCTTCACGAAAATCGACTTTTGCCATGCACGTAGCGTCCGAATTGAATCGTCGGAGGGATGATAGCAGCAACGGGCTGGAGGATGGCAGTTGCGGGTTTGGATCGCCCTCCAGCCGCGTCTTTATTCCAGTAGGTTGCCGTGGTAAGGTTTCTGTTGACGTGGCCGAATCGGACAACAAATCGACCCATTGGCTTCTGCAATTTTCCAATTGGGAACTGCTGTTCGATAGGTGTCTGAAGATCAGCGAAGCCGTCGTTGTCATCACCATCACATCGGTCTTGATTTTGTTCGTCGTCCGCGAGGTACTCTGGGTCTGGTTTGCGTGCGATGCTGCGATCCGAGAACAGAGGATCGAAGCTGCTCTCAAAATGCTGAACGAGAACTGGAAGGTGGGGCTGCTGATTCTCGTCCCGCTGTTTTACCGAACAATCAGAATGTTTTTGGAGCGTGTTCGTAAAGCATTTGGGATGGAAGTGCAAGAACCCGAAGAGATAGAGGAGAAGCCGAATCCGCCCGAGTCGGCACCGACAGCGGCACCAGCTACACAAAAGCCAGAGCAGAAAGCCTGAATATGGGAATTGCGGTCATAGGAGCCAATCAGAACGCTCGGATCAGATATCGTGTGCCCGCCAGTCGCACGATTGAGTTCGATGTCCGTGCTGACCACTCGGTAAGGACTTACATCATGACCAAGAAGACACTCGAAGAGTTCGACAGTGGCGTCAAGAATTTCAAGTATTACGGGGGTTTTCAGGACCCGCCACGAAGACACCACCACCAAGAGTTGGTATTGCCTTTCGACGGTCACTGGTACTTGATGATCGTGAATCCCAGTGGCAGTTCCGTGGAAGCCAAATACGAGGCGTTTTTCTAAGAGTTGGGCAGTAAACCCAATGCATCGCCCCAGCCAAGAATACGTTGATAGCTGTTCCTACCATGAATCAGGGCACGCGGTTGTAGCCGTCGCTCTGGAAATGCCGCTCCGCAATCGCGGAGTGCATATTGACACGATGGGCTGCGGGATTGCCTATTACTGGTATCGCACCGTGGGTGACCCTAACAATACTGCTGCGGACATTGCCGAGCGGGAGCGAACCATAATCTCCGCCTACGCGGGTTTTATTGCTCAGAAAAAGTCTTACCCCGAGTGTCCGCGTGGGGGAGATTTCTACGACCTCGACCAAAACATCAAGCTCTTGGACGAAATGTATCCAACAAACCGCGATAAGTGGTTTGCGGAACAGAGCAGGCTCTACGCCGAAGCAACTCGGCTGGTTGACGTTCAGTGGCAGGCAATTGAGGCTTTGGCAAAAACGATTCTGGCTCAGCCACCAACGCCGCGTCCTCACGACCCCGAGCGTCCTTGGTCAACAGATTTACACGAGCGTTGGATCGACGGAAATCGTGTCGTCAGGGTTCTCAACGAATTTCGATTGCAGCCTTTCATCCGAGATGAATCGCAAGGTAAGTTTTATCCCAACGTGACGCCCGGTGCAGCAATTGATCCCGCTCCGACTGAGCCAGAAGCCGTGCCTTGATTTAATCTCCTGCGGGCTTTGTTGTTTACTCCCCCGCCGCGTCGGGGGTACTAATGCCGACGCAGGGCTTCCAGTAGCCTCACCAGTGCCAGAGTGTCCTGCCCGCAATAATCCAGCAGAGCCTTCCTTGTCCTCTCACGCTCGGACTGATCCAGTCCGCCACGCACTAGCGACTCCCAAGTCAGCCCAGCATCCTGCCCATTTGCGACAGCCATACCTGCGTAGGTCATCTCAGGCACCAGAGCAGGAAGCACCGCCTTGAGCGAGTATGACCCCGCGAACGCAGGATGGTAGACGTAGTTTCTGACTACAGGGAGCAAGTCCCAGAGACGACACTGGATTTTCTTGATCCGCCCTGCGAACTGGGGCAGCCATGCCGAAAGTTCCGAAAGCCTCTGGGACTCGAATTGTTGGTTGTACACCACGACGCTGCCGCGATCTCCCAGAGCGGCAGACAGCGAATTGACGAATTCGCTCCGAGGATCGTTCCTGTCCGTGGCGAGAAACTCGTAATGTTCAAGTTCCGCCTCAGGTTGTCTCTGCACATGGACAGACCACTGGAAAGGGAGTTGATCGAATGGACGCATTCCCGAGAACTTTGGGATCGCAGGATTTACGCTCTCAAAATCCATGAAATAAATTGGGTACGTCAGGCTCTCCAACTCCTTGTCGAGGCCCTGACTGAACCACGGTTTTCCCGTCTGAACGCTGGTACAAGCACGCCGCTGTCGCTCACTGAGCGGAAAGTCAGTGGGTATGTCACGGATGGATTCGACGCCCATCTCCTCTAGTTCCTCGGCGGCACTAGCGTGGAGTCTTGGCAGATAGCCGATGTGGTCATCTGGGAGCGGGAGATTGCAGCGGTCAAAGAATTCACACGTGACGGGGTTTGTGCAATGAGGCCCTGTTGGAATCTCGGGTGGGTGCGGCATTGCAAGGACGCGAAGCTCGCTCCGAAGCTGAAATGTAAGCTTCGGTTGGAGGCCTTCGATTTGTCGAGTCAGATTCCTGATCTTGAAGAACCGACGCACGTCGATGGAGCCGCCTTGAAACACGTAGTTCCGATTGACGTGGGCGAGGCACGACGAAGCCAAATCCACGCCTGAGCGAGAGACGACGCGGTGTTGGATCGCTACATCATCAAGATGCTGCTCTTTGAGGTTGGCGGTTGACTTCACTTCGATGAGACGCCATCTGCCGTCTCGACGACGATGCAGGATGTCCACTCGCACAAAAACACCACCGTTCTCGAAAGCCGCCTCGAAGATCGCAGGAACCTCGGGATTTGCGATCAACTCGCGGGTGGTGCGAATCGCCTGCTCAGGCTCGCAAAACGGGACTTCCACGCCGCCCGCAAAAAGCTGCCGTGCAAGTTTGCCGACCTCGCGACCCTGTTCCATGATCGCAACTGCTGCGGCATCAGGTACGCCGCCCATTTCTGGTTCGTGCACCTGCCAATACAAACGCTTGAGGCACTGGCAGCCTGCGACGAATCGGGACTTCGAGATTGTTATCGGCTTGTTCATTCGCCTGTGATGATCCCAGCAGCTTCCAGAAGACTCAGCACTTCCCGCGTGCTGACCCTTCGCCAGCCCTTATTCGGGAGCAATCTGCGTTCATTCGGAGCCATGAAGTCTCTGACTTCAAGAACGAACTTGGACAACGCCGAGTCCGCGAGGTCCTCGTTATCGTCAATGACAACCCACCCAATTCCGGCGTCCTCGACGGCAACCTGTCGTCTGCCAGCGTGGGCTCCGTCGATCTCGTACTGAATCCTCAGGTACGGCATGAGGAGGCCGTTGACGCGGAACTGGTACTGACGCTTGCCTTCTCTCATCCCGCCAGCCCCTTTCGTCCGTCGATTGCCGCGTCTGGTTTGGGCGGCATCTTCGATGCTGAAGCCTGCTTGCAGAGAGCGTGTACCCGCTCCCTGTATTTTGCAACCAACGCTGAGACCGATTGGATCGTCCTTGCCGCCTTCTTGAGTTCGTTCTCGATTCCGTCGAGATCGCTGAGACTGCGGCGGATTTCGGCAGCGAGTGCGACATTCTTGTTGAGGAAACCTACCCCCTCAACGTGCAACCGCTCGAATACAGGCCGCAGCATCTCAAGATCGCGGGGAACCCACTGCCGCGTGGTGCGAAGAATCCAGATTCCGTCCTTGCAGGCCCAGCGTGACTCCTTGTCAACGGAGCGAAGCTGGCTTTCTTCCCGAGCGACCAAGATGGCGACTGGAGTTGACCGTTCCTTGGCGTCCCTGACCAGTTTGGCGATGTCGCTCTCTGCGACAACCGCCTTGTCTTTATTGTCCACGAGGATTCGCGGCTCAAGCGGGACACCGCTCGGATCGCGAAACGCCAACAGATAGTCGCCATTTCTCGCGAGCTTTTCGCTGACGCACATTCCCGTCCATGTACTGGCTTCCTCGGCGAAATCCATCTCTTCCCGCTTGCCGATGCGAGCGACCTTCGCCATCTCAGTCTCCAGTTGTTGGTTACGCTCCCGAAGCTGACTGGTCTCTCTGAAATAGTCCTCGACGCGATGATTCAGGTGTTCCTTCTGCGATTGCTCAAACCGAAGCTTATCTTCTAGTCCCAATCGAACACGCTGAATTTCTGCCTCGAACCGAAGCCAGACGTGCTGCTGATCTTCCTTGTGTTTTTCGAGAAG
>Ga0209517_10008726_pt1 | contig 11799 bp, 10 predicted proteins | sample PeaSoiMetSII2010_FD_187695 | JGI IMG/M metagenome (GOLD analysis project Ga0209517, IMG submission 187695) | Peat soil microbial communities from Weissenstadt, Germany - SII-2010 (SPAdes) (version 2) | ecosystem: Environmental > Terrestrial > Soil > Wetlands > Peat | place: Germany...
CCGACGGCCGCTACTCGCGCCGACCGGACGCAGCCATCATCGTGATCGGCGAAAACCCCTATGCGGAGTTCGAAGGTGACCGCGAGAACTTGTCATTCTCGCAATACGACGGCCGCGGACTTGCCGTGCTGCGCCGCTTGCGGGCTGCGGGAGTGCCCATCGTGACGGTCCTCCTGTCGGGACGGCCGCTGTGGGTCAACCCGGAACTGAATGCGTCCGACGCCTTCGTTGCCGCCTGGTTGCCGGGCACCGAAGGAAACGGGATCGCCGATCTGTTGCTGCGGGCGCCCGATGGGTCGGTGCCTCATGACTTTACGGGAAAACTGAGCTTTTCCTGGCCGAAAACCGCCATGCCGGTCAGTCTCGGTGCAGCGGACCAGCCGATCGACCCGTTATTCGCTCGCGGTTTCGGCTTGACGTATGGCGATGACGCGCAGTTACCGGTGCTGTCCGAAGATCCGCAAATTCCGATGCAGTTTGCGGGGCACGACACGTTGTTCTTTGCAGGGCACGTCACCGCACCCTGGTCGATCTATGTCGATGACAAGACGGCCGGCGTCAGGCTCACCACCCAGCAACAGGCGAGCCCGGATGGCACGGTGACGGTGGCCCTGCAGACGCGCGCCGTTACTGTGAGCTGGCACGGCGGCGCGAGCGGGACGTTGCGCGTCAGCGGCCGCGCGATCGATCTGCGCAGGGCAGCAGCCGACGGCGAGTTTTTGTCATTCCGCTATCGCGTGATTCACCGTCCATCGGCGGCGGTCGCAGTATCGATCGATTGCGGGCACCCATGCCATGGGGCCGTCGATATCACGAGTCGACTCGCATCGTCATCCGGTCCGTGGCAGATGCTGAGAATCCCACTGCAGTGTTTCATCCCCAAAGACGGCAGTCTTGCAACCGTCGACACGCCCTTCGCCATCACGACGAACGGGTCGCTGACAATGAGGATTACGGACGTCAGGTTCGAACAGCGGGCGGCGTCGACAAGGAAAGGTTGCCTTCACTCCGACTGACTCGGGGCGGCCCAAATATTGAGGTCGCCATCGAGTGCATGCCGATCGATCCGGTCGATTTCGTCCTGATCGAAACGCGGGTTCCGAAGCGCCCCAAGCGACTCCTCGATCTGGGTGAAGCTGCTCGCACCGATGAGTGCACTGGTGACCGCCGGCTTCCTGAGCACCCATGCGATCGCCATCTGCGCAAGGCTTTGGCCGCGCTCTTGGGCAATTCGATCGAGCGCCCGCACGTTGTCGAGATTGCGTTCCGTCAGCATCGCCTTGCGGAAGGAGCCGTCTTGAGCCGCGCGCGAAGCCGTCGGTACGCCGTTCAAGTACTTTGCCGTGAGCAACCCTTGAGCCAGCGGCGAGAATGCGATGCAGCCGACGCCTTCGGCCTCCAGCACGTCCAGCAGGCCATTCTCCACCCATCGATTGAGCATCGAATACGACGGCTGGTGGATCACGAAGGGAACCTTCATTGCGCGCAGCAGCGCGGCGGCTTCGCGCGTTTTCTCGGGGCCGTAGGAGGAAATTCCAACATAGAGTGTTCTGCCGCTGCGGACGGCGGTATCCAGCGCACTCATGGTCTCTTCCAACGGGGTCTGCGGGTCATAGCGGTGCGAGTAGAAAATATCCACGTAATCCAGCTGCATGCGCTTCAGGCTTTGATCGAGACTGGCGAGCAAGTATTTTCGCGAACCCCACTCCCCGTAGGGTCCCGGCCACATGCGATAGCCCGCTTTGGTCGACACGATTATTTCGTCGCGGTAGTCCGCCAGATCGTCGTGAAGAATACGGCCGAAGTGACTTTCCGCGGACCCCGGCGGCGGCCCGTAATTGTTGGCCAGATCGAAGTGCGTGACGCCGCGATCGAAGGACTGGAGAACCATCTCGCGAGCGTTCTCGAACGGCGAGCTGCCGCCAAAATTCTGCCAGAGGCCCAGCGATATCCTTGGCAGGTCCAGCCCGCTGCGGCCGCAGCGCGCATAGGACATCCGATCATAGCGATTGGGGGCGGGTTGGCGCATAGGACCGTACGGGATGCTGCTGCAATTTACCACGGGTATGTCACGAAGTGAGCAACATCGCTCTAGAATGCAACATGGAATCCTTCGTCACATCCAACGCGGGAATTCGAATACCCGGGATCCGCTACGGCACCGCCTGGAAAAAGGCAGATACAACGCGCTTGACCAGGCCGATTATGTGGACTGCCTCGTCCTGCATTCGCCGCTGCCGACCCCATCGCAGATGGGCACGAAGTCCGAAGCACACATGCGCCAGGATCTCGCGATTTTTTGATTTCGAGCTCACATAGGCTGACCGCCACGCAGTCGACACGCTATTCGAATAGCCCGCCTAAGTAGAAGCCCATATACCCACGAAGCGAGTATCCGTGGGACGATTTCGCTGCCCGACTGAAGGGCAGGTAGTTGGCGTCGCGTCCCAATCGTGGATCATGCCAGCAACCAACTTATCAATAGAAGGATCATGAATATGCAAAAATCCATTTCACGTCGCGCCCTCGTCAAGGGCAGTCTCATTGCCGGGTCACTCTTTCCGGTCATGGGGCTATTCGTCAATGCTTCGGCGTTTGCCGCCGATCCGGCGCTGGACGTAAATGACCCGAGTGCGAAGGCGCTGGGGTATGTCACAAAGTCCGCCAAGCCGGGCCAGCAATGCTCTGGCTGCGTGCAATTCGTGGGCAAGGAAAGCGACGCAACAGGCGGCTGCAAGATTTTTCCGGGAAAGAGCGTCGCGGGCGGCGGATGGTGTCTGAGTTACGTCAAAAAACCCGCTTGACCGCTGTCGGATGATCGGATGGCGAGAGGCTGATGCTTCCCCCGCTTCTCGCCCGGTAATTTACCGGGGCCGCATCTGCGTCGCGGTGACGCAGTTGCGCGCGCAATGCTGCCTTAAGAGGATCCTTAAGAGGATTGCAGCGTTATCGCCATTCTTATCGCCTTGTCGGCTCCCGTCATGACCATGAAAACGCCTGGTTTCATACGGAAGTCTCCGGAATATCCCTGAGGATCGGCGACGCCATGCCAGGGCTCAATGCAGATGAAGTTGGCGCGCGGCTTCGTCCAGACGCCAAGATATGGCGCGTCGGGAAAACTCACCCGGATTCGCGGGCCATCTTGCGCGCCGTAAGTGACAAATCGGCTGCAGACATCGTCGAAAATGACGACATCGTGTTGGAAGAGCGCATCGTCAAGCGCCAGACGCCGTTGGATGATCGGCGTTGCATAGCGCTCAGGCATGAGGAGTCCATCCGCGTCGAGGCGCCTAACGGGCGAGGATTCGTCTTTCGCGAATTCGATAAAATGGGATGACCGCTCCCGCCCGAATGGCAGCGGCCAACGAAATGCAGGGTGATAGCCGAAGCTTGCGGGCATGTCCTTATCGCCTAAGTTCCGGACCCAGGTCGTCATCGAAAGCGTTGCGCCATCCAGCGCGAAGTGGACATCCAGTTCAAAACAAAAAGGATACAGTTGAAAGCTCGCGTCATCGGCCTTCAATCTGAAAAGAGCGCTGGCGGCGCTCGAATCCACAATCTGGAAGACGCTGCCCCGCGCGAAGCCGTGCCTGGACAGATGGTAACGCTTCGTGTCCAGGCGATAGGTGCCGCCTGCGAGCGCCCCAACGATGGGAAAGAGAAGCGGGGCGCGCCCAGACCAAATCGACGGATCGCCATTCCAAATCAGGTCGCGTCCAGTTCGATCCGTGAGCGTCGAGAGTTGTGCACCGAGAGGATCGATCTGCGCGGTGAGGTCGCCGGAACTCAACGATACCCATTGGCTGTGCTGATTTGACACGTTCGAGGGCCTCCGGAAAGTTCGGACAAACCTACCATCATCCGGCGGTCCCGTTTACATCGTTTGGAAAAAGCGCTCGGTACCGCAGGCGGTGTTGCCTTTCAAAGCCGAACGCGCGCTGCTACATTACAAGATTAAAGTAGAACTTGATTCTGCTGGTGGAATACGGGGCTGGCATGAGTAAACTCGCTTTCGAGGCAACCAGCGGCATCGCCGTTCTGCGACTTGACAATCCGCCGGTCAACAGCCTTGGCCATGAGCTGCGCGCGTCGCTGTTCGAAGCACTGGAGCGTGCTGATGCCGATGGGGGCATCGAGGCCGTGGTGGTGATCGGTTCCGGGAAGGGTTTTTCCGGCGGCGCCGATATCCGCGAATTTGGCACGCCCAAGGCGTCGGCGCAGCCGAATCTGTTGGCCCTCATTCGCGCGGTCGAGCAGAGCGGCAAGCCCGTGATCGCTGCCATCGACGGCATCTGCATGGGCGGCGGTCTCGAGCTGGCGCTCGCCTGCCATTACCGAGTTGGGGTTCCGGGCGCGCGCATCGCGCTGCCTGAAGTGAAGCTGGGATTGCTGCCCGGCGCCGGCGGTACGCAGCGTCTGCCGCGTCTCATCGGCGTCGAGGCGGCTCTGAACATGATCGTTTCGGGCGCACCGGTCGCGTCCGAACACTTGCGCACATCGGGGTTATTCGATGCCTTTTCGGATGGGGATCTGCTGGCTGCATCGGTGGATTTTGCGCGCATGGTCGTTGCCGAGCGGCGCCCCTTGAAGCGAGTCCGGGACCTGAGTATCGACATGCCGAACGCCGAGGCGTATTTCCAGTTCGCACGCAATAGCGTCAAGGCCGCGGCGGGGCGGTATCCCGCCGCGTTGGCTTGCGTCGAGGCGGTCGCTGCGGCGGTCCAACAGCCCTTCGATGCCGGACTGAAGCGCGAGCGTGAACTGTTCATAAGCTTGATGATGTCGCCCGAATCGGCGGCGCTGCGCCATGTGTTCCAAGCCGAGCGGGCGGCCTCGCACATCCTCGATGTGCCGCCGGACACACCCATCCGCGAGATCATGAGGGTCGGCGTCATCGGGTCGGGAACCATGGGAGGGGGCATTGCAATGACCCTCATCAATGCCGGATTGCCGGTGTGGCTGCTGGAGACGTCGCAGGAGGCGCTCGACCGCGGTCTCGCCACCATCCGTCGCAATTATCAAGGCGCGCTGCGCAAAGGCACGCTCAATGAGGCAAGTCTGGAGAAGCGTTTGGCGTTGATCACGCCAACCTTGGAATATGCGCCGTTGCGAGATGCCGATTTGATCATCGAGGCCGTGTTCGAGAACATACAGGTCAAGAAACAGGTGTTCGAGAGGTTGGATGCGGTCGCGAAGCCGGGTGCGATTCTCGCTTCCAACACATCGGCGCTGAATCTCGATGCCATTGCGCAATTCACCAAGCGCCCGCAGGATGTGATCGGACTGCATTTCTTCAGCCCGGCGAACGTCATGCGGCTCCTTGAAGTGGTGCGAGGGGCCAAGACCGCGAGGGATGTCCTGGCGACTGCGATGGAATTGGCGAAGCGCATCGGCAAGATCGCGGTGGTTGCCGGCGTCTGCGATGGCTTCATCGGCAATCGGATGGTGGCGCGCTATGGCGCGGCCGCTCACGACATGATCATGGCCGGCGCTTTGCCGCAGCAGGTCGATGGAGCGCTGCAGGATTTTGGGATGGCGATGGGCCCGTTCCGCATGAGTGATCTGGCCGGCCTCGATATCGGTTGGGCATCGCGCAAGCGCCGCGCCGAGGAATTCCCTACCCGAGACTTTTCGAACGTGGCGGACAAATTGTGCGAGGCGGGCCGGTTCGGCCAGAAGACCGCGGCGGGCTGGTACCGTTATGAAGCCGGCTCGCGCGACCCGATTCCGGATCCCCAGGTTGCCCAACTCATCGAAAATTACCGCAAGCAAAAAGGCATCACCCCGCGCCAGGTGAGCAATGAGGAGATCGTCGAGCGCTGCGTCTATGCGCTCATCAACGAGGGTGCGCGCATCATCGAGGACGGTATCGCTCAGCGCAGCTCGGACGTCGATTTGGTGTATCTGAACGGCTATGGATTTCCCGCTTACCGCGGCGGACCCATGTTTTACGCCGACCAGACCGGCTTGGCCGATGTCGCGCGCGGGCTGCGGCGCATTGCCGCCACGCCCGGCGCCGACAGCTCGTTCTGGACGCCGGCCTCGCTGCTCACGAGTCTCGCCCAGGAGGGCAAGACCTTCAGCGGATATGAGGGATCATCGTCGTGACAGAAGCCGTCATCGTATCTACGGCGCGCACCGGCCTTGGCAAGAGCTGGAAAGGCGCGTTCAACATGACCTACGGCGCCACGCTCGGCGCCCATGCGGTGCGCCACGCCGTGGCGCGTGCGGGCATCGATCCCGCCGAAGTGGAGGACGTGATCATGGGCTCGACGTTCGGTGAAGGCACGACGGGCGGCAACATTGCCCGAGCGATCGCACTGCGCGCCGGCCTGCCGACGAGTACCGCTGGTTTGAGCATCAACCGCTTCTGCAGCTCGGGACTGCAGTCCATCGCGCTCGCGGCGCAGCGCATCATGACCGAGGGCATCTCGGTCATCGTCGCCGGCGGACTCGAAAGTATTTCTTGCGTGCAGAACGAGGCCAATACGCACATGCGGCGCGATCCCTGGCTGATCGAGCATAAACCGGCGATTTACTGGACCATGCTGCAGACCGCCGAACAAGTGGCCAAACGTTACGGCGTCTCCAAACAAGCTCAGGACGAATATGGGGTTCGCAGTCAGGTGCGGGCAGCGGCTGCTCAGGCGGCGGGCAAGTTCAACGATGAGATCGTGGCGATGACCACCACCATGGGCGTCGTCGACAAGAGGACCGGCGCCATCGCGACTCGCGAAGTCACCATCGCCAGCGATGAGGGCATACGTCCGGACACCACGCTCGAAGGGATCTCGAAGATCCGTCCCGCCGTGCCTGGCGGCGTCATCACGGCGGGCAACGCAAGCCAATTCTCGGATGGCAGCAGCGCCTGTGTCGTGATGGATGGCAAGCTGGCGGAGCAGCGCGGCCTCGAGCCTCTCGGCATTTTTCGCGGTTTTGCCGTTGCCGGTTGTGAGCCGGATGAAATGGGCGTGGGCCCGGTGCATGCGGTACCACGCCTGCTCAAGCGAACCGGCTACGCGGTGGATGACATCGATCTGTGGGAACTGAACGAGGCCTTCGCCTGCCAGGTCCTGTACTGCCGCGACCGGTTGGGAATCCCCGATGAGCGGCTGAATGTCAACGGCGGCGCCATCGCGGTTGGTCATCCGTACGGCGTCAGCGGCGCGCGCCTGACCGGCCATGCGCTCATCGAAGGCAAGCGCCGTGGCGCCAAGCTCGTCGTGGTCACCATGTGCATCGGCGGCGGCCAGGGCGCGGCCGGCTTGTTCGAGGTTGCGTGACATGGGTCTGCGCGACTTATTCGAGTTGGGCGGCAAGGTGGCTCTCGTCACCGGGGGCTCCCGCGGCCTCGGATTGCAAATCGCCAAAGGGCTTGGGGAGATGGGCGCGGCCATTGCGGTCAGCGCGCGAAAGCCGCGGGAACTCGCGGAAGCCAAAGCCGAACTCGCGAATCACGGCATCGACGCCCTGACGGTGGTCAACGACCTCTCCAAACCGGAGCAAGTGCCGGCATTGGTCGAAGCGGTGGTCAATCACTATGGCAGGATCAACATCTTGGTCAACAATGCCGGCACGAGTTGGGGTGCGCCGGCCGAAGAGCATTCGCTCGACGCCTGGAACAAGGTCATGACGCTCAATGCCACCAGCGTCTTCGCACTGAGCCAGGCTGTGGCCAATCGTTGCTTCATCCCGCAGCGCTCGGGCAACATCATCATCGTAGCCTCGGTCGCCGCGCTGCACGTGTCGATGCAGATGAAAGCGGCTGCCTATTACGCCTCGAAGGCCGCGGCATTGAATCTGACGCGGGCGCTGGCGGCGGAGTGGGGACAGTACGGCATCCGCGTCAACGCGATCTGCCCCGGCTTTTTTCCCTCGAAGCTGGCGAGCGGTCTCCTCGAAACGATTGAAGCGTCGGTGATCGCGCGAACTCCGCTGGGGCGTCTTGGTGGGGATACCGATCTTCAAGGTGCGGCGGTTTACCTGGCATCGGAGGCATCGCGCCATGTGACGGGTCAGTACATCACCGTGGACGGGGGCGCATCCAGTGCATGAATCGGCCCGGAGCGTCCCTGCGGTGAGGCAGCGGCGTGAATAATCCGACGGCGGGTTTGCGCGAGACCGCGCCGCATGCGGTCGATGCCGTTCACCTCGAGGCCTGGATGGCCGAGCACATCGCAGGATTTTCCGGTCCCATCGACGTGCGGCAGTTTGCCGGCGGGCAGTCGAACCCCACATTCCTGGTGCAGTCGCTCCAGCATCGATATGTGCTGCGCCGCAAGCCGCCGGGTAAGCTTCTGCCGTCGGCCCATGCGGTCGAGCGTGAGTTTCGGGTGATCGCCGCGCTGGCGGGCAGCGAGGTGCCGGTGGCGCGCGCCCATGCCCTATGCGAGGACCCCGGGGTGATCGGGTCCGCGTTCTACGTGATGGACTATGTCGACGGCCGCATTTTTTGGGATGCCGCGCTGCCCGAAGTAGCGGCCCCCGACCGCCGTGCGATTTACGAGGAGATGACCCGCGTCCTCGCGGCGCTGCATGCGGTCGACTATGCGGCGTTGGGCCTTCGCGACTACGGCAAGACGGGTCACTACATCAGTCGTCAGGTGGCGCGCTGGACGCAACAGTACCGTGCCGCCGAAACCGAGACCATCGATGCGATGGAACGCCTCATCGAGTGGCTGCCGCTGCACATTCCGGCCGGCGAGGAGACGTGTTTGGTGCACGGCGATTTTCGGCTCGACAACACGATCTTCCACCCGCGAGAACCGCGCATTCTCGCGGTGCTCGACTGGGAGTTATCGACCCTCGGTCATCCCCTCGTCGACCTCGCCTATTTGTGCATGCGGTATCACCTGCCGGCGGACGAGTTGCGCGGCCTCGGCGGAGTCGACGCGGCGGCGCTGATGCTTCCCACGGAAGCGGAGTGCGTCGCGGATTATTGCCGGCGGCGCGGCCGCGAGCCGATTGCCCCGCAGGATTGGACGTACTATCTCGCATTCTGCATGTTCCGCTTGAGCGGGATCCTGCAAGGCGTCCTTGCGCGTGCCCTTCAGGGCAACGCCTCCAGCGCGAGCGCGTTGCAGACCGGCCGCAGGGCGCGCCCGCTGGCCGAACTGGCGTGGCGGTTGGTTCAGCAATCCGCCGAGGGATAATTATGGATTTTTCCTACAGCGATAAGGTGCGCGGCTTGCAGCAACGCGTGGGCGCGTTCATGGACAAATTCATTTACCCGGCGGAGTCGCGTTTCCACGACGAGCTGGAGAAGAATCGTCGCGGCGGGAATCCCTGGCAAGTCATCGGCGTGATGGAGGAACTGAAGAACCGGGCCCGCGCGGAGGATTTGTGGAACCTATTCCTGCCGCAATCCGAGCTCGGCGCCGGCCTCACGAATCTCGAATACGCTCCCTTGTGCGAGATCATGGGACGTTCGCATATCGGCCCGGAAGCATTCAACTGTTCGGCGCCCGATACGGGAAATATGGAAGTGCTGGCTCGCTATGGAACCCCGGGACAGCAGCAGCGCTGGCTGGTGCCGCTGCTCGAGGGACGCATCCGTTCGGCGTTCGCAATGACCGAGCCCGATGTCGCGTCCAGTGATGCCACGAACATCCAGGCGTCCATCGTGCGCGACGGCGATCACTATGTGATCAATGGGAACAAGTGGTGGACCTCGGGCGCCGGCGATCCGCGCTGCGAGATCCTGATTTTCATGGGTAAGACCAATCCGGAGGCGAGCCGTCATAGCCAACAATCCATGATTCTGGTGCCGATGACTACCCCTGGCGTCAAAAAGCTGCGCCAGTTGACCGTCTTCGGCTACGACCACGCGCCGCATGGACACGCGCAAATCGAATTCAGCAACGTGCGTGTGCCGGCGGAGAATCTCCTGCTCGGCGAGGGACGCGGTTTTGAAATCGCGCAGGGCCGCCTCGGGCCGGGACGGATCCACCATTGCATGCGTCTGATCGGTGTCGCCGAGCGGGCCCTGGAATCCCTCTGCCGGCGCGCGCAAACGCGAACGGCGTTCGGCAAGCGATTGTCGGAGCAAGGAGTCACGCTCGAGCGGATCGCCGAGTCGCGCATCATGATCGATCAGGCTCGCTGGCTGGTGCTCAATGCCGCTTACATGATGGATACGGCCGGTAATCGCGCCGCCAAGCAGGAAATCGCCATGATCAAGGTGGCAGCGCCGGCCATGGCCTGCAAGGTCATCGACTGGGCGATCCAGATGCATGGCGGAGCGGGTGTCAGCGATGACTTTCCGCTCGCGACCGCCTATGCCCATGCGCGGACCATACGCTTTGCCGATGGTCCGGACGAAGTGCACCGCGAACAGATCGGCAAACTCGAACTGGCTCGATATCGGCTGCGCGATGCAGCCGTCGGAAAGCCGATAGGGTAGGGCGAATTGCATGTCAAATCACCACTTCAAATTCTGGCCGGCGCATGCGATGCACAAGCTGGACGCGCCGGCCACCAACGTGTTTTACAATGCCGAGGTGTCGGCCCGGCGATATCCGGACAAGCCGTACTTGGTTTTCTACGACACGCCGGTGAGCTTTTCCGCATTCTTCGACGAAGCCCAACGCATCGCGGGTTACCTCGAGCAACATTGCGGCGTGCGCAGGGGCGATCGCGTGCTGCTCTACATGCAAAACAGTCCGCAGTTCGTGATCGGCTACTACGGGATTCTGCGCGCAAATGCCGTGGTCGTTCCGGTCAACCCCATGAACTTGACGCACGAGATTTTGCGGTGCGCGAGAGATGCGGGCGCGCGCACGGCCATCGTGTCGCAAGAATTATTCCCGCGCATCGAACCGCTGCTGAAGGATGAGGATCTCGACCGTCTGGTCGTCGCCGCATACTCGGACTATCTGAAGCATCCGACGATATTGACGGTGCCCGAGTTCGTCGCCGCGCCGCGCGTGGAGCATTCCGGGCCCGGGGTTTCTCTGTGGATCGATGCGCTCGCCAGCGGTCATCAACCCGGCCCTCTGACGGCCGGCTCCGATGATCTGTGCGTGCTGCCGTATACCTCCGGCACCACGGGAGTGCCCAAGGGTTGCATGCACACCCACCGCAGCACGATGCATACGCTGGTGGCGAGCATGCGCTGGTTCGCGTTGCAGCCCGAAATGACACTGTTGGCGGTGGCTCCCTTCTTTCATGTGACCGGCATGCAGGGTGGCATGAATGGCCCCCTCTACAATGGCAACACGGTGGTGCTCATGCCCCGCTGGGACCGCGACGTGGCGGCCGAGTGTGTGCAGCGATATCGGGTCTGCAGCTGGACCGGCGTGCCGACCATGGTGCAGGATTTTTTCTCGAATCCGAACATCGGCCGGTATGATTTGTCGTCCATTCGGCGGCTCAGCGGCGGCGGCGCCGCCATGCCGGCCGCGGTCGCACAGCGGCTGGAGGACAAGGGCATCACCTATGTCGAAGGCTACGGACTCTCGGAGACCATGGCGGCGACCCACATCAATCCGCCCGGCCGTCCGAAAAAACAATGTCTGGGGATCCCCATCTACGACGTGGACTCGCGCGTGGTCGACCCGCTCACGCTGCGCGAACTGCCCAGCGACGAAGTCGGCGAAATCGTCACGCATGGTCCCCAGGTATTCTCGGGCTATTGGAATAAACCAGAGGACAGCGCCCAAGCTTTCATCGACATACGAGCATCCCGCCGTCGCAGAGGCCTGCGTGATCGGCACCAAAGATGCGCACCGCGGTGAGACCGTCAAGGCCTTGGTGGTGTTGAGATCGGAGTGGCGTGGACGCATCGATGCGCTAGAGATC
>Ga0209517_10008727_pt1 | contig 11798 bp, 7 predicted proteins | sample PeaSoiMetSII2010_FD_187695 | JGI IMG/M metagenome (GOLD analysis project Ga0209517, IMG submission 187695) | Peat soil microbial communities from Weissenstadt, Germany - SII-2010 (SPAdes) (version 2) | ecosystem: Environmental > Terrestrial > Soil > Wetlands > Peat | place: Germany: Weissenstadt...
GTCCGCCGGGGCACCGCGTGCTACGGCCACTGCCTGCCAGCGCAGATCGCTTTTAGGTATGTGACGTCGCGCCAGAGTCTTCACAAGAATGAAGGAACCAGGCCGCTGATTTGTTGATGGAACGGTCTCTCGAACCGATCCCGGACCCAACCAGGCAGTCGCTGCAATCAACAATCAGCGAACCGAGCGCTTACGCGAGGCAGGCAAGGGGAGGGGCGCGGCCGACAGTCGGTACCGAGGGTGCTGCTGGAAAGGAAAAGGATGAGCTCAGGGGCAAGTCGCCGTACTCAGCGGCAAGTGCGAGCGACGAAGATGTTCCGAAAATGGCGGGTGAAGTCTGCGACCGGGAATTCCAATGGGATGACTTATCGCTGCTCGCCAGCCGGACGCTGCGCTTGCTGATGGGCGATTCTTCCATCTCCGTCCGCATGGCCATGAGGTCGTCGGTGGCCGAAATCACGGGGAAGAGCATCGCCAGCAGACAGCCTAAAGCCAATAGGCACTGCGGGGAACTGAACTTGTGCCCGGCACGGGTGTTTCTGGAGTTCCGCCACAGCCAGTAGGCGGGCAGGGCCAGCAACAGCCACGCGAGATTGAGCAGAAGTTCCATAAACACACGCACAAGAGCGGCGAAAATACCACTCCCGAGGAGTTAGTTTTGCAGAAACCGCGAATCGAAGTCAATGTGACTTCCGTGTGGGGAACGGCCCCACGCAAGATATTGGGGCGGGTGCATTCTTTACTTGGAGACCGGGCTGGAATTGTGGGAGAGTAGAAAATGGGGTTCTGTGCCGCAGACTTACGCCGGCTTTCTCGGGTGAGACAGCATGAATAAACTCCGATGCCTGTGGCAGATTGTCGTTCTGCTCGCCGTGTTGGCGTATGGGATGGGACTGGCTGCATGCCAACTTGATTTTGCCCGAACGGATGAGGAAACGAGCGCGGAGACTGCGCCGGCGGATCCGCAGGGCGACCACGAGCTGGTGATCGAGAACGATTCGCAACTGCCCGAGGGCTATCCGCACCGGTATTATGAGCTTCGTTTTCGCGCCCGGGGCGGAGTGTCGGCCTTGCACTGGAAAGTGGAACGAGGCGCACTGCCGCCGGGCATGAAGCTTGATGACAACGGGCTTCTGCGCGGCGAGCCGGCGCAAGCGGGGGAATTTCAGTTCACCGTATCGGTCGCCGAAGGCGGCAGCAGGGAATCGGCAGTGCAGAAAGGATTTGTGCTGCGCGTGATTTCAGCGCTGGCTCTCAACTGGAAGGATGCCGCGCATGTGAACGGCAACCGGATCGAGGGGAGTGTTACGGTGACCAACACGACGCCCGACGATATGGATTTGACCTTCGACGTGAAGGCCGTCGCGGAAAACGGAAGGGCGACGGAGATCGGATACCAGCACTTTTTGCTGGCCCACGGCACGATAGCCAAGGAACTTCCCTTCGGCGACACGTTGCCGCATGGCGAATATGTCGTGCATGTGGACGCCGTGGGCGAAGTTAGGCCAAAGAAGTTGATTTACCGGGAGCGCATGCAGACACCGGGACCGCTGCACGTTATCGTCGGTCCGTAGTGGAGGGCCAGCAGATTTACTGATCCTCGCCCGTGTTTGGTAGAGGCGGGAGCCTAGCATTCAGACAGCCGTGGTTCCTGCAAACCCTTTGCGGATGACCTCGAGAGTATCGTCCGCCAATCCTACGGCGGGCAGTTGCTCCGGCGTGAACCAGCGGACCTCGGCGGCGTCGCTGGCGGCATGCAGTTCTCCGCCGACCGGGCGGCAGAGGAAATCAACCAACACATAGTGATACTGCACGCGGCCATCGGCGTGGCGCAGGACCCGATCATAAACGCCGAGCAGGTCGCCGGGCTCAACGATGAGTCCGGTTTCTTCCCGGGCTTCACGCACGGCGGCATCGCGCACCAGTTCACCGAGTTCGAGCGCACCTCCGGGAATCGACCACTGGCCCTGGATCGGCGGGTGCGCGCGCTTGACCAAAAGAACGCGGGAGTTCCCGATGATGATGGCGCCGACGCCGACCAGAGGATGCTCAGGGAATTCACGTTTCATGCTGGAGGCGATTCTAAAGCATGGTTGCGTGACTCCGTGACCGTATCCCCCCGGCGCGAAAGGAACCCACTTCTCGCGAAGGAGGCGAGAAGTGGGGCTTCCGCGCGATGGCGCCCATCAGAACTGCGCGTGGGCGATTTCGGTGACCCGCGCGGCTGGCGCCTTGATTCCAGGGCGAGCCTCGGCTGTCTGCGGTTTCCCATGCTCACCTTGCGGTGGCGCGAATCGAGCCAGCAGAACTGCCATCTGCTGCTGCGCGGCGCGCAATTGCGCGATCTCACCGCTCAGGACGGCGATCTGTGCGTCCTTTGCCCCGCTTGACCGAGCAAGCCTTGCGACCCTGGCGTCCGTAGCAGCTGCGGCCCGACGGAGCTTTGCGATCTCGGCCCGCGCCTGCTCGTTTTGCTTGCGCCGACTCTTGGCTTCCGCGCGCAGGCTGTCGTTGCTGGCCTTCAGCTCCCGCACGCCTTCGAGCAGCAGGTAGGGGAGCTGGCCATAGTTCACCCGTCGGTAACCGTCCTTGTCGACCGAGACCATATCTGGGAAGATCCTCTCCACCTGCTGCGCGATCAATCCGGTCTGGCGTCCACTACCGGGGTGTAACTCGGGAGGGTTTGAGGGTTTCCAGTCGAAGTGAACGGGTTCCAACTGGGCCAGTTTGTCGAGAACGTGAGGAAATGGCTGAATGTTGGTCTTCAGGCGCGCGTCGGACAGGCAGGTCCCCTGCTGATTCCCGTTCGACAACCAATAGGTACATCCCCCGACATACATGTCGCCCCAGGCGGCCACGAGGCCGTTGTTGAGAATGCTCATGCGCCTTCCGTAGCTTGTATAGAATTCGAGACCATACTGGTGGTTATAGGTCGCGCTATCGGTGCATGCGGTAGCGCTCGTCCGGCAGGAAGCGATGCCCTCTCCGGAGCCCGTCCCGCCGAAGATCAGCCCGTTTCCGGCTGCCGCGCCGCTGCCGAACTGGAATGCGTTGAGGCTGCTCGAATCTACGATGAGTGAGCCGTAGTCGGAGATTCGCACCTGCTCCACGAGTCCATTGGTTGCAGCACCCGGCGTCTTAGTCTGAAAAGTCAGGCTGCTCGACGAATTGCCATCGTCGATGCTCTGGATGCGCACGGTGGGAGAGTTGGTGGTCGTGTCATATCCGTCAAAATCCACGGAGGCCGCTGATCCGGCGCCCCCGCCGCTGTTCATCAATGTGATCGACGGACCTAGCCCTCCCGAGTTGCTCTGGACCAAATGCAGCTTGGTGTAGGGCTGCGTCGTTCCAATGCCTAAGGAGCCGGACGACGTGAGCGACATCTGGTCGCCGTAGGTCGTCCAAAAATCCAGACCGTACTGGTTGCCGCCGAGCTGGTTCGAGCTAATTCCCGTGCCGTTCGTGCCAAAAAGCAGCCCGGGAGTAAGGCCGCCGGAGTTATGGGCAGCGGCATCGGCAAAGAGACTCGAGTCCGCCCCGAGGTCAAACAAGAAGAAATCGGAAAGGTCCAGCCGCGCGTACTTTCCGGGTACCACGCCGCCCAACTCGCTTGCGTTCACGTTGGTCAACGCGGCGCCGTTGCCACTAAAGCTGCCAGCCGTGATGCTGCCACTGACGGTCTCGTTGCCGGTGAATTTGTTATTGGCGACCAGTTGCGGGATTTTCGTCGCGTCCACATTCAAGGTCACGGTTCCCCCGGTACCGCCGCCGGTCAAGGCTGTGCCGGCTTTTACGGCAGTGACTACTTTCGTGGTATCGACGTTCAGGGTGATCTTGCCGGTTGTACCGCCGCCCGTCAGATCTGTTCCTGCAGTTACGCCCGTGATTGTGCCGGGAAAAGTCTGCCCTGCCGCGAACGCGATCAGGCCCTTGTTGCTGATCTTCAAACCGGTCTCGGCTGGAGTTGCCGTTCCCGAGCCATAGAGCAAATTCAGCGTGCCTGAGGCAGTTGAAGTGTCGTTGCCCGCCGGTTCTGCCTGTAACTGGAAGGTCTGCGCCACTGCGGTGGACGTCCCGCTATTGAAAACCGAGGCCACCATCGTCTCCGGTCGCGAGGTGAATCCGGCCGTCGCCGTCGCCGTCCCCGTCGCCGGCAGGTTCAGCTTGCCGCCAACATTGACCGTCGTCGTTCCGGTCTGGGTCAGGATTGAGTTCTGAATGTTGGTCGCAGTAGTGAACAGGGGAATCGCGTTCGCCGTCCCGCCGGTGGTGGTGACGTTTGACGATGTCAAAGGCGAAGCAGATGATGCCGTGCTGACGGCTGTGTTATCCGCTGCAATCGCCGGGGCAGCATTGCTCGCCGGGGCGGCTAGTACAAAGGCCGAAGCCGGCAGTCCTCCCAAGGTCTGCGCGTCTCCGGCCTTCAGAGCATAGGGCACACTGAGCAGCAACACGCGTGGCTGCTCCGCCTGCCCCTGTGCTTGCACTCCCAACCAGCGTGCCTCCCCCGAAGCGAACAGGTCGGTCGGCAATCCCTCACTGCGCGTCGAACCCAGCATGACGCTGTAGTGCCCGTTCTTGTCGAGCGTAATGTTCTGGGTCTCCATCCAAAGCGGCGCCCCGCCTTGCTCGTTCTTGTAAAGCAGGAAGGTCACACCCGTAATTCCGCTGAGCGGGTGGCCGTTGAGATCTGTCAGCGTGCCGCTGAATTTGACCAGCGTGGGCACGACGGCGGCCGTCTGCTGTGCGCCAGCCTGCGGCGTAGCGGAGAGAGTGAGAACTGCCAGACCTAATACCAGAGTCAGAACTGAGCGAGATACCTGAGCTTTCATTCGGCGCCCCCAATGCGCAATGGTAGAAACATCAACTTGTTGCCCGCGGCGATGGCCGCGCGAGCGCTAGGTTGAGGGAGGACTTTCGGAAGATCAAGGGATTTCGAGGTGACCATACAAGATGCTTGTGATCAGTGACTTACAAAAATCCATGACCTGAAAGAGTGGCTCTCGTGCTACACTCTTTGCCCAAGAAACCGTGGACTCCCCTGTTCGTTTCCTATGACATCACAAGAGCAACCCAGGCGTAGCTATCGTTTTGGCCTATTTGAAACGGACCCAGCCAGCGGAGAACTGCTGCGGCAGGGAGTGCGGGTCCGGCTGCAGGATCAGCCTTTCCGGGTGTTGTGTTTGCTGTTGGAGCGTGCCGGAGAAGTGGTGACGCGCGAAGGATTGCGCCAGGCGCTATGGCCGGCCGATACCTACGTCGAGTTCGATGGCAGTCTCAACGCCGCCCTGAAGAAACTGAGATCAGCCATAGGGGATTCTTCCGACAATCCCGTCTTCATTGAGACGCTGCCGAAGCGTGGCTATCGCTTCATCGCGCCGGTCGCGGTGACAGATGAGGAGGGGCAAGTCGCGCCGGCCGAATTGCCTGCCACGGCGGACATTGCTGCCAGTCAAACCGCCGTGGGGGCAAGGGGAGTGGCGGCGAGTCGAGCAGCAGATATCTCGATGCGAGGCCGTTGGCGAACCCTGGCTTACGGCGCCGGGGTGGTCGCGGTTCTCCTGTTGGGACTCTTTGGATACGGGGCCTGGCATCGCGCCAGAGCAGGGGCCACTTCAGAGACCAGCGTTGTCCCGCCACCTCCCTTGCGCAAATCGATCGCGGTGCTCGGCTTCCGCAACACAGCGGATCGAGCTGGCGATGGCTGGCTGGGCACGGCGCTCTCCGAGATGTTGAGCACAGAACTGGCAGGCGGAGAAGAACTGCGGCTGGTGTCCGGTGAGGATGTCGCGAACCTGCGCCAGTCATCGCCCTGGTCGCAAAGCGGCACGCTGGATCAAGCGACTACAGAGCATCTGGGCACAGCCTTGAACACCGATCTGCTGGTGCTCGGTTCCTATACGACGATCGGCAGATCCGAGCGCGGACAACTGCGGCTCGATGTTCGCCTGCAAGATGCGAAGACGGGTGAAATCTTGACGCAGGTGGCTGAAACCGGCAGCGTGAACGATTTGTTTCAGATTGCCTCTCGGGCCGGCGGCAAGCTTCGGACCAAACTGGGTGTGCAGCACCTGGAAGAGGCAGATGAGGCAGGCGTGCTTGCGTCCCTGCCCGACAACCCAGAAGCGGCGAGGTTGTACGCGCGTGGCCTGGCCAAGTTGCGCGAATTTGATGCCCTAGCCGCGAGGGACTTGCTCGAGCAAGCCACCAAGGCGGACCCGAAATTTCCGCTGGCGCATCTCATGCTCGCGCGGGCCTGGAGCGCCCTGGGTTACGAACAAAAACGCAAGGAGGAAGCCAAGAAAGCTCTGGACCTTTCCGCGAACTTGCCCCGTGTAGAGCGGATGCAGGTCGAAGGAGACTACTACGAGAGCCTGCCCGACCATGACAAAGCGGCTTCCGCTTACCGCGCCATGTTTGTGCTGTTTCCCGACAACGTGGAGTATGGACTGCAACTCGGGACAACCCAGAATGCGGGGGGACATGGAAGTCAGGCCATGGAGACTCTGGCGCAATTGCGCAACCTGCCGGCGCCAGCGTCGGACGATCCGCGCATCGATCTGTTGGAGGCGCGGGCGACAACCGCCAGCCTTCCCGCCCGGGTTGTGCTGGTCCAAAGTGCCGAGCACAAGGCTGCCGCCCAGGGTAAGAAGCTGGTCTACGCCCAGGCCCGAAAAGAAGAATGCATGCAAATGAACTACAGCGAGCATCCCGACCAGGCTTTGCCGGCGTGTGAAGACGCTTATAACCTTTTTCTGGCGGCGGGGAATCGTTTAGCGGCAGCCGATACGGTTCGCCTGATGGGAGACTGCGAGGGGACTCTCGGTCACCTTGAGCAGGCGATTGCGACCTATCAGAGAGCCCTCAAGATTCTCGGGGAACTGGGGGAACACGAAAAGACCGGAGCCGTCCTCAACAACATGGCGATTGATTTCGCGAATGAGGGAAAACTCAATCGCGCGGAACAGTTCTACCGCGAAGCCAGGTCGCATTTCGAACAAGCGGGTGACCGGGGCAATACGGCAACCGCGATGGGAAACATCGCCGACATTCTTTATCTGCGGGGCGATCTGCCAGGGGCGGCGAAGCTGTACGGGCAAGCGCTGGAATTAGAAGCTTCTCTGGACCACAGCAACCCGGGTTACTTCCTGTATCGGCTTAGCGACCTGCAGTTGGCGCAGGGGCGCGTGAAAGATGCCCATCACCTGGCCCAGCGGGCGATTGATGCCATCCGCCCGGCTCAAGGCGGATACGGTTACCTGACCGAGGCTATGATCCAAATGGGAGAAGTTTTGGCGGCCGAAGGAGACCTGGAAGGCGCGCGGCAACAGTTTCAGGCCGGCCGCGACATGGAGCAAAAAGCGGGAAACATGGGCCTGGTCGAAGAAAGCCAAACCGAACTGGCGGACCTTGCGCTGGAAGAAGGACGCGCCGGTGAAGCTGAATCTCTGCTGCGCCCGGCGATCGCCGAGTTTGAAAAGGAGAAGAGCGATCCCGGCGCCTCCGGGGCCTACACCGAACTCAGCCGTGCGCTGCTGATGCAGGGGAAAACGGAGGAGGCGCGCAAAGCGGTTCGACGCGCCATCGAACTCAGCCGTACCAGCGCCGACCCTGCGCTGCAATTGCCAGCCGCGATTCAGAAGGCGCGCATCGAGATCGCCGGAGCAGGAGAGGGCGCTGCGGCATCTGTCGCCCTCGCGACCGCGCGCCAGGAATTGCGTTCTGTTCTGACAACGGCCAAGAGACTGGGATACTACAGGCTGGAATGCGAGGCGCGGCTGGCGCTGGGCGAATTGGAAATGAAGGCGCATCCCGCCTCAGGGCGCTCCTTGCTGAAGGAACTCGCCGATGACTCCCGCAGCCGCGGGCTTCTGCTGGTGGCGAAAAAGGCGACTGATCTGGCCGCAGGCACAACAGTAATTGCGGCGGCCGCAGCCCGCTAGGCAGGCTTGGAATCAACTCCGTCTCGCCGGTTCAGCCACAGTTGTTAGAATCTCTCCGTTCTGAAACCGAATCCGCATGTCGCTCGATGAATACAAACGCAAACGGCGGTTTGAAGAGACGCCGGAACCTCCACCAAAGATCGAGGCGAAGGCCGGAGAACGCTTTGTGGTGCAGAAGCACGACGCCACCCGGCTGCACTACGACTTTCGTCTGGAGATGGAGGGTGTGCTGAAATCGTGGGCGGTGCCCAAAGGTCCGTCGCTCGATCCCGCCGATAAGCGGCTGGCGATGCAGGTGGAGGATCATCTGGTTTCGTATTTCGACTTTGAGGGGAATATTCCGGAAAACAACTACGGTGCGGGAACTGTAATGGTCTGGGACGTGGGTACCTGGCAACCGCTTTCGCCGGTGCCAGTCAAAGGAGAATATGTGCCGGGCACGGAAGCCGAAGCCGCCGCGATGATCGCGAAAGGCGACCTGAAGTTTCGTTTGAACGGGAAGCGGCTGAAGGGGGACTTCGCGCTGGTCAAGATGCGCGGGCGGCGTCCGGGGAGCAAGGGCAACGAGTGGTTGATGATCAAGAAACATGATGAGCACGTCGTGGAGGGATACGACATCGAGGCCACGGACACATCGGTGATCAGTGGCCGCACCCTGGAGCAGATCGCAGGAGATGCCGGGTCCGCTGAGTGGAAGAGCCGTCCCGCGGGCCGCGGGAGGCTGAAGGCGGCGTGGCTGGCGGATGCGGTGGCGCGGGTGGAAAAGAAAAAGCAAGGGCTCAACGCAGAGGGCGCAGAGAAGAAGAACAAGAAACCGTCCGCAGGTGCCAAGAGCAACGTCTCGGCTGTTTCGGCGCGTGATTCTGGCGAGAGGAAATCAAAATCCTCTGCGGCCTCCGCGTCCTCTGCGTTGAGTTCTTCCAGTCCGGTGAAGCGGCCGATGCCGGGAACCATCCGCCCCATGCTGGCGGAATTCGTGGATGAGCCGTTTGACGGCGCGGAATGGCTGTTTGAGATCAAGTGGGACGGCTATCGCGCCATTGCGTTCATCGCCGACGGCAAAGTCCGGCTGGTGTCGCGGAACCAGAACGATCTGACCGCGCGCTATCCGGAGTTGAAGGATCTGGCAAAGTTCGTGCGCGCCAAGACAGCGATCCTGGATGGCGAGGTAGTGGCGCTCGATGCCGACGGGCGGGCCTCGTTCAGTCTGATGCAGCAGCGAACGGGATTTCGTCCCGGCGGACGGGGGGCGGCGGCGAATGCCGACGTGCCGGTGTTGTATTACGCGTTCGATCTGCTTTACCTCGACGGCGAGGATTGGCGGCGTGTGCCGCTGGAGGACCGCAAACGCAAGCTGGCATCGCTCGTGGTGGCGGGCGATGTGGTGCGGTATTCCGATCACTACGAGGAGCGTGGGAAGGCTCTGTTTGAGAGGGCGCGGCAGATGGGGCTGGAAGGCATTGTGGCGAAGAAACGCACCAGCTTCTACGAAGAACGGCGCAGTCGCGAATGGCTCAAGATCAAGATCCGGCACCGGCTGGAGTGCGTGATCGGCGGCTACACCGAGCCGGAAGGCAGCCGGGCCCACTTTGGTTCGGTCGTGCTGGGACTCTATGACAAAGCGGGGCGGTTGATTCACGTAGGGCAGGCGGGCAGCGGATTTGACGAGAACGCGCTCGACCAGATGTGGAAAATGCTGAAGAAGCTGGAGACGAAGAAGGATCCGTTCTTTGGAGAAGTTGAGGCGCTGCGCAAGGTATTTTGGGTGAAGCCCGAACTGGTGGCGGAGATTGAGTTTGCGGAATGGACGGGTGGAACGTCTTCGGGCAAGCTCGAAGGCAGTGGACCAAAACTTCGGGCGCCAGTGTTCCTGGGATTGCGGGATGACAAAGACCCGAAGGAATGTGTGTTGGAGGAAAGCGGAATCTAACTCAAGAACTGACAACTGGCAACTGACAACTGGCAACTGACAACTGGCAACTGACAACTGCTCTACTTGATGTCCTTCATCGCCAGCAGCGTGCCGTAGTCGCGGCCGCTGGGATCGACAGCACGGGCAACGACGCCGGCGAAGGCGTCGCGAACCTCCGGATACTTCGCCACCAGCGCTTTGATTACGGAGACGTTGTTTTGATAGGCCTGGTTCGTGCTGGTCACGTCGGCGGCCTGATACTTCACAATCAAGTCCACGTCATTCCCCACAGCTGCTGGAAACAGCGCGGTCAGCTTGTAGGTAGCGGTTCCCGCGGCGAGGTCTGCGGTCTTGCCGCTAACGGGGATGTCGGCCGGCTGCACGTTTTGAAGCTCGTCGTAGAGTCGGTCGGTGGCCAAAGTGCTCATGAAGGACAACGGAGAAACCAGGCTGCGGGCCTCGAGGTAGAACAGCCAGGCGTTGTGCACCTGGCCTTTCGACTTGTAATCGCGGGCGCGCGCGGCGAACCAGTCGCTGTCGTGACCCGCGATCTGCGCCGGCCCGACGTAAAGATCGGCCAACTTCCAGTCGGTACCCGCCTGTTGTAGAATCACGGAAAAGTTGGTTCGCGCCTTGGGGGAATTTGCGTCCAGAAGCACGACCGCGTAATTACCCGGCGCGAGACTGTCAAAATAGAAGGCTGCGCTACTTGAAGTCTGGCCGTTCTTGCCGAAAACCCCGCATAAAAACTCGGCATGAGGAATCGGGTCCTTGCCCTCGATTTCGAGCAGGAAGATGGACTTCGCGACCGCCTGGGATCCGGTCAGATCGTCCTCGTGGTCTTTGATTCTGGCCTCAATGCCGGAGAAATCCGAGGCCAAGCTGGCGACGGCGTTTTGGCGCAGGGTCGCGGCATCGCCTTTCGCAGCCATATCGAAATAGCGTTGGCCAGCCGCAGTGAGGGCGGAGCGGGTTGCGTCGTCCAGATCGCCAGAAGTCTGGCAGTTCTGGGCGCGGGCGACCGAGACGGAGAATACCAGTGCCGCCAGGAAGGTCCGAGAGACGGAGGCTCGGATCAGACGGCACCCCGGATTTATTAGGGGCTTCACTTTCACGCTCTCAAGGCACAAGATTCACAGAATTCAGTTTACGCCCGCCTCGCTTCCTTCGTCAGGATTCTAAGCCCAGCGTAAACACTTGACGGGTATCGAGTTGCAGACGCTCCCATCTGCGCCGTGGCGTAATGAGAACGCAAGGCGCTGGGGTGAAGACGTTCTGACTAGTGGGACGTCATGCTCGCGGGCCCCTTCAAACCATAGAGTGCTAGAATCTCGTTAGAGGCGCGGTTCTTGCAGTGTCCCCCCGAGTCCCCAGTTCGCCGGAAGGAGCAGTCGTGAGGGCGGCATTCAAATTCGCCAGGTTTGCCGGGATCGTTGTGCTGTGCCTGGGCAGCTTGAACCTTGCGAACGCCGCTTCCAGCCAGCGGAAGCCGAAGAAGCCGGTGTTGCCGCCTCTGCCGTCGGGACCGACGGGGCCCGTGCCGCAGGTGCCGCTGGATTCCATTGCGCCGGTGCCGCCGCAGGTGAGCTATCAGGACGGACAACTGACGATTGTCGCGCCCAACTCGACGCTGGGCGACATCCTGCGCGCCGTGCGCAAGCAGACGGGAGCGGAGATCGAGGTCCCCGAAGCCAAAGAGCGGGTGGTGACACGTCTGGGGCCAGGGTCCGCGCGGGAAGTGATGGCGGAGTTGTTGAATGGCTCACGCTTCAACTACGTGATGCTCGGTTCGCCCCTGGATGCGAACGCGCTGACGCGTGTGGTGCTGGTGCCGAAACCGGGACCGGACAATGCGAATGCCAGCGCCATGAATCAGCCGGCGCAGTCGCCCGGCAATCAGGCCGCGAACATGCAGCCCGGGCAGCAACAACAAACGGATGACG
>Ga0209517_10008728_pt1 | contig 11796 bp, 9 predicted proteins | sample PeaSoiMetSII2010_FD_187695 | JGI IMG/M metagenome (GOLD analysis project Ga0209517, IMG submission 187695) | Peat soil microbial communities from Weissenstadt, Germany - SII-2010 (SPAdes) (version 2) | ecosystem: Environmental > Terrestrial > Soil > Wetlands > Peat | place: Germany: Weissenstadt...
GCGAATACCAGGCCGAAACCGGGAGCATGATCGCCGCCTTTAGGAAAGGCATTGGGGATTGGAAGAAATATTCGAGATCGTTGTTGAGAAGCCAACAATAATAATACCACCGTCCCAAAGCGTGCGTGCGAAAGCTCTCTCTCTTGCTGACCGTGACGCCGGTTTTGACGTCATCAATATAGTAGATCCTGAGCACTTCATTTACGGCGCGGTTTTTGAATCGCCTGGCGATGTCATGCCAGACTATCCCTTCCGGGAGGTATTGGCCTTGAGCGACTTCCGGGAAAAGATAGTGTCGCAAAATTTCGGTCAACCTGCAGGTTATTTTCTCGCCCTTGACGTGATGCACGTAGCGCAGCTCACGCAAGGTAGCGTCGAGCCGCTCGGACGGGAACCGATCGCCCACGAGCTTGCCATATTGGTCGATGACCAATCCGGTCACGCCACAAAACGCAGCCTGCTGATTGGATGGAATCGTATTCCACCAATACATCATTCTTTCGAGCGTGGTTGGCAGACACGCGTCATCTGAATCAAGTGGAAGGAACATTTTTCCGCGCGCCTCGCGTACCGCGAGGTTGTGGGCAATGTGTTTCCCGGCGTGAGACTGCCTGAAATATCGTATGGGAAAATCGGCCGAAGCGGCCCAGTCGGCAATTTTATCCGGCGTGTCGTCCGTAGAGCCATCGTCCACAACCACCCATTCGAAGTCGCGCAAGGTCTGCGCGCGCAAGCTGTCGAAGACGCGATGGATTGTGTGCGCCCGGTTGTAGGTTGCCGTGAAGACGGTGAATGCATACGAGACCACGGCGACTGAATTCGGTTTGCTGTGAAGGAATGTTGGCGCGGCGGTTCGATCAAGAATGCAGTTTTTGCCGCTTTCCGGAGGCCACCAGCGACTCAATCTCCGAGCCGCTTCCTATGCGGTGCACGGCATGAAGTCCGCTGTCCGAGACCTCAAAGAAAGTGCCTTGATTAGTGCCGTCCTCGTGGGTGCGATTGATGATGAGCAACCCGCCAGGTTTGCGAGCGTATGCCGTCAAATTGTCGATCATTCCCCGCAGCTTTGCCGAATCAAAGTAACCGCGGTTGAGCACATTGGCTGCGCGCACAATATTAAACCGATTGTCGAACTCGGAATAACGTTTGGTTAGATCGTTCTCCAGGAACTCGATCTCGTCCATCATCGGCCATATTCTGCGACGGGAAACAAGTTTAACATTCATGATATGCGACTTTGGCAGTCTTGCCGACAGGATTCTCCCCAGTCTGCTTAAGAGGAAATATCCGGTCATGAAATCCAAACGACGGTTCCACGCCCTTATTCCCATTCCGAAAAATTCGTATTGAAGTGAATTTCCAAACGAATCTTCCAATATTCTCATGCCGGGTGCGGTTGCAAATATTCCCGCTTTGATCGTCAAATCCGTCGCGACGATTGTCGGCTCTAAACCGCTCGATCGCATTGTCTCCAGCAAGTCTATTGTTGTCGCTCCGGACGACACACCAACATCCAGGATCGCAGGACTACGCCATCCACGGTCGCGAGCCAGCCGTACTGTAAGCGCGTCAAGATTGCTCATCCGTCCAGAAAGAGTGGTTTTGAATGTTTGGTTGGCAAGGCGAAGCCCGGAGAAGAATTCATCCTCGGCTTCAGTCGTTAAAGTCTCGATGGGACAATTGAAATATTCGTAAGCCGAAATCATTTTTCTTTCGGCGCCCGATTCAGTGCGATCTTTGATAATATTGGCGGATTGATCGCGCCACGCGAGCGACGTCATCATCGCCCAAGCCCGGATAGATCGGCAGCGAGAGAATTTGTCCGGCGAGCTCCTCAGTTACCGGCAAGCCCTGTGGTGGAATGACCACTCGTTCGGCGTACCCATGCTGGCAATGCACGGGCGTTGGATAGTGCACCGCAGTGCCGATCCCATCGGCGGCAAGATGCGTTTTCAAGCGATCTCGGTCCCGGCACCGCACGACAAAGAGATGATAAACGTGACTCCCGTCGCGTTGCGTAGCCGGCAGCTCGAGCGGCAGACCGGCTAGGCCGTTATTGTACAGACCGGCGAGCATGGCACGACGCGAATTGTCGTGATCGAGATGCGGGAGCTTGGCTTGGAGAATTGCCGCCTGGAGCGCATCGAGCCGCGAATTAAGGCCGGCGTCGTGCGTTTCGCGCGCCTCATCCCACCCGTACTGGCGTAGTCGCCGGACCCGCGCTGCAATGTTTGCATCCGAAGTCAAGATCAGCCCGCCGTCGCCAATCGCGCCCAAGTTCTTCGTCGGATAAAAGCTGAAGCAGCCGACATCGCCGATACTGCCGAGCCGACGCCCACGAAAGCGGCCGCCCGCCGCCTGTGCGCAGTCCTCTATGACTGCGAGCCGGCGCCGCCGGGCAATCTCAACAATCGCTTCCACATCGGCCGCTTGCCCGTACAAATGGACTACAATAATCGCCTTACAGCGCGACGTGATCGCGTCCTCGATGCGCGTGGGATCGATCGTGTAATAAGTCGGATCGACGTCAACAAGCACGGGCGTGGCGCCGCATGCCAGGATGGCTGCAACCGTTGCCACCGCGGTGTGAGATACCGTGATGACTTCGTCGCCGGGGCCGATGTCGAGCGTTTTCAGTGCGAGGATCAGCGCGTCGGTGCCGCTGGCAACACCGACGGCGTGGCTGCCACCGCAATACTCCGCAAAGGCGCGCTCAAACGATTCGACTTCTTCGCCGAGAATATAGATCCCGCTGTCCAGCACGCGATTGATCGCGCTTCGGATCGGTTCCTGGTGCGCACGGTATTGCGCGAGCGGCGAGGCCCAAGGAATCATGAGACAGTCACGAGATAATTGCGACCTCGGGTACGTAAACAATCCAGCGCCCGCCAACGGCAACGAAGTCCTTTTCTTTCTCGCGAATTTCGGCGGCATGGTTCCAGGCGAACAACAGTGCGTAATCCGGATAGTGTTTGACGAACTCGCTATAGGGTTTCACCGGGATGTGCGCGCCAGGCGACAATCTGCCCTGCTTGATCGGCGTGGTATCGGAAATGAATTCGACGTGCGCCGGCGTGATGCCGCAATAATTCGTCACCGTCGTGCTTTTTGACGTCGCACCATAGCCGACGACGCGTTTTCCTTGCGCCCGCAGGTTCTCAAGGGTATTCATCAGCGTCACGCGCGAGCTTTCGCATTTCCCTTTGAATTGCACATAAGTCTCCGGCCTATCGAGCCCGAGCGCATCTTCCTCGGCAAGCCGCTCACCGACTTTCTTTGAGATCGGGCGGCTGCCGTTCTGCGCAAGCGCATAGCGCATTGAGCCGCCATGAGTGATCTGCGGAATCACATCCACGAGTTCAAGTCCGTAAGGTGAAAATGCGCGTCGCACTGATGTCGCCGAAAACATGAACACGTGCTCGTCATAAATCTGGTCATAAGAGGTCTTGGCGATCATATCGCCGAGATAGGGGTCCTCGAACACAAACACCCCGTCGGGTTTGAGCAGGCGCTGTATGCCTGCCGCAACACTTTGCAGATCGGGAATGTGACACATCACATTCGCCGCCAGGATTGCATCGGCACGGCCGTGCTCGGCGACGATGTCATCGGCCAGCTTGGCGTCGAAGAAGGCGCTGACGGTGCGTATGCCTTGACTGCGAGCAACTTCGGCGACATTCGCCGAAGGCTCGACGCCGAGGTGACGAATCCCGCGCTGCTGGAAGTGACGCAGCATGATTCCGTCGTTGCTGCCGAGCTCCACCACGAATGGATTGGCACGCCCGGCAAGTAAACTCTTCATCACGGCATGCGCAAACGCCTCGAAGTGCGCTTGCATGTAGCGCGACGTGCTGGAATAGAAGGCGTATTGCTCGTGAAACATTTTCTCCGGCCGCGGCTGCTCCATCAATTGAAACATGCCGCAGGTGCCGCAGAACGCCGGCGCTAGTTCGAAAAAATACTCATTGCCAGTGTCTTCGGGCTTGAGAAAGCCATTCGCGATCGGCATGCGGCCGAACGACATGAACGGAGCAATCGGTGCGCTGCAGTTACGGCAGTGTCCAATGCTGCCGGTTTGGCTTGCCGGGGTCATGATGGTGAACTCAGGACACGGCGCAAATAGGTGCCGTAGTCGCTGTCGACGATCGGTGCGACGAGACGCTCCAGCGTCGGCGCGTCGATGAAGCCCATCCGATAGGCTACTTCCTCGGGACAACCGATCTTTAATCCTTGGCGCTCTTCAATCGTGTAAATGAATTCGGAGGCCTGCAGCAGCGATTGATGCGTGCCGGCGTCAAACCAGGCGAAGCCGCGGCCGAGCTTCTGGACGGTGAGGCGTCCGGCTTCGAGGTAGACGCGATTGGCGTCGGTGATCTCGAATTCGCCGCGGGCCGACGGCTTAAGTTTTCGTGCAACTTCGACAATTGATGCGTCATAAAAGTAAAGGCCCGTCACCGCCCAATTTGACTTTGGCTGCTTCGGTTTCTCTTCGATATGCACGGGGCGATTTTCGCTGTCGAATTCGAGGATGCCGTAGCGGCTCGGATTATTGACCCAATGGCAGAACACAGTGGCCCTGCTGTCGCTAAAGGCAATGCGATACACCAAGTCGGCGAGGCCGGCGCCGTAAAAAATGTTGTCGCCGAGAATAAGCGCGCAGCTTTGCCCGTTGATGAACTTCTCGCCGATGATGAACGCCTTGGCAATGCCATCGGGTTGAGCTTGGACTGCATAGCGGATGCTGATGCCCCATTGATTGCCGTCACCAAGGAGCGCCTCGAACCGCAACACTTCCGGTTCGGCGGTGATGATGAGGATGTCGCGAATCCCGGCCAACATTAGCGTCGTCAGCGGATAATAGATCATGGGCTTGTCGAAGATCGGCAGCAATTGCTTGGTGCTGACGACCGTGAGCGGCCACAGCCGCGACCCGGTACCGCCAGCCAGAATGATACCCTTTCTAGCAGTATTCACGAGCGGCGCGTGTGATGCTGTTCCAGTTGAGTTCGCCATCGATTTACCGAAGCGCTAAAGCGCCGCGACTGACCGCTCCTCAGCAAGCGATTGGGCCTCGGCCAACGCGTATAGCCGTTTTCTGCGCGCCATCAATTCGTGCCAGGTTCCCGCCTCGACAATGCGACCCGCTTCGAAAACACAAACGATATCGGCGGCACGCGCCGCCGTGAGTCGATGGGCAACGAGCAGGATTCCCATCTGCTGACGCAACTCTTCAAGCGTGCGCAACACCTCCGCTTCTGATTCGGCGTCGAGAGCGCTCATCGCTTCATCCATGATAAGGAGCGCTGGATTCATTAACAGTGCCCGTGCAATGCCAAGACGCTGCCGCTGCCCGCCAGAGAGTTTGACGCCCTGGTCGCCGATGACAGTGTCAAAACCTCGCGGCAACAAATTGATAAAGTCGAGAGCATGGGCGCGCCGCGCGGCGGCCTTGATTTCGGAGTCCGGAGCAGTGGGATTGACCAGTGTCAAATTCTCCCTGATCGAAGTGTGAAACAAGATTGTTTCTTGCGGCACATAACCGGTGGCTCGGCGCCAGGCACGAAGCGGCGCAGAGGCGAAATCGTAACTGCCGAGTTGGATCGATCCCCCACTCGGCTCCACCAAGCCGAGCAATGTATGCACGAGTGTCGATTTCCCCGCGCCTGATCGGCCGACCACCGCAAGCAAACCCGGGATGGGAAGCGTGAGATTGATCTGATCGAGGACCACTCGCTCGCCAAATTTGACCTGAAGGTCGCGCACAATGAGGGCCGCAGGCTGATTGATCTTCAATGGCTCGGCAAATTTGTCCTGCCGCTCCGCTTCGGCTTCTGCCGCTGCCTGCAACTTATTGATGGCCTCAACAGCAGGCACATTCCAATTGAGATGATGCAGTTGAGCCTGCAACGTGGTAATGCGCGGGAACAGCCGCCCAAAGAGCGCAAGCACAACGACTACATTGCCGGCTGCCACACCCATCCATTTGCTGCTCAGCACAAGCATTGTTGCGACGCCGATCAATGCCAAGAATTCAAGAAGACTACGGACCATCCCTGGTAAGGAATTAGCGATCGCATTGGCTTTTTCCAGCTTTTGCACCAAGGATTTTATCAGCACCATGGCGCGATCAATCCCAGCGATTGCTTTGATGTATTTTGCTCCGGCGAAATGCTCGGTAAGCATGGTTTGGAATTCAGCATTGAGCGGAGCCAGGCTCTGGCCGGCTGCGTAGGTCTTTCCGTAGAGCTGGGCCATGGCTAATCCGGCGACGAAAGCAAAGCCGATAAGGCTCAGGGTGACTTGCCAAGCGATTACCATCGACAGAGCGACATAGGTAGCCGTCACAACGACGCTTGCCAGTAACGACAGACATATTATGAATGCCACACCCAATCGTTCGCTCTCAGTGATGATCGCATTTATCATCTCTCCGGCCTTATGGTCAGCGATGAAGCGCCACTTCGCGCGCATGAATGCGTCGCACATTTCCAGCTGACGCTGACTCTGATAGCTCCGCGCAAGCATCGCCGTCCACCAGATCAGCGCGATAGAGAGTGCCGTTTGTACGGCCGCAATTGAGACAATAACGGCGAGGACTCCTAAGGGCGCGGTCGCACCGATCAATATTAGACCTCTTTCCAGCAGCTGTATGGCAACACCCTGGGTACTCGCGGCCGCAATGCCGATGCGACTCAGCAGCGGCAGGAGCAGAACGACCGAGATGCCCTCGCCCAAACCGACCAGCGCCGTCCAGGCAACAAGCACTGGAAAACGCCAACCTAGGCGCTTTATCAGGTCACGGAATAAGAGAAGATAAAGTTTCACTAAAGCTGTCTTTTGATTGCGCGTCCAACTTCAATTAGGTGCTAGGCTTTTCGCCGAGTAGGCGCGCTCTCCCAAATAGAACCACTCTCGGCTGTCCTCGGTGTGCGACATCGGCAGAAATGGACCGGCAAAATCGGAAAACGCCTGCCGGGATAATGCACTTTCAATCACTGCGAGTTCGCGACTAGTTTTCTCGAGGCCTTGTTGGCTTGCGCCAGCATCCCGCAATTGCGCAAATACCGCTGCACGTTCGCGGCCGACGAAAAAGCGCGGACGCGTCTGCACATATCGAACGAAACCCGGCCACTTTTTATGTAAAGCGCGCTTGATCTCGGCGACGGACCCGTAATTCATTGATAAAAAATTTCTATAGCGAGATTCGAGTATCGTTCGAACGTCCTCGGCAATGACAGCCTCGTCGCACCCGTCGGCTTCAGCTGCGGCGCACGCAATGCGCTTCACCAAGGCGTCCGCGTCCGAAGTGAATCGACTGCGCAGGAGGTGGCGCGCCCAGTCGCGCTGGGGCTGATAGCTGATGCCGGTACCTGACTGACTATAGTAACTAAACGATTCTTTATTTGTATGGAGTTTACCGAGCGTCAACGGACGCAATGCATGATAATCCTCATGCAGCATCAGATCCGAAAAATTGATTTCCGCAACTTCTCGCCACACGCGGGCGAAAGCCTCGGTCTGGTGGATTGCGTAGTATACTCCGTTACAAAGGCCGCCCTGACGCAGCCTTTCGGTCACAGTAGTGCCGGCTACCGTTTTATCATCGCCATCAATGCGAAAGCTGTTGTACTTACCGCAAACGCTGCCGTACGGACCGCCGAGACTGGAATAAACGGAAAACGTCACGGCACGTCCGCGCGCGCAGACATAATCCGGGTTCGACTCTAAGAAGTCGAGCGCTCGTTCGATACCGTCAAAGCCGAGGAAGTCATCATTATCTGCTATCATGGCATAAGGCGTGCGCACCCGCTGTGAGACGTCGGACATTTTCGCGAAGAGACGGCTGTAATCGACGTCGTCGGGATAGCGAACATATTCTACGTCAAGCTCCGGAAATAGTTTTTGGCTATCTTCGAGACACCGTGCGACCGCCTCGTTGACGTGCCCGTCCGCGATCAAAAACCGATAGGGCAGCCGCATTTGGTTTGCGTGCCACAGAAATCGAAAAGTAAAAAGATGCCGGCCCTTTAACGGCATTACGACGGTAAGACGGGGTGTCATATGTTTAGAGGAAAACTGCCGATCGGCTAGGGTTGATTGGGGCGCGCCGGAATGAATACCATGGTCGCCAACGCCCATGGTCCAGGCGCGTTTTTATACGTGAGCGGCAAATCGTGATCGACACTGAATTTTAGTCGAAAGCCGTGCGCTTCCATTTCGGAGATGAGTTCCTGCCGGTTGAACACCCAATGTGCCAGGGTCCGATGCGGCGCATTGAAACCTTTGCATGCATAGGTCGGACATTCGGTGAATGGCGTATTGGAGATGATGAGTGATTCCGGCTTTAGCTGCATGAGCCGTGTCAGAGTCATCTTGTAGTCCGAAACATAATGAAGCGATGCGCCAGCATGCACGATAAGGGGGTGCCGCAGCGTTTCCGGAATTTCCTCTATAGCCGTTCCGGAATGAGCCTCGATTTCATTGCGAACGGCTCGGCACATCGCCGCCCTCTCGATCAATACATAAGAGAGACGTGATAAGTTCAGTCCACGGCAGTATTTCAGAATGTTTGCAAGTCCGATCCCGGGACCGCCGCCGAAGTCGAGTACCGTCAACGGGGACGAATATTGAGATACCAGCAAGGGCAGAATGAGCCTGCCGGTGTGGTCAATAGTAGGAGTCGCCACAGCACAAAAATTAAAGCTTTCACGCCATGCCTTCCCGATCGTTTGCGCCCAAGGGTCATCATCAGCGGCTGTTGCTGTCACGGGCACATCGGCGAGCGTCGGCCACGAACCTTCGAAATTGTGCCAGCCCAATCCGTGCGCGCGGCGCCAGATCTTTTGTGCAGCATGTAACGCTGCTGGAGGAGTCAAATCAGCGACCAGCGAGCGCATTCGCGCCTTGAAAGCTGTCATTTCCTAATTGCGAATCCTGTTACGCCAGCCATGGCCGCCATGAATAAGTTGATTGCTCTCGCCTCAGCAGCGGGAGATCGGTATCAGCAAGGCACAGGCCCCAGCGCGGCGCTTCAATTCCAGAGTCTAGCGCGCCGCACCGCATGCACGATCGGCGCCGCGAAAGGATAAACGTACTCGGCAAGGCGCCGGATGATCGGGTTAAACCAAATCCTGCGATTTTTTTCCACTATGACACGCCATTGCTCGGCCGGCATGCATGGGCGCTCACTGCCCTTTGCCATTGACGCCAGCGAATCTCGCAGTTTCGCGAGCAAAATCTCGACCGAAATTCGGGCAGGAATTATTGGTGCTTCTCTGCCCAGCGCGGTGAGCGCCTTCTGAAGACGACCATTCTCGAATGCTTCGTTGATCGTCGAGACAACTTGGCGACAGACGGCTTGAACCTCGAATGATTCAAATTCGTAGTACCGGTCGAACTTTGTTAGATCTCTGAAATCGGGAGCCGCGCCAATCTCCCGTTCGAGTTTTTCGACAACCGAACCGCGATAATCCGCATCATCATGGACCTTATCAATATCGAGGATGAGGTCGGAGTAGCTAATTGCGGCCAGATTGGTCAAAAACCAGGAAAACAGGTGCCAACGGAATGCCTTCTCAATCGCTTCAGGCGCTGGTGACGCAACTGCAGCAAAATATTGAATGTTCGAAGCCCAGTACTGTGCGCGGTTTTTGACCCGCCACCGTACGTTTGGACCGCGCCAAGCTTCGGGGACGAGAGCGTACAGCGGATGCGCGCGGCTCGTCCCTAATTCCATCGCAGGCGTGGCCAGAAAGCTCCATGTTCCTCCGTCTGTCAGGCCTCGAATGAACGAACCGAATTGGCTCAATGGATCTCGGTATTGCGCGATGTGAAATCCTCCGAATCCGCTGCGCAACGCACCTGCGCGGCCGCGAGAGTTTACCTCACAGAGGACTGGCCGCTTGTGTTGCGAGCGCGCGTACTTCATCAGAGCGGAGAGATAAGCAGTGAGTTCGGCCGAAAGTGTGCCATTCTGCGGCAGATAGTCCTGGAGCTCCGGATAGTCCGGACATAGATGCATGACTGAATCCCAAGCTTCGATGAATTCCTCAAAATCGGCTCGGTCGAGAAAATGATGATTCCTGTTCCAGCTTTGGGTGGCATTAAAGCGAGTTAAATCGGAGTTTCCGTCTCCTTTGAAGCGAGCGTAATCCTTTTTTTGGTCCATGATCGCTTCGTTGAAGCACAATAGAGAATCATTCCGGCGGAGCACGTTAAAGAAGTACGTGCTGCCGCTTCGCATTGAAGCGTGCACAAAGATTGGATCAAATTCGGATTCTGTTCGCATTACGGTGGACGCTTGCTGGATGTTGCGGCACGCTGACTTTCAATCAAATCTTTCGACCACCGCGGCACTCTGTTCAGCCGCCGGCGAATGCGAAGGCTGAGTAAGCCGAAAAGCTGGAACGTAAGTCATCCCCGCATGCCGCGAAGCCATGATCTGAGCGTCTGAAACCCTCGTTTGGAATGGGCAAGGCTGAGGCCCTGGCGTGCGAGCTGCCGGGGCGCTCGGAACTTCAAAAATGGCAGCTCGGTATCCGCGACCGCAGCCCCACAGAAAAACCCTCAATGGCTTATTTCTTAATGATTACCCCTTGCCCTGATGGCAACCACAGCGGGGTAACTGCGAGGCGATTGAAAACTGCTTCGTAACGAGGAAGATCATCGGCGTATTGCTCGCTGATGATGATTCCGCCAGGACTTAGCGCTTCGTAGAAGCCAACCATCGACTCCGCGTCAGCAACCGGATCGCCGCTATCGGTGAAAACGAACGCCAGTTTACTGGGTAGTTCGTCGAGCGGAATGCGCTTGCGATGGAGAACAACGGGCGCCGCCTGCGGATATTCTCGAAGGACGTAAGCCGGATCGCGATTGTAGCGCGGCGACACATGACCCGGTCGTCTTGACACGATTCCCTCGAAGGGATCGACAAGATGGAGGGTTTTGCCGAGGGAGGGAAAATCGATGAAGTCGAACACTACTCTCGGTGCCAGTCCCCATGAAACCCCGGCGCAGAGAAAGTCGCCGGGGACTTCACGACAGAGATCGGCAAAGAAGCAGATGTTGTATTGGCGATACCGGGTCTCATCGATTGGACGGAAACGCTCTAATGGATAGTATTTGGCATAGACTTCGGCAAATTTTCCTTCGAGCAAAGGTGCCGCGTCGACACAGGTAAAAATGTTGCCGAATCTGCGCCAAGGATAGGTTTGCGTAAGACCGCGTAGGCGCAGATATGTGGTCCAAACAATTGGCGGCGTAAAGGACCGAACGAAAGCGGAAAGCATTTGGTTCATTGCGACGCCATCTTTTTTCTGCTCGGGCGGGCACTAACTCAGATCTTTGAAGTGCCTGTTAAGGCGCTTGCGAATCCGAAAGCTCAGAAATCCGACCGTCTGAAACGTAATTCGTTCTCGAATTTCCCGCATCCATGATCTTAATGTCTGGAATTCTCGCTTCGAATTGGCCAAGCTGAGGCCCTGGCGCGCCAGCCGGCGTGGCGCCCGGAAGCTCCATTTTCCTTTCGTGACGATTTGATCTTGATCTAAAACTGGTTTCCAAACCGCATAGTGACGTTCGTTTGTAACTATATGTTCGAATTCCCAAATGGTACCGGGTTGTCGTAAGAGGGATCTAAGATAGCTCCGCTTCCAGATCGCCAGCGCGAGTGACGAATAATAAGGCTCGGTGAAAGAGAGCGGACGCAGCGGACCTTTGTTTAATTTTCTTCGGAAATATTCAATGGTACGACCTGAAAGATTTCGGTAAACCGGGACCAAACTAACATACGACAAG
>Ga0209517_10008730_pt1 | contig 11792 bp, 12 predicted proteins | sample PeaSoiMetSII2010_FD_187695 | JGI IMG/M metagenome (GOLD analysis project Ga0209517, IMG submission 187695) | Peat soil microbial communities from Weissenstadt, Germany - SII-2010 (SPAdes) (version 2) | ecosystem: Environmental > Terrestrial > Soil > Wetlands > Peat | place: Germany...
TCAGTCGCGCCGCCGACGCGGATCACCGCGACGCCGCCTGCGAGCTTGGCCAGACGCTCCTGCAGCTTCTCACGGTCGTAGTCCGAGGTGGTTTCCTCGATCTGCGCCTTGATCTGCGTAACGCGCGCCTCGATGTCGGCTTTCTTGCCGGCGCCGCTGACGATGGTGGTGTTCTCCTTGTCGATCATCACCTTCTTGGCACGACCGAGCATGGCGAGCGTGACGTTCTCCATTTTGATGCCGAGATCTTCCGAGATCGCCTGACCGCCGGTCAGGACCGCGATGTCCTGCAGCATGGCCTTGCGGCGATCGCCGAAGCCCGGAGCCTTGACGGCCGCGACCTTGAGGCCACCGCGCAGACGGTTGACGACGAGAGTGGCGAGAGCTTCGCCTTCGACGTCTTCCGCGATAATCACAAGCGGCTTGCCGCTCTGCACCACAGCTTCCAGCAGTGGAAGTAGTTCATTCAACTGAGAAAGCTTCTTTTCGTTGATTAGGACGTAGGCATCTTCCATTTCAACGCGCATCTTGTCGGCGTTGGTCACGAAGTAGGGCGAGATGTAACCGCGATCGAACTGCATGCCTTCGACGACTTCAAGCTCGGTCTCGAGCGACTTGGCTTCTTCAACCGTGATGACACCCTCGTTGCCGACCTTCTTCATGGCGTCGGCGAGGAACTTGCCGATTTCCGCATCGCCGTTGGAGGAAATGGTCCCGACCTGGGCGATTTCCTCGTTCGAGGTGACCTTCTTGGAGTTCTTGACGAGGTCGGCGACCACGGCTTCCACCGCGAGGTCGATACCGCGCTTCAGGTCCATCGGGTTCATGCCGGCGGCAACCGACTTCGCGCCTTCCCTAATAATGGCTGCGGCCAGCACGGTCGCGGTGGTGGTGCCGTCGCCGGCAGCGTCCGCCGACTTAGAGGCCACTTCGCGCACCATCTGGGCGCCCATGTTCTCGAACTTGTCCTCAAGCTCGATTTCCTTGGCGACGGTGACACCATCCTTGGTGATGCGGGGAGCGCCGAACGACTTGTCGAGCACGACGTTGCGGCCCTTGGGGCCGAGCGTCACCTTCACCGCATTGTTGAGAATGTCGACGCCGCGCAGCATCTTGTCCCGCGCATCAACGCCGAATTTAACTTCCTTACTAGCCATGATGTGTTCCTTAAAATGGTCTGAGTAGAAGGCGCTTATGCGGCCTTCTTCTTGGCGGCGGGGAGATCGGTGAGAACGCCCATGATGTCGCTCTCCTTCATGATCAGGAGCTCCTGGCCGTCAATCTTGACCTCGGTGCCCGACCACTTGCCGAACAGCACACGGTCGCCAACCTTGAGATCGATCGGAATCAGCTTGCCGGCTTCGTCGCGGCCGCCTGGTCCAACCGCCGTGATTTCGCCCTGGGAGGGTTTTTCCTTGGCAGTGTCCGGAATGATGATGCCGCCAGTGGTCTTCTCTTCGGCGTCGATACGCTTGACCACAACGCGGTCGTGAAGCGGACGGAATTTCATTTTGTCCTCCTAAGCTTTTGAAGATGTTTTCAGATTTTTGAAAATTGGCAGTCGCCGCCGACGAGTGCCAGCGGGTGCTTTGGACATAGGCGAGAGTTGTTCGGGGAACAAGGGGCTCTAGCAAAAAAATTGGCACTCAAATAGGGCGGCTGCCAAAATCGCCCGTCATCATTAATTTCGCTGGCGACCTTGCCGAGCCACTATTAGCAGCTGCGGTAAGCTGCTGCTAACGCGAACTTTTTCAACAGTTCGTTAAACATTTAAGCTTGTGATGGGTTGGTCGCGTGCGTCACATTTCTCTCATGTGAGCGCATCTCCCCCGGGTGGCTCGGCCTCGGTGGCCATCTCGGACAATGCGCTCCAGCAATGGAGGTTTGGCATGGTCTCGCGGGTTGGTGTTTCCGAAGACTTCCGGAAACAGGTGCTGGGTTATGGGCTGACGACGGCGGAAATTCTTTACCGCATGCCCGATCATCCGTCGTTGCTGCAGACCTATGTCTGGCAGAACTACGATCTGTTTCCGAATTTTCCCGCGCTGAAGGGATTTCTCGCGTTCTGGCAGGAAAAGCTCGAAGGCCCGCTGTATCAAGTCACTATTGCCCATTCCAAGCTGATCAAACCCGCCGAGCTGCGTGCTGTGGACGGCGTGTTCCGGCTGCACTGAAGACGCCGCCCGACAAATTTCCGCGCCCTGGTCTGGTCCACCCAGCCGAGCGCGATCTGTGTTAACGTCGCTTCCGCAAATCAAGGGAGGACGTCGATGGCCAGGAAGAAGCCGAAATCGCGCGCCGCAAGCCGCAAGCCCGCGCAGAAGAGATCGCCGGCGCGCAAGGCGGCCGCGCGCAAGACCGCCGCCAAATCCACGGCCCGCAAAAAACTTAAGGCACGCGGACACGCGCAGCCTTCCGTCAGGCGCACCCGCCCGAAACAGCGCGTCGCCATCAGCCATTACCGCGACGAGGATTTCAAGGCCGACGGTTTGCGCGCTTACGCGAAATACCGCGACCTCGGCATCGCCGAGGCGAGCCAGGGACTGGCGCGGGCGCATGTGATCCGCCTGATCGGGCCGTGCGATCCGGCGGAAGTTTCCAAGCTGCATTTCCACGACGTCGACTTTCAGATGGTCTATGTCCTCAAGGGCTGGGTGAAAACCTACATGGAGGGGCAGGGCGAGACCTTGATGCGAGAGGGCTCGAGCTGGACCCAGCCGCCGCGCATCAGGCATCTGATCATGGATTATTCCGACGACGTCGAGCTGCTTGAGGTGATCCTGCCAGCGGAGTTCAAGACGGTTGAATTGGCAACGTGATGGACGTGTATCGTTAGGTCGTTCGTCATGGCCGGGACAAGCCCGGGCATGACGGAGTTTTTGTCGCACGCTCAACTCAACACCCCCACGATCGCGCCCATCAGGCAGGTCGTCAGCGTGCCCGAGACGATCGATTTCATTCCGAGCGAATTGATCTCCTCGCGCCGCTCCGGCGCCATGGTGCCGAGCCCTCCGACCATGATGCCGAGGCTGCCGAAATTGGCAACGGCGCGATGCCGGCCGCGGCACTCGGCGGTATCGCGACCATCGCCGTTGCGCTGCTGTGGATGAAGCTGTTCCCGACGCTGCGCGACGTGGAACGGCTGGAGTAGGGCACTTTGCCGGTTATCCCCAAGGGTCTCAAGCGCGCCGCGATTTATTTTCGTACGCGCCATATGGAAATCTTGTCGGTGGGATCGAGGTGGAGCAGCTCGAGAAAGTCAGGCACTTCGCCAAGGCCGAGCCGCGCCTCTAATCCCCTTGGAGCGAGCTTGATGATATTCGGATCGGGAGCTGCCGAGCAGGTTATCACGTAGTTGACGCGACGATCCGATAATATCTGCTTCGCCGTCGGCAAGGGCGCCAGCATCAGTTTGATCAATGCGGCGTTGCCGTCGTTGTTGCGATGGTATGGAGCGGCAAAAACGTCGTGGGTTGTTTCGGCAAGAATCGCTGGTCCAAGATCAACCGGTGCCATCACGCGTCCCTTTGGAAGTCGTGTCAGGGAAGCGACATCGGACAAGCTCCGGCACGGCGACGGATCGGGAATTGCTTGTGGCCTGAAGATCACGTCGATCAGCGGCTTCGCCAAAAGCCCTACTTCGTTAAGGCTGACCGGTGACGCAACGACTGACAAAAGAAGCAGGTTTTGTGCAGAAGCAAGCCTGGGCCACAGAATAGTCAGACTCGCGGCAAAGATCGGAGCTGCCACCATCGACGCTCCAGCGGAGCCCCGCACTTGCCAAAAGCTGACTCCGATCAGCGCGGCCAGCGCTACTATGCCAACAATCCAGCGAAACCTTTCAGGCGGAGGGGACCGGGTTAGCGCCATCACGGCGAAGCCCATCGTCATGATTGGAAATCCGTAGAAGGCAGGAATTTTCTCCGGAAAAAGCTGCAGCATCCTGGCGAATGAGAGCGCCTCGCCGACGTTATTGACCCACAATGATACGACGATCGGATCTAGATGTGCGAAGGGCGATGCGATGCATCCTGAATATGATGAGAGGAACGCGCTGACCAAAACGCTTGCCAAAGCCGCTCCGCTAACCGCGCGCATGCGTAATGTTGATTGGTAGCGATCAATTTCGACCATAAGCACCAGGCTAATGCCGCCGCCGGCGGCCAATAGCAGGACCGGTCCACCAAAGGCATCACACACCTGCACGGTAAGCGAAGACAATGGAAGCAATGCTGGTGCGAGCAGGAGCGACGATGCCGCCAGTCCCAATCCGAAGGCGCCAACCTGCCGCGCGACGGGTGCACCGCGCCAGACAAAAAGGCCAAATACCGCAAGACCTATCGCCGCGATGGCAGGCAGCATTTCGATACCGATCGCCAGCGATAGCGATACCATCAGGCCGCCCAGCGTAGCCTTGACGGCGCTCTGCTCGATCTGTGTGGTCATCAGGACCAGTGCGAGCAACAAATCGATCTGCGCGTTGTGATGATCGATCGCGCCTGCCCGGAAATGGACGAGTGCCGGAAGGGCCAGCACGGCCAGCACCACTGCCGCTATCAGCGGGTTAATGTTGTTGGTCATTTGCTTGGCTATCGCCGCGATCAGCGCCAGTGCGACGGCAAATAGCAGGGTCGGCCAAAAATATAGTGTCACGGCTTCCGCGCCGTGCATTCCGAACAGCGGCTTCAGCAATAGGATCAACGCGGCCAATGGCGCGTCAATGACGCGCGACCAGTGCATCGATGTGCCAGGCGGATCCAATCGATATTGGAACAGGTCGAACCAGCCTTGCCCGCCGATCAAGTCGCGAACCTCGACGAGCCGCATGGCATCGTCCGTGGACATGGCATCGAAGATGCCGCCGTTGATCGCGGGTAACGCAAGCGTGACCGTTGCAGCCAAAAACAGCAATAATACCAAGAATTTTGGATACGTGCCGCCTTGCTCTTTCTGCGATGCGTGGCCTAAAGTCGAACTGAGGTCAGACATGGTTTCCCTATCGCTCGTGATCGTGCTCGCGCCAAACGGCGAACAATGCTAGATTGCATATTCATAAATGATTCCGTTTGGAGGGTAAATTTGATTCAAACTCGGTAAAGGAGTTTGGCCATGGCTCGCCATGAACTGACGGAGTGAGTAGAAGACAATTCAGCCCTGCGATCACCAACGAGGGGAACCCCGCGCGGCCTATTCGGCAGCAGAGGGGCGCTAAACCGTATGCGGTCCGGCTCGCCGTGCACTGATTTGCGGAGCGATACGGGCCTCCGACGATCTGATCGAGCGCTGCTTTAACAAGCTCAATCAACTTAGGCACATCGCTACCCGCTGCGACCGCAGCGCTTTCAACTACCTCGCCATGGGCAAAATCGCTTGCCTCCGTCTATGGCTCAGGTTTTATGAGTCCGCAGCCTACCCCCGTCCCACGAACGGCATTTTGCTTGCCATCACCGTCATGAACAGCACGTTGGCGTCGAGCGGCAGGTTTGCCATATAGGCGACCGCGTCGCCGACCGCTTTCGCATCCATGCGCGGCTCGGGCATCTTGCGGCCGTCGGGCTGCAACACGCCGTCGACCATGCGGTCGGTCATCGGCGTGGCGGCGTTGCCGATGTCGATCTGGCCGACCGCGATGTCGTAGGCGCGGCCGTCGAGATTGGTGGCCTTCGTCAGCCCCGTGATCGCGTGCTTGGTGGAGGTATAGGCCGCCGAGAACGGCCGGGGCGCGTGCGCGGAGATCGAGCCGTTGTTGATGATGCGGCCGCCGCGCGGGGTCTGGTCCTTCATGATGCGGAAGGCATGCTGCGTGCACAGGAACGGCGCGGTGAGATTGGTCGAGACCACCGCCTGCCAGTGCGCCAGCCCGAGATCCTCGAACGGCACCGGCGGCGCGCCCATGCCGGCATTGTTGAACAGCACGTCGAGCCGGCCATAGACGTCCATCACCTTGGCGAACAGGGCGGCGATCGATCCGGGATCGGTCATGTCGGAGGAAACGGCGAGGCTCTTGCCGCTGCCGCCGAGCTTTTGCGTCTCCTCGAGTTTGTCCAGCCGTCTTCCTGCGAGCACGACGGTGAAGCCGGCGTTCATCAGCGCCAGCGATGCCGCGCGCCCCACACCGGTTCCGGCGCCGGTCACGACGGCAATCTTGTTCTTGGCCTCGGTCATTTGCTTGCCTCTTTCTTATGTTTTTGGTGTTTCGGTCTTGTAGGGCGGTCGCGGAATATTCTGATGCGCCGCGCGCAACGCCGCCGACCAGCGCGACCGCAAATCGTGAAAATACGGCTCGCCCGCCTCGATGCGGTGGTTGAGATCGGCATCGCACACGTCCGTCCGCACCACCAGCACGTCGATCGGCAAGCCAACGCCGAGGTTGGAGCGCATGGTCGAGTCCATCGAGATCAGGCTGGTCTTGAGCGCTTCGTACAGTTCGACGTCGTAATGCATGGCGCGGTCGAGCACCGGTTTGCCGTATTTGTGCTCGCCGATCTGCAAGTAGGGGGTGTCGGTGGTGCATTCGATGAAATTGCCGGCCGGGTAGACCATGAACAGCCGCATCCGCGATCCCTTGATCTGGCCGCCGAACAGGAACGACACGTCGAAACTGATATCCTCGGACTTGAGCGCAGTGCCTTCGGTGGCGTGGACCGCGCGAATGGCCTTGCCGATGCGCTGGGCGGCCTGGAACATGGTCGGCGCATTCAGGAGCGTCTCGATGTCGCCGGTGGCCGGGTCCTCCAGGCCTTCGGTGAGGGTCGAGAGCACGGACTGGCTGATGGCGAGATTGCCGGCGCTCGCGATCGCCATGATGCGCTCGCCCGGCTTTGAGAAGATGTGGAGCTTGCGGAAGGTCGAGACGTTGTCGAGCCCGGCATTGGTACGGGTGTCGGCGATCATGACCAGCCCGTCCCGCACCAGTACTCCGCAGCAATAGGTCATTTCCGCATCCCCGAAGCTCTTTTGTCTGAGCATGATCTCCGCGCAAACGCTTCGCGTTTGTCGCGAGGGAAAACCGGTTTCCACTTTTCCGGATCATGCTCTCCCGACGCGCGCAAAATTACTAGCCAATTTCGTAAGGGGCGTCCAACCCGATTCGGGCGATTTTCGCCCGTCATTGCGAGCGCAAGCGAAGCAATCCATGCAGCAACAAGGAGGCAGATTGCTTCGTCGCTTTCGCTCCCTTGCGCAAACGCTTTGCGTTTGTCGCAGGCAATGACGCGACAGATTTGTAGGGTGGGCAAAGGCGCGCTCGCGCCGTGCCCACCGTTTCTCGTTTGAGGATGCATGGTGGGCACGCTTGCGCTTTGCCCACCCTACGCCACTACGCCACGGACACACCTCCGCGTTCCCGCGGCACTCTGGCGCCCGGGTCGTGCGAAATCATCGGCCCCAAAAACAGAGGGCGCAGGGAATGCCGGGTGCTCGATGCACCCGTAGCCTCGCGTGCGAATAAAAAAAGCACACGAGCGTAGTCGCCACAGGTACGCCGCTATCAGCCGGCATTCCCCGCGCGATGGTTTTAACGGTTTCCTTCGTACTCTTGTGTCCCCGGTGACCGGGCTTTCTTGCCACCGTCGCCCGCAAGATCATCACCTCGCAAGCTTGACATCAGCGTCGGGATGCCAGGACCACACGACTTCGCCGTCCGCTTTCAGCGCCGTCCGTCTTGCGTCGCCAAAGCGTCCACCGCATCCCGCACCCAACGTTCGTGACGATCGCGAAACGCCCCTCTTGGTGAGGCGGGACAGCGCGGAAAATGCTTTTGATTTGGGGTTGAGATCAATACCGTCGGGTTGCGACAAATTGGCACGACGGGCAAATCAGTGAGAGGACTGAACACAATTTGTCAAGACACCATGTCAAGACGCCCGCGGCGCATGGGCCATGCTTTCGCAGGAACGACTCATTGATGGCCCAGCCGGAGCCTGTATCGGGCTCGCCGAAGGCGAGACCCGGTGGCGCGGTATGACGGTTGAGTGTGAGATGGGATATGAAGCTTCTAACAGACTCACCTTCGTGCGGGACTTGAGAAATGAGTGACGCCATCGTTGATCGGATTGCGGTGACATTTTCGATGACGGCTGACGATTACGCCCGATCTTTTGCAGTCGTGAACCGGCATCAGCCGCGTCGTGGCAATTTCATCGCGTTTCTTGCGGTTTTCGTCGCAGCGATCCCCGTTGCGTTCGCCTTCCGCGCCGTCGGCACTTATTTTTCCGGCAACTCCGCTACTGGCGATCTGACCGGCCGGACAAGTCTTCTTGCGTTTCTGCTCGGCGGTTGCGCGATGTTGGTGGCGGCTTTTGTCGTCCGCCGTATCGCGCTCAAGAGGTATCTGGCCGGCACGCCCAACGTATTCGAGGCCAAGACCGCCGCGTTCGATGCGACAGGGGTCACGCTGACTGGCAAGATATCCGAGGCAAGGTGGCGCTGGGCCGCCTTCAGCCGCTTCACCTACGAGAACGATCTGCTGCTGCTCTGGACCGGGTCTTCTTCGGCAGTCACCATTCCAAGCCGCGGCTTTGAAAGCCTGAATGCGTGCGAGGCGACCGTCACCTTTATCCGCGCAAGGCTGACGGAGGCTGTCTCCCTGCCTCAAAAAGACGATAGCGTTTCGCCGAATTGATCCTCTTGTTGAGGAGCGCGGCTTCGCGCGTCTCGAACCATGAGGCCCGGTCCTCTCATCCTTACTCAAAGAGAACGCCAAGATGGCAGCAGTGGCTTGCTTATTGCGCCACGAGCGCGCGCGCCTGATCGAAGGCGGCATTTGCCCGCGCAGAATCCCCTGTCATTCTGTACGCTCGGCCGAGCCCCTGGTATGCGGCGGCATTCTTGGGATCAAGGCGGATTGCGTCGGTGTAATCCTTGATTGCCCGCTCGAAATCCCTTTGAGTGAGGAATACACCTCCCCGAGCCACAAATGCATCTGAGAAGGTGGGCTTGAGCCGGATCGCATTGGTGAAATCTTCGATCGCTCGGTCGAAATTCCGCTTGTACGTCATGGCCAAGCCGCGATTATTGAACGCCATAGCTTCTCCAGGATTAAGTCGGATCGACTCATCATAATCCGCGATCGCGTGGTCGATGTCGCCTTTTGCGCGGTATGCGACACCACGGCCCAGAAAGGCCGGCGCAGAGTTTGGATCGAGCGCAATAGCTTCATTGAAATCGGCGATTGCAGCGTCGAAAGCATTCCTTGCATAATTGCCGTGCGCGCGGCACAGGCGACCAACAGCGGAATTTGGATTAAGCTTCACCGATTGATCGTAGTCTGCAATAGCGCGATCGAGATGTCCCCTGGCCTGCAAGGCTGTGCCGCGACTGCAGTGTGCGGCCGACAATTTCATTACATCGCCGCCCGCCTCGATGACCGCGGTGCAGGCCACGACCTGCTCTTCGGGCTGAGCGGATAATAGACCCCAACACAACATTTCGTTCTGGGAATACTGCGCTCTAGCGGGCATAGCTATCAGGACCATCAACCCCACGAAATTCAAGAGAATTCGGACATAGTCACTCGCCATCTCTCCTCCTCGCCACGTGAGTCCATCGGAAATTGTACCGTAAGAGCTATACTACTTACCCCTATGAGGGCAACGTAGAGCTCCTCTTGGCACTTTTCGGACCTCACGCGATGTCCGAGTTGAGTCCGTATGCGCACCAAAGCGGACGTTCGCCGACCACTCCAAATTTATGGGTTCACACCCTACGACTGGCTCTGCCACTGTCCGGGCCGGCCGGCCTGATCGACCTTGACCGTAACCGAGAGCGTTTCGGTGCCGCCGCCATAGCGGGTGCCGCGCACTGGTGCCGCGCCGAGGTAATCGAGACCGACGGCGACGCGGGCGTGGGCATCGGTGGTGCAGATCGCGTTCGCCGCATCGAATCCGATCCAGCCGAGGTCCGGCACGAAGGCTTCGGCCCAGGCGTGGCCGGCCTGCTGATGTTTGGTGCCGTCGGAGCGCATGAAATGGCCGGAGATGAAGCGCGCCGGCACGCCGCCGGAGCGCGCGCAGGCGATGAAGATATGCGCGTAGTCCTGACAGACGCCGCGCTTGAGCGCGAAGGCCTCGACCGCCGACGTTCCGCTGTTGGTTGGATCGACATCGAAGGTCATGTGATCGTTGATTTGCAGCAACAGCGCATGCAGGAAGCCGAGCACGTCGGCCTCCGATTCCGAGCGCAGCTCGCGCGCAAATCCCGCCATCGCCGGGTTGACTTCGGTCAGCGGCGTTGCGCGCAGGAACAGGCTCGGCGGGAAACGCTCGTCGGTGCCCCGAAGCACGCCGCCGGTGTCGTGGGTTTCGATCAGGCCTTCGACGTTGATGGTGAGATCGGAAATCGCGGCCTCGGTCAGCACATGCGTGACATTGCCGAACGCGTCCTGGTGCATATGGAGGCGGGAGTCGGTGGAGACGTCGATCTGCCATTCGGCGACATATTGGCCGTCATGGCTGCCGGGCGTCATCCGCAGGATCTGAATGATGCCGGTCGCCGCCGGTTCGTAGCGGTAGGTGGTGGAATGGGCGATGCGCAGACGCATGGGGTACCGGGTTCGGCTGGGGACTTAGAGGATCGTCATTGCGAGCCAACGGGTCGCGCGAATGCGCGCCCGGTGACAGGCTCCATGAAGCAATCCATCGAGCCGCGCAGTAAGTATGGATTGCTTCGCTGGCGCTCGCAATGACGGTGTTTTTATCGTCACGGCCGTGATGAGCCGGCAGGAATGTTATTCATATCAAATACTGCCGCGTGATGATTTCACCGAGCCTTGCGTTATCGGCAATGAATTCCTGGATGAATTCGTGCACGCCGTGCTGGAAGATGTCATCCATATGGCTGTGTTCCAGCCGGTTGCGGACGCCGCGGGCGTGGCGCTGGGCGGCGCCCTGGCGACCATAGGCGACGCCGATCTGGTCGAGATTGCGCACCAGATTGCCGTAGCAGCTCGCAAGCGAGCGCGGCAGTGAATCGTTGAGGATCAGGAGATCGGCGATCAGCCAGGGTTTTAAGGTCTCGCGATAGACCCAGTGATAGGCGGTCAGCGCCGACACCGAACGCAGGATCGAGGTCCATTGATAATAGTCGAGCGGGCCGCCGACATGCTCTTCCTCGGGCAAAAGCACGTGGTATTTGACGTCAAGGATACGCGCGGTGTTGTCGGCGCGCTCCAGATGCAGTCCAAGCCGAGAGAACCAGTAGGCGTCGTTGCGCAGCATGGTGCGGTAGGCCGAGCCGTCGAACCGCAGCGAGGTCTCCTGCACGAAGCGCAGAAATTTTGTGAGTTCCTCGCGGGTCGTGGTGCCCTTGCCCCACACTTCCTGAAGGTCGATCCAGGCGGAATTGATGGTGTCCCACATCTCGCTGGTCAGCGCGGTGCGCACCGAGCGGGAATTGAGCCTGGCATTTTCGATGCAGTTCCTGATCGAAGACGGATTTTCGGCTGAAAACGACAGATAGTCGACGACGCTCTGCTCGTCGGCCTCCTCGTGGGTCTGATAGAAGCTGGCGCTTACGCCGGCGGTCATCAGCGCCGAATCCCATTCGTTGGTCTTGCCGATATAGGCGTTCGGAAGCGCGGTCACGCGCAGCGTCGCGTCGATCGTGCGCGCCAGATATTCCGCGCGTTCGACGTAGCGGGCGAGCCAGTAAAGATTTTCAGCGGTGCGCGACAGCATGCAAAGATGTTGCTCTGTTGAGACCTTAATTAATCATCCAGTATCCAGGTGTCCTTGGTGCCGCCGCCCTGGCTCGAATTCACCACCAGCGAGCCTTCCTTCAGCGCCACCCGCGTC
>Ga0209517_10008731_pt1 | contig 11792 bp, 8 predicted proteins | sample PeaSoiMetSII2010_FD_187695 | JGI IMG/M metagenome (GOLD analysis project Ga0209517, IMG submission 187695) | Peat soil microbial communities from Weissenstadt, Germany - SII-2010 (SPAdes) (version 2) | ecosystem: Environmental > Terrestrial > Soil > Wetlands > Peat | place: Germany: Weissenstadt...
ACGCCTTGCGGTCGGCTTCGTCTAAATTGCTGACTTCGTTTCGGCGGAAAATGGGACCTGTTGAGAAACTGTCGGGATCGTACGCTTGGGCGGGCGGTTGCTGATTGGTCATCTTAACACGAATAAAGCTTAAAAAGCTGGCGTAAACTTGATTTACAAGCGGTTTGAGCGTACTTCTGCCCCTCAGCATAGCGGCCCGATTCGGGGTCGCGTAGTGGGACTGCGGGAAGTGCGCTGGCTCCTGATTGGTGTCGCGGTAGCCGCGTTTATCGGCGGCGCCGGCGGAGCGGGCGAGCCGTCGCCGCTGTTCGTGCTCACCGACACGATGACGCAGGCGCGCGCCTACGCGACCGCCACCGTGCTGCCCAACGGCAAGGTTGTGTTCGCAGGAGGACAGGACGGCACTGGCGTCGTTCAGCCGACCGTGGAGGTTTACGATCCGGCGACCGCCCAGTTCACCTTCCTGGGCGTGATGTCGACCGCGCGCAAGTCCCACACTGCGGTGCTCCTGAACAACGGCACGGTGCTGATCGCGGGCGGTATCGACAGCAACGGCAACTTCCTGAACACGGCCGAGATCTTCAATCCAAACGGCGGGCCACTGACTCCGCTGACCAACACGATGAGCGACAGCCGCGCGTCACACGCCGCGACGCTGCTGGACAACGGACAGGTTCTGATCAGCGGTGGGCAGGACGCGACCTCGATCGTGAACACCGCCGAGATTTATGATCCGGCGCTGGAGCAGTTCATCTGCGTTGGCGGCGTGAGCGTGAGCCCTCCGCTCTGTAACGCGAGCATGTCTGACAGCCGGATGGGCCACACGGCTACCCTGCTCGGCGATGGCTCGGTGCTGATGGTGGGCGGCAAGGACAACGCCGGAGCCTACATCATCTCGGCCGACCGGTTCACGCCCGCAGTCGCGACCAACGCGGGCGGTGGGGTCTTCAAGTTCGGGGGCCAGATGAGCGACGCCCGTTTCGGTCACACCGCGACTCGGCTCGGAGATGGTACGGTCCTGATCGCCGGCGGCAACGACGGATTTGACGTCCTTCCGACCGCCGAAATCTATAATCCCGCGACCGGCCAGTTCGCTCTGACCGGCAGCTCGGTTTCGGGCGCGACCATCATGGCGACGCCGCGGGAGAATCACACGGCGACCCTTCTGAGCGACGGTACGGTGGCGCTCGTGGGCGGCATCAACAATTCAGGCAACCCGCTCGCCAGCGCCGAGATCTACGACCCCCACAGCGGGACTTTCAGCGCGCTGGCAAGCCAGATGAGCCAGTCCCGCTCCTTTCACACGGCCAATCTGCTCGCCAGCGGGCTGGTGCTGATTGCGGGTGGCGTGCCGGCGAGCACGGGTGCGCTCGCCGTCAGCGAAGCCGAGCTGCTCGCGCCGACTCCGGGATTTTTCGTGCCCAACGGCGCGATGTTAACGGCGCGGCAGTTCCACACCGCCTCGACCCTCTTCACGGGATCGACGATCGTCGCCGGAGGTCAAAACGCTTTCGGCCCGTTGGCCAGTACCGAGCTCTACGACGGCGCCACCTTCCAGCCCGGGCCGAACCTCTCGACCCAGCGATCGTTCCATACCGCTACGCTGTTTCCCGAGTTTTTGAACAACGGCTGCGCGTGCAACGATCAGCGCGTGCTGTTCGCCGGCGGCGTCGATGCCACCGGCACCGTCCACGCCGATGGTGACCTCTACGACACCTTCGAGAACCTGATCGCGCAGGGCGTGCTCGGAGGTTTCTCGCTCGGCCAGATGTCCCATCCCAGGCTCGGCCACAGCTCGACGGTTCTGCTGATCACCGGGCTGGGGTTCTACGCCGGCGGGATGACTTCGGACGGGAGCGTGCTGAACAACGCCGACATCTTCAATCCCAACAGCGGCGCGTTCAAGGCGTCGGCCGGCACGATGGTGTCGTCGCGGGTGTTCCACACCGCGACGCAATTGCTCAACGGAGCCGTGCTGCTCGCCGGCGGACGCGACACCAACGGCAACATCCTCAACACCGCCGAGGCCTACAATCCGGTCCAGGACAGCTTTACGGCGCTGCCTTTCACGATGAGTGACGCGCGCGAATTCCATACCGCCACGCTGCTGAACAGCGGGAAGATCCTGTTCACCGGCGGCGTCGACAACAACGGCGCTACTGCCACGGCAGAAATCTTCGATCCCGTGAGCGATATCTTCACCCCCGTCGGCCGGATGGCGGTGGCGCGTTACTTCCATTCCGCAGTGCTGCTGCCGGATGGCGAAGTGTTGATCGGGGGCGGCGAGGGCAACAACAATCTGGTGGTCAACGAGGCGGAGATCTACAGTCCGGTGACGGCTACCTTCAGGCCGGCGGCGAGCCTGATGATGAGCCCGCGCTTCGGGCAGGCGGCCACGATGCTGCTGAACGGGATGGTGCTGTTCTCGGGCGGCGCGGACGGCGGCTTCAATGTCACGAGCTCGTCCGAACTCTACGACCCGCCCAGCGGTCCGGCCCTGGCCGGCGCTTTGGTCTCGATCTCGAATCTCGCGAAAACGATCGCCGGTCCCGGTGCTCTGGTCAACGCCGGAGGCCTTCAAGTGGCCAATCTGAGCGGGAGCGCGGAGGATTTCTCTGAAGTAACGATGGCGGTGAGTCAGCCGGCGATCTTCTCGCGCCTGGTATTGACCGCTCAGGTCGTCGCCAAATCCCGCCATCCGCAGACCGAAACTGTGATCGTCAAGCAACCCGGCGCGGCGTCGAGCTTCATTTTCAGCAAGCCGCTGGACGTACCGCCCGGCGGCGCGGTGAAGTTCGGCCTCGTTGGTACGCTCAATTCGCTGCGCAAGGCCGGCGCCACGGCCAAGCGGCCCGTACCTTCCATCCAGACGCTGACCGCGCTCGGCGTGTCCTCGGCTTCCGGACCGACGCGGGTGCAGGGCCTCCCAACCGGGTTCGGCGTGGTGACTCTGCGCTAGGCGGGGCAGCATCGACTCGCCTGATTCCCCTTGGCGCTCGGGGCAGCAAGTTGGGACGGCAGTAGGCCAAAGCCATGCGGCACGCTGATCGGCCCATCGCCCGATGGCTGCTGTGCGTTTTGGCGCTTGCCGCGCTTGCAGTGGTCGCGCCGGCCGCGTTCGTTCGTCCGATCATCGGCGCAGCGGCGCTGACTTCGGCGAGCCCTCAGCTATACGTCGCGCAGAACGCCACCTTTGTCTCGGTCGGCACTCTGGTGGACGAGCGCTACGATCCGACCGCGACGCTGCTGGCAAGCGGAGACGTGCTGGTGGCCGGCGGCCTCGACCTGACCGGCGCCCCGGTCGCGCAAGCGGAGTTGTACGACCCGTCCAGCGCGACCTTCGCACCGGCCGCCGCGATGATATCTCCGCGCGTAGGGCATACCGCGACCTTGCTCGGAAGCGGCGACGTCCTGTTCGCGGGCGGTCTCGATTCCAACGGCAAACCGCTGAGCGCCACTGAGCTTTACAACGCGTCATCCGGGAACTTCGACCAGACCGGCGCGATGGCCCAGGCACGCAGCGGTCATTCAGCGACCGAATTGCAGGATGGCACCGTGCTTATCGCCGGAGGAAGCGGGATCGGCGGGCCGGTCGGCGCCGCCGAGATCTACAGCGCGCAGGCGGCGGGATTTTCCGGGGCGGGCGCAATGATCACGCCGCGTGCCCATCATACGGCCACGCTGCTTGGCAACGGCCTCGTGCTGATCGCCGGCGGTACCGATGCCAACGGCAATCCGGTCGGCGCAGCCGAGCTCTATGATCCCTCGAGCGCGAGCTTCTCTTCCGCCGGCTCGATGATAACCGCACGCACCGGGCACACCGCGACCCTGCTCAATGACGGCACCGTCCTGATCGTCGGCGGCACTGACCGTAACGGAAGCTCGATCTTCGGGGCGGAGAGCTACGATCCTGCCGGCGGCAGCTTCAGCTCCGGCGCGAGCATGATCACTGCGCGCTCGCTGCATACCGCTACTCTGCTCGACGACGATACCGTGCTGATCGCGGGCGGCGTTGACGCCGGCAACAACGCCCTGGCGAGCGCCGAGCTGTACGATCCGTCGCAGGCGGCGTTCGTAGCGGACGGTGCGATGAGCTCGCCGCACGTCAATCACGCCGCTTCGATTCTGGACAGCGGAGACGTCATAATTGCAGGAGGGACGGAGCAGCCGGTTGCGGCGCCGACCGCATCGCCGGCCGGACCCACCCCCTCTCCAACTCCTTCGCCTTCCTCGGCGCCAACCGCGATTGCTACGCCGACGGCGACGCCTGTGGCCGTGGCGCTCAGTTTCACTCCGGCGCGTATCGCGTTCACCACCCAGGTCCTGATTGCGGGCAACGCCTCCACCAGCGCGCCGGTGATGGTCACGATCTCGAATCCGAAGACCAAGAAAGAGCTTCCCGCCACGATCGAGCGATACGTGACGATGGGTGACTTCGCCGTCAACAATCAGAAGACCACCTGCGGGGCGATCCTGGCCTCGGGCGCCAAATGCAAGGTGGCGCTGACCTTCACGCCAACCACGACCGGACACCGGCTAGGCTCATTGGCCGTCGCCACCAACACAACCAAGGGTGCACCGATAATTGTGGCGCTCGGCGGCACGGGCAAGATCGGCGCGCTGACCTATTCGACTGCGGTGAAGTTCGGCTCGGTCAAGGTCAATCGTGCGGGCTTCAAGACCGTCAAGTTCAAAAATGCCAATGCGGTCCCGATCACAATCACGAGCATCCAGGTGACCAAGAACACCGCCGAGTTTGTGCCGCTGATCGCGGCGAACGGTTGTGTCAGTACGCTTCCACCCGACAGCATCTGCGAGCTCGAGGTTGCGTTCACCCCCAAACAGCGCAAGGCGTACTCGTCGGCGCTCGCGATCACCGACGATGCTGCCGGCAGCCCGCAGAAAATCACGCTGAGCGGCGCCGGCAAGTAGCCGGCAATCCAGCCTCTCTCTCGCGCCGGACTGCGATGCGCTCGCGGGTGTGATAGGTACAGTCGCGTGGCGGCCGGCGGCGACAAGTACGTTCTCGCGATCGACATGGGCTCCGGCAGCGCCAAGGCGGTGCTGGTGTCGAATCGCGCCGGGATCGCCGGGTCGGGTCTGCGGCCGATCGGGACCAGCTTCATTCCCGGCGGCGGCGCAGAGCAGGATCCCGCGCAATGGTGGAGCGCCGTGACCGGTGCTGCCAAAGCCGCGCTGGCCGAGGCGGCGATCGCGCCGGCGCAAATCATCGCAATCGCGTGTACCACGCAATGGAGCGTTACGGTCCCCGTCGACGCTGAAGGCAACGCGCTCGGCAACGCAATCTCCTGGATGGATACGCGCGGCGGGCGCTACAACCGCGCCGTCGCGGACGGATGGCCGAGAATCAAAGGCTACGGCCTGTCCAGGCTCATCAGATGGATACGGCTGACGGGCGGCGCGCCGACCCAGTCGGGGATGGACGGGCTCGGCCACGTGCTCTTTCTCAAGCACGAGCGCCCGGAGATCTATGCGCGCACCCACGCATTTCTCGAACCGATGGACTATCTGAATTTGCGGCTTACCGGCCGGTTCGCGGCATCCTATGGGACGATTTTTCCTTACTGGCTGACCGACAATCGGAATCCGCGCGCGATCCATTACGTGCCGGAGCTATTGCGCCTCGCAGGCGTGGATCGCGCCAAACTGCCCGATTTGCTTCCGGTCGACGCCGTGCTCGGCCCGCTCGAGCCGCAAGTGGCAGACCAGCTCGGTCTGCGGCCCGAAACCAAAGTGGTGATGGGATCGTGCGACGGCCATTCGGCGGCGATCGGCGCCGGCGCGGTCGGCGATTACGAAGGATATTTCTACATCGGGACGACTTCGTGGATGAGCTGTCACGTCCCGGCGAAGAAGGCCGACCCGTTCCATATGATCTCGACCATGCCGGCGGCGCTGCCCGGCCGCTACGTGGTCACCGCCGAGCAGGGCACGGCCGGCCGCTGCCTCGAGTTCGTGAAGGAGCTTCTCTTCCCCGCCGGCACAGCGCCTGCGAGCGAGGTTTACGGCGAGATGAACCGGCTCGCCGCGGAGGTTGCGCCGGGCAGCGACGGACTCATCTTCACGCCCTGGATCAACGGCGTGCTGGCGCCCGCGGAGGATCCCGCCACGCGTAGCGCGTTCTTCAATCAGAAGGCAGCCACCACGCGAGGCCATTACGTGCGCGCCGTGATGGAGGGCGTGGCCTTCAACCAGCGCTGGCTCAAGGGTTACGTCGAGAAGTTCATCGGCCGGCGCTTCGCGCATCTGAACTTCATCGGCGGCGGCGCGCAATCAGACCTGTGGTGCCAGATTCAGGCCGACATCCTGGGCTGCCCGGTGCGGCAGGTAGCCAACCCGCGCTTCGCCAACGCCGTCGGCGCCGCGATGGCCGCGTTTGCGGCGCTGGGCGAGATCAAGATCGAGGACATTAGCTCGCTGGTGAAGATCGCGGCGGTCTACGATCCGATCGCAGCAAACCGCGCGGTTTACGATCGCCAGTACCGGGAGTTCATCAAATTCTACCAACGGACCAAGGCGATTTACCGCCGACTCAATTCGTAGATAAGCCTTCCGCTTGCGATCGCGGGTGTCGGTGCATAATTAAGCTGGACAGAGATAGGAAGACGCGACTCAGGGTGGAATCATGGCGGCTGCTGAGCTCGAATGGAGGAACTTCGATGAAGAAATTGGTGATATTGGGTGCGGTCGCAGGCGCGATCGTTTTGTTGGTTTTCGCGCGACAGTCGAGCGCGAAGGCAAGCGACGAAGCGGAAATCCGGGCGATGGAAGCCGCTATGGTAAAAGCTTACGCGGCGAAGGACCTGGACAAGGGGCTCGCCGGATACGTTCAGGATGAGACCCTGTTCGTCTTCGACGCGATTCCGCCCCGGCAATACGTCGGTATCAAGGCCTGGCGCGCCGATAATGAGGGTTTCCTCGCGATCTTCCAGGGACCGATCAAGGTGGAAATGTCCGACCTGAGTATCACTGCAAACGGCAAGCTGGGCTTCGGGCACAATATCCAGCGGTTCAGCGGCACGGGCAAGAACGGCAAGCCGATCGACATGACCTTTCGAGTCAGCGACGGCTACAAGAAGATCAACGGAAAGTGGATGATCGCAGAGGAGCACCTCTCGTTCCCGGTCGATGTCGCGACCGGAAAGGCGGATCTGAGTTCAAAGCCGTAGCGGATGTTTCATCGACGATAACTCAGGCTGTGACAGCGGCGCTTTGAATATGAAAGAACCCGAGACCCGCGATCCTCTAATCGTGCGGCATGAGCCGCCGCTCGGATGGCTCATCCTGAACCGGCCGCAGGTGCGCAACGCGCTCAACCTTGCGACCTGGAATCGAATCGCCGAGGGCGTCGCCGAGCTGGACGCCGACGCCGAGGTGCGCGTGATCATCATGCGCGGCGCCACCGCCGAGGCATTCATCGCCGGCGCGGATATATCCGAGTTCCCGGCGCTCAGGGCCGACGCCAACCAGGCCCGGATTTACCGCGATGCGCCCAATCGCGCGCTGGCTGCGATGGTCAACTGCGCAAAGCCGATCGTCGCGATGATCTCGGGCGTATGCGTCGGCGGCGGAGTTCAGGTCGCGCTCGCGTGCGATATCCGGTTCGCCGCTCGCGGCACGCGCATGGGCGTTCCGGCGGCCCGCCTGGGACTCGCCTACCCGCTCGAAGGCGTGCTGGCCCTGATCGGCGTGGTGGGTCCGGCCAACGCGCGCGACATCCTGCTCTCGGCGCGGCTGTTCGACGCCAACGAAGCGCTTGCGATGGGCCTGGTCAACCGCGTGCTGGAGCCCGCCGAGCTCGAGGAATCGACTCGAAACTACGCGCTCAAGATGGCGGCGAATGCGCCGCTCACGCTGGCTGCCGCCAAGGCCACGATTCGCGAGGCGCTCAAGGACCCGGACCAGCGCAACGCAAAGATGGTCTCGGAACTGATCGCGCGATGCTTCGACAGCGAGGACTACGCCGAAGGCGTCCGCGCCTTCCTCGAAAAGCGCCAGCCGAAATTCTCCGGCAGATAGTCTGATCTGGCATGCCAACGACGCCCAAAATCCGACGGGAGCTAGCAAATCGTTACCGAGAGTGCGGGCTCGACTGCCCAATGTTTCAAGACGACTTGATTTCAACGCTAAGCGATTTTTTCGGGGTGTTCCACTTCCTCCTCGAGCCAAGCAAGGTGTTTTGGTTTCGCGGGCATCCTGATATGAGGGACCCACTCGCCCCCTCAGCCCTTCGCTATCGCGAAGCCGAACGGAGAGACCGAGCGCTCGGGCTTCTGCCTGACATGAAACGTTTCCTGGAAATGAAATTACCGCGACCTCCCGCGGCCGATAACGGACTGGGGTGGATGCAGGTCGCTCAGCACTATGGGCTACCCACCCGGCTATTGGACTGGACCCAAAACGCGGCGGTTGCACTCTTTTTTGCGTGCTCCAAGGGCCCCGAAGCGGATGGTCTAGTGGTCATCCTCAATCCCATTGAGCTGAACCAGCGTACCGATGCGAGATCGCCACGCGTTTTCAATTTTGAGCGGGATTCGGACATCATTAAGCCGTACCTCAAGATGGACGGACGGATCAAAGTTAACGGACGGCGGACGATTGCAATCAACCCGACGTGGAACAACGAGCGTATTGCCATGCAGCAGGGAGCGTTCACGCTGCACGGTTCGCGCAAGTTCGACTTGGATCGGCATCAGGCCAGTTCTCTCCTTTTCGTGCCTATCCTGCACGAGCACAAGTCGTCGCTGCTCAACGAGCTGGAGCGGGTTGGCATCGGAGAGATGTTCATCTTTCCGGAACCAGAGCACGTCTGCGCTCACTTGAAGCGGACGGCGGGATTGTGAGGTAAAGAATGGCCGAATGCATTCCCTTCGTCACTGGTGAGGGTGCGGCTGCGCTCTCCGCAGCACTCCACGCCGACGCGGACATAGTCCGGGTGCCTTTAGATCGAGCATCGAGGCTTGTTGGTCTGCTCGGTCCCTCACAGAGGGTGTGGCTGGACCCCGGCGTGGACGGGATGCACGACCTCAAAGCTCGGCGGAGCCAGGCGGACAGAGGCGTGAACACCTGGTTCAAGCTAATTAGTCACTGCGCAAATTTCGACAAGATCGGAACGCCCCCCCACGAGGCAACTTCGTCCGAGGTCTACGCCTTCGTGAAGGCGCTCCTGGACAAAGGTGTACCTCACAGACCAGCATGGATCACGGTCCCGCAGATCCCATTCAAGGACTCTGGCCGCAATAAGATCAACCGAGCGTTGGCTGCGGCCACTGGTAAGTGGAAGAGCAAGAGCGGGTTTCCCGGGAAGTTGATTCTGCCTGTCGTGTTCACGCACCAGGGGCAACTTAGCGGGAAGACGGCGAGGAACCCGAGAGTGCAGCAAGCCGAAAAGTGCTATCACGAAGCCGGAGCGGACGGATTCTGGGTCGTCGATAGTAGCCTGACGGACGACAGTGGTTCTTCCACGATTAGAAGACGCTTAGGCAGCGTCATAGATCTTCACCGGGAGCTCAACGAGCGGATCTCGTCCAAGATCAGGATCGCGGGGCCCTACTGGGGGCTTAATCTCGTGCTCTGGGCCAAAGGCCTAGCAGACCACCCCGCGATCGGCATGGGTTCGGGCTACCAGTTCTTTCTGGCGGGAGGACAAGCGAGCTCGCCGAGCGCCAAGGTAGCTCTATCCGTACTCAGGCGTCGTGTCGGCGTTGGGCCACAATTAAGGTCTTGGCTAGACGAAGCGATGGCGAGGCTGGCACCCTCGCACCCGGCGTGTGCGGACTTAATGGAGATTAAGAGGCAACTAACGGCGCTCAGCGAATTTGAAAGATCAAGGCAGCAGGTCGCTAAATTCTACAAGCAATGGATCGACGTTATCACGAAAGCTCCGAAGACGGGCCGATCAATGGCGCTTTTTCAAGACCTGTCAGAAGCGTATGCGCTGGGAAAGTCTCTGCCGGCGATCACTGATGAAGGAACGGCACGAAGACCCGAAGCTGTGGCCGAGCCACTGATGCTCAGTTGTCTTTGAGGTGCCTGCTCCAGAATTTTTCGACGCAGTAGAGTTGGACCGCCGCGTCTATCCAATTGCCGATCTTTTTAGCCCGCCGCAGGACCTCGCAGTGGCCTCGTGCGACGCTTATCAAACCGACGCCTGCGTCAAAGAACTTTGACCAGCGACGTCCGTTCGATCTGACGCGACGCGCCAAGTCAGCGGGCAGGGCGACATACGACTCGTCGGCAAAGCCGAGATTGTTCGCCGCCTGAAGCATTGCCTCATCGATCCGAGAGAGCTTCAACTCGACAGCGACTAAGCGGTTTTGTAGAGGCAACCAACCATTGACCTTCTGCAGCCGATCGCGAGAAAGGCAAACGAGGAAGCGATCGTCGATAAGCCGTGCCGTCTCTTTGCGGACGACCTCTTCAGGAATAGAAGTGGCATAATTTCGAATCAGTCTCTCGAGCGTGATGGACCTGCCCTCTTCGACATCAGGGATCTGAAGCAGTAGCATCGCGCGAGTGATTGAAGTGACCGAGCGCGTTTGTTTCAGCCTGCGGCGGCGAACAACATTCCTATGGTTAAAGCGAACGCCAACGAGATCGCAAATACCCCAAGGCGTCACGAATTCTGACTTGGCCGTCATGCCGCTGCGCTTCATCCAGCGCGCCACGGAAACGGCCATTTCGGACTCTCTTGCGAACATTGCGACTTTCTCTTCCAGCCGGGGCCAACCTGACAATGCTATTTTATATTGAACGCGGGGGAGCATCCAGATCGGTTTTCACGGTTCCACCCTGGGCGATCTGACGGACCGGTCCTAGGAATTCCGGAGGGCCGTTGTTCCGAAAGTAAACCGGCTTCTCGCCAGCACAGTCTTCTCTCGCGGTCTCGACAGAGCTAAGAGAGGAAGGAAGGCGCCGAACGCCTTTGGACTCCATCGGGAGCGACACCCATGGATTTGCAAACGCAGAGTCAGGAAGTTTACTTCAACCCGTTCGATGCGGCTTTCCGCGCCGATCCGTATTCGCATTACGGGCCGCTGCTTTCGGGCCCGCCCCGGCTGATGAACATGTTCATGCCGATCGCGCTGGTGGCGCGCTATGCCGATGTGCTCGCCGTGTCTGCACGACCATCAGCGCTTCTCGAGCGTTCAGCCGCGCAGTCCCCTGACGGAAGCGAGCTTGGATCTGTTCGGCAACGCGGCCAACATGCTGGGTTCCGATCCGCCCGTGCATACGCGGCTCCGCCGGCTCGTCAGCCGCGACTTCACGCCCCGACGCATCCGCGAGCTGGAGCCGCGCATCCGCGAGATCACGTCGGCCCTGCTCGACAACGCCGCGAAGCGTGGCCAGTTCGACCTGATGGCCGACCTCGCAACGCCGCTGCCCGTGATGGTGATCGCGGAGATGCTTGGCATTCCCGCCGACCGTTACGAAACGTTCAAAGAATGGTCCGACCACATAATCGACTCCGACAACGTCATGCCCGGTGAGCCGATGCCGGAGCGGATCATCAGCGCCTTTCACGCGATGCACGACTATTTCATGGCAGAAATCGACCGGCGCCGGCGCCATCCGGGGAGCGACCTCATCAGCGCTCTGGTCGCGGCTCATACCGAATCGGAGGCCCTGACCATCGATGAGCTGCTGTCGTTCGTGATGCTGTTGCTGCTGGCCGGCAACGAGACCACCACTAACCTGATCGGCAACGGGATGCTCGCGCTGGGGCGTCATCCGGGACAGCTCGCGATGTTGCGTAAGGAGCCGGCGCTGAT
>Ga0209517_10008732_pt1 | contig 11791 bp, 10 predicted proteins | sample PeaSoiMetSII2010_FD_187695 | JGI IMG/M metagenome (GOLD analysis project Ga0209517, IMG submission 187695) | Peat soil microbial communities from Weissenstadt, Germany - SII-2010 (SPAdes) (version 2) | ecosystem: Environmental > Terrestrial > Soil > Wetlands > Peat | place: Germany...
ATGTACTCCGAACTGTGTCAAGGAGCGTAGCAATCGGGTAAAGATTGAGTAAAAGAATGTTACGAAGTTCTGGCGCACATTCTCGCTCTAAATCAAAGAGCCAGGGTCCGGGAGGAACGTCGCGCGGCATGAAACCGGAGCCTCATTCCACAGCAGGTTGTATCGGCCAAAAGCCTGCTGCTGCTCCTGCTTCAGATCCATGCACTTCTGCCCCGACGGATTCTGGCCGCAAGCTTGTTGAACATCGCTACGCAGATTCCTCAGCTCCGCGATCATAGGTGTCGCTCCGGTTTCGTAGCTGAGGCACTCGGACGTTGGCGCGACACAACTGGCCCCGTTCCACACTTCTCCGGCTGGACATTGCGTATACAGTGTGCAGCTTGTTCCATTCCAGACTTGACCCGCAGGGCAGGAAGTACTGGCGCCGGTACAATCAACCCCATTCGTCACCGAGCCCGGCTCACATGGCGTAGTAGGGTTGACCACCGGTGCCGCGCATCCTCCTTTCGTTGCAGTTTCTCCGGGAGGACAAGGGCATAGCCCGTTCACGCAGATGATGCGTCGCAACTCGGATTTCGGAGGCTCAGGTTTGGGTGTCGGCTCCTTGCAGTCGCCCTTGTCGCAAATCGGGCGCCGCCAATCGGGTTCGTGCTTCTTCGGTTCGCCTTCCTTTTCCGGCGGCTTTTCCCCGATCCGCGGAGCCGCGACGATCCTGTTTTCGCCGGAGATCTTCTGATCGGGAGCGATCCGCTGCGCGTCTGAGTCCGGCGCATGCGTGGTTGGTGCGGGCCGGCCAGAGTTAAACTCGGCCGCGCTCGAGCCCGAAGCATGGCTGGAAGAAGAAATCGGGGCCGGCGCGACGTGGCTTTCAGGGACGCTCGGCGGGGACGGGATGCTTGGAGCACTGATATGAGGGGCGCTCACGCTCGGCGCAGCGCTGGGTGCCGGCGGCGCAGGCGGAGGCGATGGAGGAGGAGGTGCTGGTGGTGGAGGAGGCGGAGTACTTGGCGCGGCGCTCGGCGGCGGACTCGGGGGAGGAGCGCTCGGAGCGCTGGCTGTGTGCTGCGCAAGAACGATGGTTGGAATCAGCAGAACCGCTGCAAGAGCAAGGACGGAGAGCCGCATAAAGCACCTCCGACCAACCGGACGAAGCCAAGGGCGGGGCGCCCTGTCTCGTCGGACGTTGGCGTCAACTAAAAATGTACTCCGAACTGCGTCAAAGTGCGTAGCTATCGGGTAAAGATAGAGTAAAGAAGTGTTACAAAAGATGCTCAGCGGCGGACTGAGTCCGCGCATCCCCTCCGTGATCTCCGTGTCCTCTGTGGTTAGTCCAATGCCGTCAATCTAATGCGGTCAATCGAGGTTCTCGAAAATCCCCGCCGCGCCCATGCCGCCGCCCACGCACATGGTCACCATGCCGTAACGCGCGTTGCGCCGCTTCATTTCGCGCAGGATGCTCGCCGTCAGCTTGGCCCCGGTGCAACCCAGTGGATGCCCCAGGGCGATGGCGCCGCCGTTGGGATTTACTTTCTCCGGGTCCAGGCCCGCTTCCTTGATCACCGCCAGTGACTGTGCCGCGAAGGCTTCGTTCAACTCGATCACGCCGATGTCCGAGAGCTTCAGGCCCGCCATTTTCAAAGCCTTGGGAATCGCAAACACCGGCCCCAGTCCCATTTCTTCCGGCTTGTATCCCGCGGTTGCGAACGAAACATATCGCGCCAGCGGCCGGATGCCCAGCGCCTTCGCGCGCTCCGCCGACATCACGACCGCCGCGGCCGCCCCGTCTGACATCTGCGACGAATTCCCCGCCGTCACCGTTCCTTTCGCGTGAAACGCGGGCTTGAGCGCGAGCAGCGCTTCGAGCGAAGTGTCGGCGCGCGGGCCTTCGTCCACTTTGAAAACGATTTCCTGCCGCTTCGGCTTCGATCCATTCGGCGTGCTGAAACTCACCGGCACGGGAACGATTTCCTCATCGAATTTCCCCGCCTGAATCGCGGCCAGCGCCTTCTGATGGCTGCGTAGCGAGAATTCATCCGCCCCCTGCCGCGTGATTCCTACGCGCTGCGCCACCCGCTCCGCCGTGAGCCCCATCGTCAGGTATGCATCCGGGTAGTGCTCCACCAGCCAGGGATTGGGCGAGATTTTGTGCCCGCCCATGGGGATCATGGTCATGGATTCGGTCCCGCCGGCGACAATCACTTCCGCGCCGCCGCTCATGATGCGCTCGGCCGCCATGGCAATGGCCTGCAGTCCCGAAGAGCAGAACCGGTTGATCGTGAGCGCCGAAACCTCTACCGGCAGCCCCGCCCGCAGCGATGCGATGCGGGCCACGTTCATGCCCTGCTCGGCCTCCGGCATGGCGCATCCGAGGATGACGTCCTCGATTTCTTTGGGATCAAGCTGCGGCACGCGCTCCAGCGCGCCCTTGATCGCAACCGCCGCCAGTTCATCGGGACGAGTGGCCCGCAGCGTGCCCTTGTAGGCGCGTCCCACGGGTGTGCGGACCGACGATGCAATGATGACTTCACGCATAACTTGTTTATACCGTGATGTATTCCGTGGTAGCGCTGGGCGCTGGAATTGGGTCACCGTGCTGACGCATGCCTTCGAGGTGGAATTCCATCGCTTCACGGATGAGTTCTTTCACCTCGTCCAGCGATGTGCCGGCGACGCCGAGGCCGGGAAGATCGGGTGCATATGCGCCCCAACCCGTGGGTGACTTCTCATAGATGACGAGATATTTCATTTCAATCCTGCCTGCTTAAGGATATTGTTCAATGTTCCAGGCGGAATGTCTACTGATGGGTGACCTGCGACCGTAACCGTCCCCGGTTTCGTCGGATGGTGGTACTGCCTGTGGCTGCCTTTGGTTCGAGCCAGCCGCCAGCCGTCTCCTTCCAGACGCTTAATGACGTCGCGAACTTTCATCGGGTTGCGACCGCTTCAGCTCGCCTCATTTTGCCGGCGCATAAAAGTAATAGTCAGCCGTATATTTGCTTTTCGTTTCTTCGTTCTTGTGGGATTCATCGCACGGATCGTTGCCGGGCTTGCCGCCGTGTGTGTGGACCCGCTGGATCGTGGTTACTTTGGCCAGCGTTCCCTTGCCTGCATTGCTGACCACATTGATCAGCAGCCACGGAACAGAGCTGTCATCGAGCGAGTCCACCTGAGCTACAGCCTTGCCTGTGACTTCGCTGCCATCTTTCAGCTTCCAAGTTGGCCCTGCGGAGTGTTGGCCAATGACTTTGTCGTTCCGATCTTTCAGTTCAGCATCCGGGCCCTTGAGAGTCCACGCGAACTTGCCCTCGGCGCCGGCCTGGCAGGTGTAAATCTGCGATCCCGAACCATGCGCGAACAAAACCGGCTCCAGGCCTGCGGGCACGGCGATCGCATCCGGCACGTCGGGCGCAGACTCCTTCGGAGGATTGGTCTGAGCGAGCCCCAAACTGCTAGCCAGGATGATAGGCCCGACAATCGCGAGTGCAACTAGTTGGAATCTTCGCTTCGTTTCCTTCATCACCCCTCCTAGTTCCTCAGCGTTTTCCCCGTCTTCAGCGTGTACTGAATTCGCTCCTGCGTCTTCTTCTCTCCGCACAGCGATTTGAAGTTCTCGCGCTCCAGGTCGAGGATGTACTGCTCGCTCACCGGCGTCCCCGGCGTGACGTTGCCGCCGCAGAGCACTTCCGCGATCTTTCCGCCCAGCTTCACCTCGTAGTCGGTGATGAAGTCTCCCTGCCGCATGAGGTAGACGCCCATCTTCATCGCGGCCAGCAGATTCTCCCCGGGCGCGGGAATGTCAGTGCGCGCCAGCGGCGGCTCGTATCCCGCGCGCGCCAGTTCGAGGGCCCGCGCTTTGGCGTCGGAAAGCACACGCTCACGGTTCATGGTGATGCGGTCGCTCTCGGAGAGGAAACCGAGGCCCCGCGCCTCGTGCGCCGACGTCGCCACCTTCGCCGTCGCGATGGTCTCAAACGCTTTCTTCATGGCCTCCATCATTTCGACCGAGCCCGCGAGCGCCTCGCCCGACGACTTGCCGCGCCCTGCCGCCGCGGCGTCAACGGCGCGCAGCAACATCTCCTTGCAGCCGCCTCCGCCCGGCAGAAGCCCAACGCCGACCTCGACCAGTCCCGCATAAAGCTCGGCATGCGGCTGGCGCGCCGCGGCGTGCAGCGAAATTTCCGTTCCGCCGCCCAGGCACAGCCCAAACGGCGCCGACACCACCGGCTTGGGCGAAAACTTGATAGTCTGCGTCATTCCCTGGAACTGGCGAATGACGAGATCCACGTCGTCCCACTCGCCTTCCTGCACGCTCATGAGCAGCAGCATGAGGTTGGCGCCGACGGAAAAATTCGCGCCGTCGTTGGTAATGACGAAGGCGTCGAACGCGTCGCCGACGCCGCCTCGCTTCAGGGTCTGACTGATCAGACCGATGATGTCGGCGCCCAGCGCGTTCATCTTGGAATGGAACTCGATGCAGGCCACGCCGTCTCCCAGGTCCACCAGCGATGCTCCCGAGTTCTTCTTCACCACGCCGTTCGATTTCTTCGCGACCGTGACCGACCACACCCCCGCGGGCACTTCGACCGCCTGCCAGTTCCTGCCTGCCAGCTGCCAGTACTTACGGCCGGACGCGGCCTTAGGATCGTCCGCATACCAGGATTTCTGCCCCGCAGCCAGCAGCTTTTCCACGTTTGCCGCCACCGGCTTGCCTTCCTTCTTCATGCGGGCGACGGTGGCTTCCACACCCGCCGCATCCCAAAGCTCGAACGGCCCGAGTTCCCAGTTGAAGCCCAGCCGCATGGCGCGGTCGATTTCCACGATCGAGTCGGAAATCTCGGGCACTCGGTTAGCGCAATACGTCCATAGGTCGGAGAGCGCCGCCCAGAGGAACGCTCCCGCCTTGTCTTTCTGGGGACCGCCTGAGGCCGATGCCCCACTAGGCGCTGTGCCGCCCGTCGGCAAGCCAAGCAGCATGCGCAGCCGCGCCGCGGTGTCTTCGATGTTTTTCGCCATGTCGAGAGCGGCAAATTTCGGCTTCTGGCGCGGATGGTATTCGAGTGTTTTCCAGTCGAGTGCCAGGCGCTCGTCCTCCTGCCCCTCGCCAGATTCGGCGGACAAGAGTGTCCGCCCCACATTTTTCTTGTAGAAGCCACCCTGGGTCTTGTCACCGAGCCAGCGCCGCTCAATCATCTGCTTGAAGAAGTCCGGCAGCCGCAGATCGCTGCGCTCGTCGCGAACGTTCGCCGTCATATTGCCCACGACGTGCCCGAGAATGTCGAGACCAACCAGATCAATGGTGCGAAAGGTCGCCGACCTCGGCCAGCCGACGGCTTGTCCGGTCAACGCGTCAACCTCTTCGATCGACAAGTCCATTTCCTGCATTAAGCGCATCACATTCAGCACTGAAAATGTGCCGATGCGGTTGCCGATGAAGTTGGGCGTATCTTTTGCCAGCACGACGCCTTTGCCCAGGTGCACGTCGCAGAAATGCGCGACCGCATCCATCAGAGCGCGATCAGCGTCGGGTGTCGGGATGAGTTCCAGCAGCCGCATATAGCGCGGCGGATTGAAAAAATGCGTGCCGAACCACGCGCGGCGGAAGTCATCGGAGAATCCTTCGGCAATCTTGCCCACGGGCAAGCCGCTGGTGTTCGTCGTAATAATCGTCCCCGGCTTGCGAATGGCCTCGACTTTGCGCAGCAGCGAACGCTTGAGGTCGAGGTTCTCGACCACGGCTTCGATGATCCAGTCGGCATCGGCGAGCTTGGCGAGGTCGTCCTCGAAGTTCCCCACCGAGACGAATCGCGCCAGCGATGCCTCCATGAACGCGGCAGGCTTTGATTTCTTTGCTGCGTCGAGGCCGGCAGCGGCGATCTTGTTTCGTGCTCGCGCGTCGGCATCCGGCGGAACGATGTCGAGCAGAAGGCTGGGAACGCCGGCGTTGGCAAAATGCGCAGCAATGCGCGCGCCCATGGTTCCGGCGCCAAGAATAGCGACTTTATTAATGCGTTTCATCCACACCTGTCTTTGTTCTGGATTTGTGAACTGGCCATGGTAATCGCACCGCGGGCAATTCATCTACCTTGACGTCACAGCTCCGCATGGGCCTTCAGATATTCCAGCGTCTTGCGCGCCATTTGCTTTTCGCCGCGGTACGCCAGCAACTTGGGCGCCTCGTCCAGCCGCAGCCACCTCGCCCGCGCCACTTCAACGCGCATCTCGTCGGAGACGTCGTCAATGCGTCCTGATTCATAGCGCAGAAGGTAGAAACTGACGATCTTAAACACGCGTTCGCCATCGCCCCAGGAGCGCACGTACACGTACTTGATGTCGGCCAGTTTCGTAACCGGGATGGCCTTGATCCCGGTTTCCTCGCGCACTTCGCGCAGGGCCGCATCCAGCGCCTTTTCGCCGGGGTCAACCAGTCCCTTAGGTAGGCAGAGAACGGGTTTTGCCCGCGTGCGAACCGCCCGTTCACCCGGCCCCGGAACGTTCGATGGTTCGGTAGGCAGCTCAATGGCGGCCATCCACCACGCTCCATCTTTGTTGCGGACCACTACCCCGCCCGCCGAAATCTCCCGCAGCATATCTGTGCAACTTAGCAGGATTACACGAGTTCGTCACGGGGCAGCCGCCAGCCGTAACCGGTTTCCTGCGGGACCCACGCAAACAAAGAAATCAGATACTGGCACCTTCGTGCCCTTACAGCCCTTCCCGCCCTTATGGCATCTTACTTGCCAAGTAGGCTCAGTGGGTCCGGCCGCCAGGGCCGGAGACGTGGGGTTCGCAGTGAAGAGTCTGGGGAAGATCATTCGTTCGGTCCAGGCCTTTGGCCGGGAACTCTCCCGCAAGCCTGCTTCTGTTTCTCCTCGTATTCCCGCCATCGGCGTTGCGCTGGGCGGAGGCTTCGCCCGCGGGATTGCCCACATCGGAGTGCTGAAAGTTCTCGAAGAGGAAGGCATCCCCGTTCGTGTCGTCGCCGGCACCAGCGTGGGCGCGCTGATCGGCGCTTGTTATTGCAGCGGCCTCTCGATCTCCGAACTGGAGGAGGTCGCCCACAACACCCGCTTCACGTCCTTTGCCCGCTGGACTCTTTCCCGCTACGGTTTCGCCTCGAACGACCGCATGGTTTCGTTTCTCACCCGCACCCTGAAGGTGAAGACGTTCGAAGAGCTGAACATTCCCCTGGGCGTGGCCGCCACCGACTTCAACACGGGCGAGGGCGTCGTGTTTCGCTCCGGTACGATTATTGACCCCGTGCGCGCCAGTTGCGCCTATCCCGGCATGTTTCTGCCGGTGAACATTCGCGGCCGCTACCTGGTGGATGGCATGCTGTCACACCCGGTGCCGACACGTCCCCTGCGCGAAATGGGCGCGGAGCGCGTGCTAGCCGTGCATCTCAAGGGTACGTGGACGGACGGCGGCGCCCCACGGCACCTGTTTGCGGTGATCGGACAATCGTTCGCCATCGCGCAGGATGCGATGTCGAGCTTCTGGCGGCAAGCCGCCGACGTAGTGGTTGAGCCCGAAGTCGGCGGATTCGCCTATGACGACTTCAAACGCGCCGGCGACCTGATTCACGTCGGAGAAGTCGCCATGCGCAAGGCCATGCCCGAAGTGCGCAAGTGGCTGGAGTCGCCCGCCACTTCGACTTATCCTGTTGCGGAACGCCGGCGCACACCTCGCACCGCCCCCATGCCTGCCGACTGAGAATTCTTCCCGGGACCGCGGCGCAAACTGCCCGTCCTGCCGTCGCGACATGGCATCCTGCCGAAGGGATGCCCTGCACTCCAAGATGGGGAGGACAAGATCACAAAGGCCAGTGATGCAGATCACACACTGGCGTGCGGGAAATAACCCAAACCTGCCTTTTTGCTCTCTGCACTGCACGCAAGGCAGGTCTATCCCTGTTAGTTAACCTCCCTTTTTTCTTATATTTACTGAAATACCAGCGGTTCTCTGACGGTTGCACGATTGGCTCCCAACCTGCTCTTACGTGTCCGTGGGCAGGGGCCAAACGCCAGTGATTCCAAGCTGGCCTCTGCCAAAAAGGGGGTTCGACGATGCGTGCTCCTTACGGCCTTAATATTCTTGATAACTGCCTCACCTGCCCGGTGCGGGGAGAACATCTCTTCTGCAATCTTTCCCTGAACGCCGGTCAGCGCCTCAACGAGATCAAGTCCACGGCTGTTTATCCCCGGGGCGCCATGCTTTTCATTGAAGGCCAGCAACCGCGAGGAGTGTTTGTGCTCTGCACCGGCAAGGTCAAGCTGTCCACCACCTCGCGCGAGGGCAAAACCATCATCACGAAGATATCCGAGCCGGGAGACGTGCTGGGGCTGAATGCGGTCGTTTCCGGCCGTCCCTACGAGGTGACCGCCGAGATGATGGAGCCGGGCCAGGCCAACTTCGTTCCCCGCGACTCCCTGCTGCAGCTGATGAAGGATTTTCCCGAGGCCGCTTTGCGCCTGGCTCAGCAGCTGAGCCGCAACTATTTCATCGCCTACGAGGAGGTTCGCACCCTCGGCCTTTCGGTCTCGCCCTCGGAAAAGTTCGCCAAGCTTCTGCTGTCTTGGTCAACGGTTCCCCAGACTGACGGGACGAGCCAGCTCAAGCTGACATTGACCCACGAGGAGATCGGGGAGCTGATCGGGACCACCCGCGAAACCGTCAGCCGCCTGTTCTCTGACTTCAAGAAAAAGCAACTGGTGGTGCTCAAGGGGGCAACCCTCGTCATCCGCAGCCGTCCCGCGCTGGAGAAGATTTGCCAGTCGTAGGAGGCCGTCGCCCGAGGCTCCAGTGACGTCGCAGGGATTCCTGCTGGACACCAGCTCCGTCCTGTTCGCAGCAGGGCGGAACCGCGCGTGCCGCGGTCTCACAATTCAATATCGTGTGCCGGATCGCGATCACGATCCAAGTTCAAGTCGACGCCGACCAAGGGGGATTTGCGGAAGAACTGCACGAGACTTGCCGACCGGTGAGACCTGCCCAAGAGCCGGTCGTATTGTTCCTCAGCAATCATCACGACTCCGTCCCTGCCTTGCCGCCTGATCAGCTGTGGCCCCTCGAGTCGTGCGCGCCGAAATAGCTCGCTGAATCTGGCCTTTGCAGTCTGAACCTCCCAGGACTCGGAGGCGTCCCGTTCCGGCGCGGGAAGGTCTCTGCCGCCGGTATTGTTCCTAAACTTGGACATACGGGTCTCCTAACAAGCTGGTCCGACTGGTGTGTATTGTCTCATTGCGAGTGGACTGATTCTACAAACGAGAGGTCGCTTCATTCGCGATTGCCGATCAGACCAACTCCGCCAGCCGGGTCTATTCCTTGGCTCCGGCCTTGCGCAGCAACCGGAGAACTTCTTCATGGTTCAGGCGGTCACTCCCGTCATCGCCATAGTCAGGGCGCACCCTTAGAAGCCTTGAGAGAGCGGTGTCCCCTCGCGAGTCACGAAGGTTGAGATTTGCTCCCGCGGAGATCAGCGCGCTGACAACCTTGGGTCGCGGGTCCAGGTAGGCCGCCCACATGAGGGCAGTCTCATTATCAGTGTTTTGTACGTTTACTTCCGCGCCCGCCTTTAGCAATTGATCACAGATCTCGACACCGCCTTCGTAGATGTCAGCCGCGGCCGCCATTAGCGCGGTTTCGTTCTTGTGGGAACGGAGATTTGGGTTAGCTCCAGCTCTTAGCAGCAGGTCGACGCCGGCCGCATTGTCATTGCCGGCCGCATACATCAAGGCCGTCCAGCCGCTTGTATCCTGTGCATCGACATCAGGACCCTTTCCGAGGAGTTCACGCAGCGTCTTAACGTCACTCTTACCAGCAGCTCTCATCAAAGCCGTTGTGCCCGGCTTGGGCATGACGGCGTCCGACCAGATCTCGCGAAAATCCCACAACGTTTCCGTCTGGGGATCTCCGTGCCGCCACCGATGAGAATCGACCGCTGCATCAACCTCCTTCTCCAAATCGTTCAGTGCCTCTGGACCAGAGGCGCCATAATTCGAGACCACTTTGCTGACGCCGTTGATCCGCAGTGATGTGATGGTGGTTGATTGGTCAGTCACGCCTGTGGAGTATTTGCCGCAGAGAGACATGAACCCCGCGTGAATTAAGTGGCTTGTCAATTCGCGCACCGCCGCAACACTTATTCTTCCAGTGGCCGGACCTTTGATCGCGACATTTTCCACGCCGTCATAGGTTACCGTGCCGTCGGCCGCAATCTTGACTGTGTAGACGGGGCAAGCTCCGTAGCAGGCTGTTCGACTGAGAGTGAGCTCGAAGTCAGCAAGGTCTAGCGGCATCCCAACGAGCGGTGACTGGGCGGGCGCGGGACAGTCGCTCGACTGCCGTCCGCTGAATAAAAGCTCAGTTTCTGTGGTCTCTTGTGCGACGACCGTGATACCGAGGGAAAGGGCCGCGAGCGATGTTAGGAATATCCTTCTCATGAGATACTTCCTGTGATGCGGGCTTCTTCGTCGGGGGTGGCTACGTAAAGACTAGTTTCTCGGCCTGTCGCCGCTGTTGTGCGCTGATCTCGTTTTCTCCGCTTCCTCGCGAATCCTTTTCCACGCTCGCTCGACGTGCCGAGCCTTCGTGTTCGTCTGCCCTACGCACAACCGCAGCGTCAGCTTGCCCTGCAGCTTCGTGTGCGTCAAAAACAAATCGCCGCTGCGGTTCAGCCGGTCCATGATGTTCTGATTAATGGCGTCCTGATTGACGGCATCTCCGCCTCTGTGACGGAAGCAGACCAGGTTCAGCGGCACCGGAGCAGCCAGTTCGAACCGATCATCTTTCCTAATCCACTCCGCGAAATCCTGCGCCAGCCGCACATGCTCGCGAACATGGTGCTGCAGGCCTTCCACTCCATAGTGTCGGATCACGAACCACAATTTCAGCGAGCGAAAACGGCGTCCCAGCTGGATGTGCCAGTCGCGGTAGTCAATGACCGCGCCCGATTCCGTCGCTTGGTTGCGCAGGTATTCCGGCAGAATGCTCAGGGTCTGAATCAGCGCCTTGCGATCCGCCACCCAGAAGCAGTTGCAATCGAAGTTGGTAAACATCCACTTATGCGGATTGAAGTTGTAGCTGTCGGCCAGTTCGACACCGTTCTGCAGATGGCGAAATTCAGGGCAGAGCATCGCCGTGCCTGACATGGCCGCGTCCACGTGCAGCCAGAGATTGTGCCGGCGACAGATTTCGCCGATCGCCGCAATCGGATCCATCGCGTTCGACGACGTCGTGCCCACCGTCGCGCACACGAAGCAAGGGGTCATCCCGGCGCGCTGGTCGGTCTCAACCTGCCGCGCCAGCGCGCCGGGGCGCATGGCGAAGTTGTTATCCACTTCGATCAGCCGCAGATTTTCCGTACCGATTCCGGCAATCATCGCCGCCTTCTCTAAAGACGAGTGGGTTTGTGTGGAAGCATAAGCGACTAGCCCTCCGCCGCACCCTTTCTTGTTGCCGGTGTAATTCGTGGCGCGCTCACGCGCGGCCAGTAGGGCGCACAGCGCAGCGCTCGAAGCCGTGTCCTGAATCACCCCTCCTCCGCTTTTCGATGACAGAAATTTCTCCGGCAGGCCCAGCATCCCGACAAGCCAGTCCATCACGTGTGTTTCCAGTTCGGTGCAGGCCGGGCTGGTGGACCACAACATCCCCTGCACGCCCAGCCCGGAAGAAACCAGGTCGCCGAGAATGCCCGGTCCCGACGCATTGCACGGAAAATAGGCGAAGAAGTTCGGCGACTGCCAGTGTGTGACCCCGGGCAGAATCAGCCGCTCGACATCTTTCAGCAGCGCTT
>Ga0209517_10008733_pt1 | contig 11791 bp, 18 predicted proteins | sample PeaSoiMetSII2010_FD_187695 | JGI IMG/M metagenome (GOLD analysis project Ga0209517, IMG submission 187695) | Peat soil microbial communities from Weissenstadt, Germany - SII-2010 (SPAdes) (version 2) | ecosystem: Environmental > Terrestrial > Soil > Wetlands > Peat | place: Germany...
GCTGCACGCCGCGGGCGAGGTCGTGTCCTGGTTTGTCCACGGGCCGCTGGTGTGGATAAAGGAGCAGATCGCGGTCGTGGCGGCCTGGTGGCGGGCGCACAGCGAGGAGATCCGGCAGGTCTGGCGCGCGGTGTGGGCGGCCATCCAGACCGACCTCGCGGTCACGATCGGGATAATAAAGCTGGTCATAGCCGGATTTGTCGATTTTGTCGTGCCGCTGCTCCGGGCCGGGTGGGCCGTGGTCTGGGGCGTCACGAAGATGGCGTGGCATCTGATCGCCGGCGTGATCCACGCGGCGATCCAGTTCATAACGGGCGTAATAGGCATAGCACTCGATATCATCACCGGTCACTGGTCGAAGGCCGGTCACGACCTGCGCACCCTGACCTCGAACATGTTCCGCGACGTGATCTCGATCATCAGGAACCTGACCAGCGATTTCGGGTCGCTGCTGTACAACGCCGGGAAAGCCCTTATCGGCGGGCTGATCCACGGCATCCAGTCGATGTTCGGCTCGATCGGGTCCGTGGTCGGGTCCGTCGCGTCGAAGGTCGCCGGGTTCTTCGGCCTGTCCCCGGCCAGGGAGGGGCCGCTGTCCGGCGGGGGAGCGCCGGAGATCCGGGGCCGCCACTACGCCGAGGACCTGGCGCGGGGCATGCTCTCCGGGCAGGCCGCCGTCGCCGCGGCCGGGCGGCACCTCGCGCTGATGTCCGGCGGGGCCATGGGCCCGGGCGGGTACGGCGGCGGCGGGTACGGCACGGGCGGCGGGCGGCTGGAGATCATCCTGCGAGCCGAGGCCAGCGACCCGCTGATGCGGGAGATCCTCAGGGGGCTGCGGTACGAGATCCGCGCCGGATCGGGCGGCGGACCTGACTCGGTGCAGCGCTTCCTCGGGCGGGTGGCCTGACATGCTGACTTACGTCGGGGTGATCCTGGACATCTACGACGGGCAGGGGAACCTGCCGCAGTCCGGGACCGCGGTCTTCACCCCCTCCGCGGTCCTGACCGGTGCCTCCGATCACGAGATCGTCGCCCAGGCCCCGGTCACGGCGGTGTTCCGGCCGTACAGGATGCCGGCGGCGGAACTTCTGGCCACCGACAACGGGGCGCTCGCCCCGTCCGGGTGGCGCTGGCAGGTCGCGTTCGGCGGGATGACGGGCGCGCCGCCGGGGTTCAGCTTCCCCCTGCCCGCCGCGCCGTCCGGCTTCACCGCGACCGGCGCGTCACCGTGCGTATTCACCGCAGCCGGGAGCGCCTACGCCGACGGCGCGATGGTGGTCCTGTCGGGGGCGTCGCTGCCCGCCGGGTTCACCGCCGGGGTCACCTACTACGTGGTGAGCGCCTCGGGCACCTCGTTCGGGCTCGCCGCCACCGCAGGCGGGGCCGCCATCGGCAGCACGTCACCGGGCTCGGGGACGGTCGCCACGGCCGCGGTGTACCTGTCATCGCTGGCGGCCTGACATGGCGCTGAATTACGTCGAGCTGACCTGCGACCTCTACGACGGCCAGGGCAGCTTCCTGCAGGCCGGCACGGCCACATTCACCCCGTCTGCGGTCCTGACCGACGCGGCCGATCACGAGATCGTCGCCCAGATCCCGGTCACGGTCGCGTTCCGGCCCTACGGCCTGCCCGTGGTGAGACTGCTGGCGACCGACAACGGCAGCCCGCTGCCCTCGGGCTGGCAGTGGCAGGTCGTGTTCACCGGGCTCCCGGGCGCGCCGGCGCCGTTCTCGTTCTACCTGCCCTACGCCGCCGGCGCGTCGCAGTACCTGTCCGGGCAGGCACCGGTCCAGTCCGTCGCGGCGATGATGGCGTACCTGCTGCTGACCGGCGGCCAGATGACCGGCGAGCTGTCACCAGCCGTGGTGACGCTGACCGATGCGGCCACGATCACGGTGAACGCAGGCGCGGGCAACGACTTCAGGGTGACCCTCGGCGGGAGCCGGACGCTGGGGAATCCGTCCGGCGGCACCGACGGGCAGAAGATCACATTCGACATCACGAGCGCCGGCTACACCCTGTCGTACGGGTCAGCGTACGAGTTCACCGCGGCGGGTCCTCCCGCGCTGGCATCCGGTGCCGGGTACAACGACCTGCTCGGGTTCCGGTTCAAGGCATCCAAGGGCAAGTGGCAGTTCCTCGGCAGCCCGGCCGGGGGGTTCGCATGAGCATAGGAACCCCGTACCTGATCGGCACCAACACCCCCGCGAGCGCGGCATCGGAGAAGATCGCCGTCGCGACGGCGAACGGCCCCGGCGACATGATCGTCGTGGCACTCGGCAACACCAGCGCATCCGGGGCGACGATCACCGGCGTGGCCGACGACGCGGGCAACACCTACTCGCAGGTGGCGGGGGCGCAGGTCACCTCGCACCAGTTCGCCGACTGCTGGGTCGCGCACGACACAACGCCGCTGACGACCAGCCAGTTCATCACCGTCACCTGGTCCGGGACCAGCGGGACGAAGAACTGCGTCGCGGTCGGCGTCCCCGGCGCGCGACGGCAGGCCGCACCCGACGCCGCGGTCACGAACAGCGCCAACCAGGGCTCCGGCACCAGCCCGTCAGTTACGTCGGGCACGCCGCAGCAGGCCGGCGAGATGCTCATCGCGATCTACAACAACGCCAGCGCCGGCGGCGCGCCGACCCTGGGCAACGGCTTCAGCCAGATCGGGCAGCTGCACACCTCGTCCAACACCTACACCACCGTCGGCTACCTGACCGGCGGCACGTCCGCGCAGACGGTGTCGGCGACGATCCTGACCGCAACGGCGTGCATCGTCGTCATCGGCCTGCTGCCCGCAGCGCAGGCGCTGTCCGTGTTCCAGGCCGTCAACCGCTCAGCAACCTACTGACAGGAGACCGCGATGCCGAAGGTCCAGCCGGGCTGGCACGACGCCCCCCCAGATGCCGGGTTCTGGCACTGCCCGGAGTGCGAGACGAACTCGGCCGCCGCCTCCTGGCCGGCCAGCGCGGACACCCGCACCTGCCCGAACCCGCAGTGCGAGTGGGCCTACACCCCGGAGACCGCGAGGCGAATCAGCCAGGCCGACACCGAGGGCCTGATGCCCAGGGACGATGAGACGCAGCGCGCCGTCCCGCCGAAGCTGAGGCCGCAGTCATGAGCGCCAAGACCTACGCCGTCTACAACGGGCCGATGCCCACCACGGCGGCGCTGACGAAGCAGCCGACCGGCACGGCGATCCGCACCATGCTGCAGCTCGCGCCCGGCCAGTGCATCCGCATCACCGAGTGGGAGTTCTCGCTGGACTCCTACGCGACGCCGGGAATCGTCGAGCTGATCGACACCGGCACCGTGTTCGCGACGTCGCTGAGCGCCGCCTTCGCGGTCGCCGACGTGATGCCCGACAACGACCCCAATGCGGCGGCGAACACTTCAGGTACTTCAGGACTGCCGCTGAATCTGGGCACCGGCCTGTCCGGCTACTCCACCGGATCGGTGACCGAGGGATCGATCACGGCCACGAAGCTGAAAGATTGCGTGCTCAATCCGGTCGGGCCGATCTGCAAGCAGCTGCCGCTGGGCCGCGAGTCCGAGGTCGCCGCCGGCGACGCGCTGAGGGTGCGGATGACGTTCGGCACCTCAGTCAACGCGATCATCAAAGTCACGTTCGAGACGTACTGACATGCCCCGTCTCGGAGGTCTGGGCCGCCAGGAGGCACACGAGCGATGAATGACACAGCCCAGGGCACCGAGGGTGCCCGCGTGGAGAAATACGGCGATGACCAGGTCGCCTGTTCCAGAGGCCTGCTCGGCCGTGAGCCGGAAGGCGCGGACCTTCAGGCCTGTCACGCCGCTCCGGCTGACGGCCTCGTGATCCCCGAACATGACAGCAACTGCCAGCCGACCGGAGGCACATCATGACGACTGCCACCAGGGACAACGACACCCTTCACTGGCGTCCCGCCGTCCACATCGACAAGTACAGCGACGACCAGACCGCGTGGGCGAACGCGCGCCTGGGCCGGCTCTTCCTGCCCGGCACGATCCGCCGCGGCGTGAGCCCGCGCTACCGCAACCTGCTGCGGCGGGCGCTGGAGCTCACCGGGGAGCCCGAGCTGGGCTATGCGGGCTCGCATGGCAACCTCCTGGTCACCGCAGGCCTGGACGCGATCACGAAGCTCCTGATCGCCTCGGGTGCCCCGCAGGCGTTCTCCGGCCCGACGCGGGCGATCGTCGGCGTGGGCGCGACGAGCACAGCCGCGACGATCGCGGACACCGCGCTCGGCGCTGACGGCGGGTCGGCCTACTACCAGGGCTGCGACTCGGCGAACCCGACGCAGTCCAACGGCGTGATCACCACCGTCTGCACGTTCACGACGGGCAACGCGAATTTCGCGTGGGCGGAGTGGTGCTGGGCGACGTGCACGGGGTCGATCACGCCCGGCGCGACCCTGTCCGGCGTCGCGACGGGCACCAAGCTCTGGAATCACAAGATCCAGTCGCTCGGGACCAAGGTCTCGGGCTCGTGGGTCCTTACCGCCACTGTTTCAATTAGTTAGGAGCACATGCCCCGGCTCGGCCGCAGCCGCCCGGCCAGCGCGTACCTGATCATCCAGGTTCCCGCGCCGGCGACGGGCGGCGGCAGCACGCCCGCCGGGGCTGACACGGGGACCGGGGCTGATACCGCGTCAGTGTCGGCCGCCCTGACGGCCGCCGATACTGCGGGCGGCACCGACACCGCGACGGCAGCGGCAGCGGTCAGCGGCCCGGATACCGGCTCTGGCGCCGACACGGCGACCATGAGCGCGGCGATCTCAGGACCCGATGCCGGCTCGGGGACCGACACCGCAGCCATGTCCGCCGCGGTGGCCGCCGCTGACACCGCGGCGGGCGCTGACACCGCGTCGGTGGGCGTCCCGGTCTCCGGGGCCGACGCGGGCACGGGTGCTGACTCCGCCAGCGTGGCCGCTGCTGTCGCTGCCGCCGATACCGGGAGCGGGGCGGACACGGCCACGCCGGCGGCGTCCCTCTCGGCCGCTGACACGGCGGCCGGCACGGACACGGCGACCCTGGCAGCGCTGATCGCCGCCGCCGACTCCGCCGCGGCGGCCGACCTCGCCAGCGTGGCCGTCTCGCTCGCCGGCTCCGATGCCGGCTCCGGTGCCGACGCCGGCGCCCTGGCCGCGAGCGTGACGGGTGCCGACACGGCCGCAGGTGCAGATACCGGTTCAGCCGGGACCGCCAGCGTCGGCGGGGTGCTGCTGGTGATGTTCCCATGATGGGGCAGGGCTGATGGCGTACCCGCAGACCATCCTGGACCTCCTCGCCGAGCTGCTCCTCGGCACCGCGTGGACCGACATCAGCACCTGGCTGTACCAGCGGAACCCGCCCGCGGTCACGATCACCCGCGGCCACCCCGACGAGACCGTCGTCACCACCCCGACGGCGATGGCGACGGAGCTGAACAACCGGGACGGCCGGTTCTGCGACAAGAACCCCACCGGCCCGTACTACGGGTCGCTGATGCGCAACGTCCCGATCCGGATCTCGGTGCCCGAGGGCGCGTCGTACCTCCGGTCCGAGACCGACCAGTCGTCCGGTGCGACCGCGCCGGACGCTGCGGGGCTGGACATCACCGGCGACACCGAGGTCCAGCTCGACGTCACCCTGGACAACTGGGCCGCGGACCAGGCCCTGGCCGGGAAGTGGCTGGCGGCCGGGAGCCAGCGGTCCTGGCTGCTGACCCTGAACGAGACCGGCACCCTGTCCTTCCGCTGGTCGCCCGACGGCACGAACAGCAATTCGGTGGTCGCGGTGTCGGGCGCGACCGTGCCGGTGCCGGGGCTGAACCGCCAGGCCCTGCGGGTCACCCTCGCCGTCGCGACCGGGACCGTCACGTTCTACACCGCGCCGGCCGCCGCGGACCAGGTCACGCTCGGCCCGATCACGTCGGGGTGGGTGCAGCTCGGCGCGCCCGTCGTCCTCGGTGCCGACAACGTGTTCAGTTCGACCGCTCCGGTCAGCGCGGGCTTCGTCGCCGGGGCCGCCGCCGACTACGCGGCGTGGACCGGGATCTACGGGAAGGTGCACCGGCTCGCCCTGCTCAGCGGGATCGGCGGCACGGTGAAGGCGTCGCCGGACTTCACCGCCCAGACGGCCGGCGCGGCGTCGTTCGCGGACGCGCAGGGCAATACGTGGACGGTGCAGGGTACCGCGGAGATCAGCACCCGCCGGTACCGGGCGCACTGCGAGTGCTCCGGGTGGCCGCAGACGTGGGACCCGTCCGGCACCGACGTTTACGTGTCGCTGCAGGCATCGGGGCTGCTGCGGCGGCTGCAGCAGGGGAACTCGCCGCTCAAGAGCGCGATGTACCGGTACTGGACGAAGCTCACCGGCAGCTCGGCGCCGGTCGCGTACTGGCCGTGCGAGGATCTCGCCGGCGCGACGCAGCTCGCGTCCGCCAACGGCGGCCGGCCGATGCTGTTCTCGGGGTCGCCGACTCTGGCGAGCTTCACCGGGTTCGCGTGCAGCGCGGCGCTGCCGGTGCTGAACGGCTCGGTGTGGACCGGAGCTATCGCGCCGTATTCCAGCGGCAGCGACAACGTGCTGTCCTTCCTGCTGGCGCTGCCCGCCGCCGGGGACGCTTCCGGGTTCGTCGCGTCGCTGTACGGCATCGGCAAGGTCGCCCGGATGGACCTGGCCTACACCAACGCCTCGGGTGGCCTGCTGTACGCCGAGGGCTACGACGCCAGCGGAAACTCGCTGTTCAACTCCAATGTGCTGACCGGCGCCAACGGCGGCCAGTACATGGCGCGGCTGGCGCTGCAGAACTCGGGCGCGAACGTGGTCTGGACGGCGGAGCTGCTGACGCCGGGAGGGGCCGCCGTCACCAGCGCGACCGGCTCGGTCACCACGGCCGCGACCGGCCAGATGAAAACCGTGGTGATCAACCTGCAGGGCGGCCTGGTATCCACCGTCGTCGGCCACATCGCCGTCCAGTCCGTGTTCGCCGACCTGTCGGGCCTGGCCGGGATCTCGGCGCTGAACTCCTGGGCCGGCGAGGCCGCCGGGGTGCGCTTCGGGCGGCTGTGCGCCGAGGAGGGCATCGCGTTCCGCGGCGTCGGGCGGCTGTCCGCGTCGGTGCCGATGGGGCCGATGACGCAGCAGACCCTGATGGCGGACCTGCAGGAGGTCGCGGACGCGGACCGCGGCGTCATCTTCGAGCCGAGGCAGGTGCTCGGCCTCGGGTATAAGACACTGTCCAGCCTGGAGAACCAGCAGCCCGCGGTGGCGCTGTCGTACACCCACCAGGACCTGGCCGGCACGCCCGGGCTGAAGCCGGTGACGGACGACCAGACCACCGTCAACGACGTCACCGTCACCCGGACCGGCGGGTCATCCTCGCGGCAGGTGATGCAGCCGCCGGGGACCGCGGGCGCGGCGTTCACCGGGCCGCTGAACACGAACGCGCCCAACGCCACGCCGCCCGGAGTCGGGCTGTACGACACGCAGGTGCAGATCAGCCTCGGGTCCGACAGCCAGGTCGACTCCGAGGCCGGGTGGCTGGTCCGCATGGGCACCGTGAACGAGCCCCGGTACCCCGTCATCCCCGTCGACCTGGCCCGGCCCGCGGTCGCCGGGGTGTTCTGCGACCTGCAGGAACTGGACCTCGGGCAGCGGATCACGGTGTCCGCCCCGCCGGCGTGGCTGCCGCCCGACGGCATCTCCCAGATCGTCCAGGGCGTCACCGAGCGGCTCGGCGGCTACATCTTCCAGATCGACTTCTGCGGCGTCCCGGAGTCGCCCTACGAGGTGCTCGTCCTGGACGACCCCGTGCACGGCCGGCTGGATACCGACGGCTGCACCCTCCACGCCTCGATCAGCAGCTCGGCGACGTCGCTCGGCGCGGACACGGCCGCGGGGTTCCCGCTGTGGACCACGGCCGCGGGCGACTTCCCGTTCGACATTCAGATGGCGGGCGAGCGGATGACCGTCACGAACATCACGGGCACGTCCGGCACCCAGACCTTCACCGTGGTCCGGTCCGTCAACGGCGTCGTCAAGGCCCAGGCCGCGGGTACCGCTTTCAGCCTGTTCTTTACCCCGATCCTCGCTCTCGCCTGAAGGAGGCAGCCGTGCCGTTCCCGGTCTACCTGGCCGGAATGAAGGCCACCGCCGGGCTGGTCACCTCCGGGGAGATCCAGTCGATCGTCAAGACGTCCGACCAGTCCGTCACCTCCAGCATGGTCCTGGTGTCCGACACCCAGCTGCAGCTCCCCGTCGCCGCGAACGCCTCCTACATCTTCGGCTGCTACGTGGACTACGAGGGCGGCACCCTCGGGTCCGCGGACCTGAAGCACCAGTGGGCGCAGCCCGCGGGCGCGGCGATCCGGTTCACCCAGACATACATCTCCACCGCCGGGAATCTCGGCGGCGGCGTCACGCAGCTCGGCGGCGACGTGCTGAGCGCGGGAACCGCCGGCGCGGGGGTGCTGCGGGCCCTGGTGATGGACGGCACGATCGTCACCGGGGCCACGGCCGGGACGATGGTGCTCACCTGGGCGCAGAACACCAGCAGTGCGACCCCGACGATCGTGCACGCCCAGTCATACCTGTGGCTGCTCCGGACGGCATGACCGGGGCCTGGGATGATAGAGGGAGAGAAGGTGAGAATGTGGCCGAGGAGCCGCTCGCGACCCGCCGCGAGGTAGACATCCTCCGCGAGGAAGTCCGCCGGATCGACGACCACGGAAGCCGCGGCGTCATCGGCATCCAGGCTCAGCTCGTCGACCTGATCAAGGACTTCGTCGAGCTGAAGGCCGGCATGGACGAGCGGTTCGCCGCGCACGCGAGGCAGCACACCGATGACCGGGCGGCTCGGCTGTCGGGGCGCCGCTGGCTGGTCGGCACTGGGATCGCGGGCATCGTCGCGATGGCCGCGGTGCTCACGCTGCTGATCACCATCATCGGCAGGCTGCACGGCTGAGCCATCAGGGCCGTCCCGTCGGCACCCACGCCTGCGTGATCCCCTCGCCGCACGGCAGCAGCACCACGCGGCCGAACCGCCGCGCCGGCGGCCACCCCAGCTTCGGCGGCTGCGTCAGGCACAGCGCCGGGAACCGCTGCGACGCCAGCGTATACCCGTCGAAGTACAGCGTCGCGTGCCAGACCTGGCCCCGCTCGCCGCACGGCGCGGTGATCACGGCCTGTCGGGCGGTCGCGGTCAGGCACCGGCCCGACCAGGTGACCACGTGCGGGCCGAGGCGGACCTGCCACATCTGGGAATGGCTGGTCCACCGGCAGAGCTGGGTGCGGACCTGGTCGCCGTGGAGCCCGACGCAGGTGTGCATCTCCTCGGTGATGTGGGCGTACTGGTGACGCGCCGGGATTGCCGGCAGCGCGGACGCGGATGCGGGCAGCACACCGATGGCGGCGAGTAAGGCAGCCGCGGCGGCGGGGATGAGTCGTCTCATGATGGTTCCTCTTCCTTCGATGGACTCTGGCCGGGCGTCCCGGCCTCGGGTGCAGGCGGCCAGCGGCCCCACAGGTCATACATCCGCTCGTCGCCGAGCGTGCAGCACAGCCGCCCGGCCTTCGCCAGCTCCCGGTTCAGCATGGCAGCCGACTTCAGGTTCGGGGGCGCGATCTCGCGGACGAAGATGCTCATCAGCTCCGTGGCCGCGCCGATGCCGTTCGCGCCGAGCAGCGCGGCGGGTGCCCAGTGACGGGCGCACCACTGGCCGTCCGCTGGCCAGTCCGCTTCGTTCTCCAGCGGAGGGAACTGGTCGAAGAACCCGGCCGCCGTAGTCATGTTCGCCGCTCGCGCATCGCCTGCTGCGGCGGCCCGTTCATGATGACCACGTGGGTCACGAGGGCGCATCCTCACCGAGCCGCTCGCTCCACTCGCTGATCTTCGCTTGGCTGGCACGCGCCCGGTACCCGTCCGGGCCCTTGGCGAACGCGGCGAGGATCTCGGCCGCCAGGCCGCGCAGGGCACCGGCCCGTTCCGCGCGCTCCCGCATGGCGGCCAGGACGGCTGCGGCCTCCGGGCCATCCGCCGTAATCATGCCATCCGGGTGCCCGGCCGCTGCCATGATCGCTTCCACTGCCTCGTCATTCCACGCCGGGACGTCCGGCAGCCGGGACAGCCGCAGCCGGCGGTTCAGCGCGGCGCGCACGGCGGTCTCGAGGTCACTCACCGGCATCTCCTGTCGTCGGCTGCTCTTGCCCGGCTGCCTGAGCGTGGTCGGCCAGGTAGTCGCGGATCACCGGGAACGCCACCGCGATGCACGTCATCACATCACCGTGCTTCAGGTACATGTTCATGGTGTGCGGCTCGATCAGGTCGGCCAGCCGGTCACGAAGCTCGCGGGGCATCGGCTCATCGAGCGCCCGCCTGAGTGATGCCTCGCGGCGGTCGCTCTCCTCGCGCGTCAGATCGGTCACTGCTGCTGCTCCTTCCCCTGGGCACGCCCGGCCCGTATGGCGACTCCCCTTCGCCACCCGGCTACCGCACCGGGCACAGGGGCGGGTTCTCGGTCACCCGGACGATGAACGGCGATGACTTCGGCGATGGACGCCAGGTCTTCGGCCAGTTGCCTCAGCCCGGCCACGCCTGCTGCGGCCTCCGCCTCGCTGATCACGACGGCTGCCAGGCACCGCGCGGCGGCGCGCAGGTCTCAAGATGCCGGCGCTGCTCGTCCATCAGCCACACCCTCATCTCGGCGTCGGCCCGCATCGGCACCGCACCGTAGATCATCGACCGGATGACCCGCATGGCCGTCGCGCCGTCCACGCCCTCCTCGCGCAGCGCGTGCTCAAGGTGGTCCGTCCACTGGCGGAGCAAGGTGAGCTGGAGCTGCTGCGCCGCGTCGGCAGGAGGACCGCCCATGCCGACCTCACGCAGGTAGCTGTTCAGGAACGATGCCGCCCCGCCCATGTCAGGACTCCTCTCCGTCCGCGAGCGACCACAAGGTGCTCCGGCCGACCGCGCGGGCCTGCGCCATGCCCCAGTCCCGCAGTTCGCCCAGTCTCGCGATCGCCGTCGTGGGCGATATCCCCAGCGCCCGCGCGACCTCGCGGCCCGTCTTCGGCTTCCCTGCCAGTACCGCGAGCACATCCTCATGCCGGGCAGCCGTCACCCGGCAGTAGCCGACCGAGACCGTGGTCCCGATCGTGCCGACGCTCAGGACGCACACTGGCCCGGCTGGCGCGTGACGGCTCACGGCAACCGGTTTGCCGCCGGCGTACTCCGTCCAGGTGACCATCATTCCAGCCGGCCTTCGGCGGTGATCGTGCAGTCCGCGTGGCTGACCCTGCAGTCAGGCGGCTCGCCCGTCACCTCGCACCGGTCGTGGGTGACCAGCCGCCAGGTACCGGGTGCCGAGTCCGGCGAGATGATCACCGGGATGTCCGGGAACGGGAACGCAGGCGGCGGGATGAACTCGCGCGGCCGGGGGTCGGCTTCGTCCGCCTCGCGGATGATCCCTGCGAGCGCCTCGGCTACGTCAGGCGCGCACGTCAGCTGCTGCCAGCCCTTCGGCCGGCCGGCCGCGAGCATGTGCACCAGGCGCAGCTGATCGGTCAGCAGTGCCGCCAGGTCACCGGCAGTCGTTACCTCTGCTGTCTTACCGCTCACGCCGGTCACGCCGCCTCGTCTCCGAGCATCCGCCTCATCCGCGCCAGGTGCTCCCTCAGCGACGCCCTGAACCGGGGATCAGCCTTCCGGGCCGCCACGTAGTCGGAGACCGCCTGGCGCACGGCGTCCGAGACGGTCTGGCCGTCGACCGCGGCGACGGTGGACAGGTCCTCGGCCACGCCGGGATC